>Ga0180437_10002688_pt1 | contig 27726 bp, 46 predicted proteins | sample SS_ome_4_FD_132410 | JGI IMG/M metagenome (GOLD analysis project Ga0180437, IMG submission 132410) | Hypersaline lake sediment archaeal communities from the Salton Sea, California, USA - SS_3_D_1 metaG | ecosystem: Environmental > Aquatic > Non-marine Saline and Alkaline > Hypersaline >...
TGTCTACGTTTCATGGTTTTATTTTCCTTAGTTATTCGGGGACCAGCTTGTCTTCATCATCCAGGGTGAGGTCGCATTTGTGGTCGCCGATATGAGCGGTGACAATATCAACAATGCTACCATCTCGCAGGCGAAACTCCAAGGGCGAAATTGGGGAACAAGATTCTTCTCTCGCAGCCTCGATCATCTCTCGTGTCAGGTACTTTTCCACAAATTTAGCCAGTCGCTCTTGCTGCTGGTTGTCGAGAACGAGACAAGAGGGGATTAGCCATTCCGGATTTAAGGGTTCTTGGGTAGTATCTCTGAATTGGTTTGGTGTTCCTTGCTTTACATTCTCATTCGGCATAGGTTTAATTGCATCGAACTTCACGTCGGACTTGGCTATGACTTCCTTTGCTGCTTCATAGCCGAACTCGACCCATCCTGCATTCCACCAGACGACGATAACCCATGTCGAACCGAGGGCGGATGCGTGGACGCCTCTATTTGCTCTGCTGCTCCATTCCCTTGTCACGAGATCGGCGAACAACGTCTTCAGGTCTTTGACCTCCCCTTCTGGGAAGAAAGAGGGGTGTCCGCAGTACATGCCGACGCATTGTACTGGGGTGTATTCTGCTTTCGGTTGATCTTTTGCGTAGATGGGCATTACCAAAGTCCTAAGTGTGATTTCCAGTACTGATACGTTTCCGGATCGTCGGTTACAAAGCCGCCATGTTCTCCCGCATTGGCCGAGAAGCTAAACTTTCCATCTGGTAGTAATGTGCGAAGCATTTGAAGCACTAGCGCATGTTCTTCTTTGGTGCGTTCTTGCAACAACAAAAGGGTTTGTCGTTCCATGTCTTACTGTGTCCCTGCGAATTGTCCGCTCTCGGCATCGAAGCCGCAGTTTGGGCAACCGCTACCACCTTCGGTCGCCACCGCTCTCTCGAAAACTTCTTTGGGGATTACGGGCGGCAGGTAGTTTTCCGGTTCTTTTCGCCCCCAGCGGCGGAAGACCTCGGTCACTCGATCAGGGATCGCCTCCAGGTCGAGGTTGTTCGGTAATGATCTGTACTCGACCATTCCGGTACTCTTTATTTCGTAGAAGCCGGGGAGACGCCGGGCATTGGCGATCTCGGTTGTAAATTCGGCATCAAGCATTCGGAAGAGACGGGGCCAATCGAAGTTCTCGCAATACTCCACATCACCGTGCTTGGTGGCGACGGTTCGTATTTGGCTGAAGGTGATATGGATACCTGCGGCGAAGACACCTTCGGGCAAGTTGTGGTGTGGGTATCCGTAAAGGTTTTGGTAATGGGTCAACCCTTTGGCATAGTTGCGACTGGCTGCTGTCCGAACAGTACGTGGAATGGTACGGAAGGGTTCGGCGACCATTCGGTGTAGTTGGTTTGTAGATGCGTTGGTTTTCATGATTGACCGGTCGAGTCGATGCACATCGGCTTTCAGGCTGAAGACGGCTTCGGTGATGTTGCCGAAGGGTTTGCCACGGGCTTCAAGTAGCCAACCGCACTCGTCATGGGGCAAACCGCTGCCGGTTGGTATCGTGATTATCTGATCGTCACCGTTGACCAGGAAGAACTCTTGTTCTAATCCCATTTGCATGGTTTGTTTCCTTTATTCTAATGTAACGACACCCCCAGCTACCTCCAGTTGTTCTTTGAGGGCTTCGGCGTCTGGTTTCGACAAGTCTTCCTTGACTACTTGGGGAACCTCATTCACGAAGTCCCTGGCAGCTTTCAGCGCCAAGCCGGTGATCTGACGGATCACCTTGATGACGCTGACCTTGTTGTCTCCGTAGCTTTGGAGAACAACCTTGAAGCTGTCGGGCTTGTCGGGTTCCACCTCCTCTTCTTTTTCAGGGAGGTATTGCGTCGGCTTTGCCGGTGGTTCGATCCCGTAGGTGTACTTCAAGTACTCGTTGAGTTCTTGCGCCTCGGCGCATGTAAGGCCAGCGATCTTATCACCGATTACCCGGATGTCATCCGGGTAATCGGTGGTGGTGGTTTGGCTCATTTATCTTCTTCTCTTTCGTACTGTTGGAAGATACAGGTGAAGATCAGGTCTTTGCTGGGGATGTCCATGCCTTGGTGAACACGATGGAAGGTTCCACCAGGGATTAGGACCATATCTCCCGCCTTCACCTCTAGCAGTGCATCATCAAGTTCCATTCGCCCTTGACCGCTGATGAAGATGTATACTTCATCAAGGCCGTCGTGCGAGTGGCCTTGGGTGGATTGGCCGGGATGCAATGTTGTTTGGCTCACGGTGAGGTTCTGGAGGAAGGTGTTGTCTACTACGACGTACACCTCGTTGTCCCGTTTGACTTCGCCACCGGGAACGTCGAGTGTTACGAGTTGGAATGGCATTTGATTTCCTACGTCTGTAAAACGAGCACACGAGGCTCGGAGGGCTCTACGGCCTTCAGCTTCTTTACATGTGCTCTAAGTTTCGTGATCCGTTGGGTGATATACTGTCTGACATCTTCTCGGGTTGCCCGAAGCAACGTTGCTTGCAGTTCGTCAATGGTTTCTTCATACCATTGAATTGCTGCCGCTTGACCTTCTGCTGTCATGGTACGCTTGTCCGTAAACGTGGTGGTGGGTAGTGAAACGTTTTCGCTCTCCTCATATTCGATCTGTGAATAATCACAGGTTGATTTTGTCGGTTCATTCGGGCTCGTATCATTTCCTGGTGGATACGAAGCGTTTCTTGGTCTGGAGGTTTGTAGCCTCTACTACATCCGACTCCGGTTTGGAAGGCTCCTTTCAGTATCAGGGCTATGAAGAGTAGGGCTACGAGTTCGATCTTCATTGCTCCGGTTCGGTTTCCAGTTGTGTAGGGTCACCGGCACGAGCCTCTTTGACCATTTGGTTTTCTACGCCCACAATGATGATGTTAGGACGGGCAATTTCGGTAATTACCGCCCCCACGTCAACAACCATCAGGTCGAAACCGCTCTCCTTGATTTTCTCGGTGGCGTCATCAAAGGAAAGGCCAACTAGACTGTCGATCAGTGATTGCTTCATGGTTTATTCTCCAGTTGTGTTGCCCCGAAGTTAAGTGCTGCGGCGAATGCATCGGCATCTGGTTTGTGGGCGAATGTGTAGGGTTTACCGTTGGGCATTATGACCCAACGTCCATCAAACGATCTTTTTCTCCGCTTCCATTTATCGTTGAGATCAGACATCGTTTCGCCACCATCAGCCTCAGTGTTAAGGATGTAGTATTCGTAGTGGGCTGACGAGCCGCCCCCGAACATGAACTCGATCACCTTGTACATGGTAAATCCTCATCGGTAGTGACGGAAGGATCGATAGCGATGGCGAGAAGGGGTGGCCCCCTCTTCCAATACTTCGTGTTCATTAAGTACGATCCAGATGCCCATGCCGACATTCAGTAGGAAGATCAAGACGCCAGCAATCCACATACCCCACACAGATGGTTCGATGGTCAGGTAGTTGAAGTCGGCGAACTCTTTCCGAACCCATTGGCTGCTGGCTTCCTTTGCCATATGCTTGCTTGTTTTGTAGGCATCAAATTTGGTTTGACTTTGCACGAAGTTGCGCACGCTGGTCTTGAGACTTTCGACTTCGGTCCACGAAAAGCAGTAAGCCCACTGGACGCTCTCTGCGTCGTCGAGGCCGACGCAGAGAACGAGTTCATTCTTATTGCCACCACACCAGTAGCTTTCCTGCATGACCCCAGCGTCAAGCGGTTGGTTTTTGAAGATGAGTATCCACATGCGGACCTGTTTAGCCCTGCCAAGTTCAGCGTTACATCGTCGCAACTCTTCCTCTGCCGCCGCCTTCTTTGAGTAGGTACCCAGGATGCAGGGTGTCGTTGTGGGATCGCCAACGCCGGGATATTCAAAGAGTTGGTAGAACTCCACATCCTCTTTGGTTAATTCGGGGAAGTTGAAGATACTCTTTGACACCTGGACCTTGTTAGTATATCGATGTGTTGTGGTGGCGGTCAGCATCTTTTCTCTTGGGCCATTGTATTTCGTGACGTACATGTCACCATCGCCCCAGGAGCATTGTCCCCAATGGCTGAGGTCTACCTCCTTTTCGTTGCCGAACCGCCTAACGACCAGTTTGTACTTCTTTTCACTGACGCTAACCTTGCGTCCGTCACAGAGGATCAGTCGCCAGAACGGCGGGTGTCGACGGGTGCGGGTGACGACTCTTGTTTGTAGGTCGCCGTTACCATCCGTATAGGTTTCGGTGGTGGTGTATCGTTCAGTCCATGCCTCGTGGTACTCGGCTTGATTGACGACCTCTGTCCAGTATTCGAGATCGGACGTGCGGAAGGTCCCTACACAGAGTTTGGCGATCAGAACGATGAAGAAGCTAACTCCTAATTGTGCCGCCAGTTCCCACCATGTCACCTTTTGCGCCCAGCCGATCCAAAGGACGGCGGCGGTGACAATGGGGATCAGGAGTAAAAACCAAACGATCATTCGTTTTCTTCTCGGAACTTCCTGTATTTCTGGATAGCGACTTCCAGTTCGGCGAACCGGTTGTTTGGTCGGCCACGAATGATTGTCCAAGCGGCATGGAGAAGTCCGTAAGCCAACCTCTGTAAGGTGTTCGGCGTCTCCCAGGATCGCATTTGAACTTGGGGTTGCTCACCCGCTACCGCTTCAAACTCGTTGATGGTGTTACTCAGGCACCTATAACGAGCCTTCTCGGTCCCGTGAAGAAGCCCATAGGAGGCAGCACAAAGTTTGTCTGCCACCCTTATGAGGTTTTCCCGTCTCGGCGCTTCCCAAGACCGTCCGTGTTGAATTGCTTGCATCGTCTCATTCCTTTTCCGGCTTCTTCTTGTCAAAGAGATTCACGTCGTCGTCCTTGCCGGTAGCGACAACGTCCTCTGTTTTCGAGGAAGTGATAAGCGAGATGGTCAGTTCGGAGGAATCACCGAACATTCCCAGGATCATCTTCTGGACCGGTTTGCGCACGAACTGAGTGTGCTCCCGGTGGTAGTCGATCATCTTCTGTTGCTCACGGTTGAAGACGGTTCGCTCTTGGGCGACCGAGTCCATCAGCTTCGTGTACATGGCCGGGGTGAACTCGGGATTGTGTTCCTGAATCCACGCCATGAGCTTGCCGGTCCCGCCTTTGTAGCGGGCTTCCACAAGTTCCGGCGCAACGTCCTTGAAGTCGTCCTTGTACTTCTCGTTGATCTCGGCTTGGTTGGCCAACGTCTTCCACATCTTGTCGAAGGAGATGGTCACGTTCTTTTCGGAGGCTTCAAAGCCCGTGCGAAGGGTGACCTCCCTGTTCACCGTACCGATGCAGACGCAAAAGATAAAGATGAGTAGGACAACAACAGCGCCACCGGCGACGAGTAACTTCTTCATGGCGATTCTCCTTGAGGAATTTCTGGTAACGGGATTTGTTTGTTCTTCTTTGTGTGGTAGTCCAACTGCTGGTTGAGCAGGTCGGCTTGGTTCTCCCAATATGCGGATGAATTTTTCCAGTCTTTGACTTCTTGAACGGACAGCGCAGTCCCACCAAGAAACCCAAAGAGAGCGGCGACAAGGCCAACTATGATGACGGCAAGGACAATAAGAGCAACTACCCCACCTCCTGATGTTGGTTGGTTTTGCTCTACCTCAGTTTTCTCCACCACAGCCTTTTTCGCCTCTTTTCTTGTCGGGGGCGGACCATCAGGCCGATCCAATCGGGCGTGTTGCCAGCAACCGCTACGGCCTGTTCTGTATGGGTATGATGACTCGGGCCTGACCCCGCTCAGTGTCCGGCGACACCAAGCACTACCACCAGTGTCAGAGACGTAAACTGTTGAACCAATGTGACTCGGAGTGACCTCGGAACGATTCTTTTCGAGTTTGGCGTGCTTCCAAGTTTCTGTGCTCTCACTACCTGGGCGCTTGCAAACAAAGGGCGATTTGGCACCTTTCGCAATGCGCACCAACTGTCGGCCTTTCCAACTCTCCCATTTGTAGTCCCGCACAAGGATATACTGACCGACGTGTTCTTCGGTGATGGGGCACTTCTTCTTTTTCTTCTTCAACGGCTTGGCGTACTTCCAGTAGTATATCCCGCAGCCGTCACCACCCTGACAGCGATAACGATATCCAGAACCACCATCAAGATCGATTAACTTACGTTCCTTCCACTTGTCGGAATGGTTCCGAACCATAACGACTTTGCCGATGTGTTTTCTGGTGACCTTCTTACTCACTGTATCTTCCTTTCTTCTAACCACCGTTGGAAATCGTAATGGCAAATGCGCCAAAAGAAGAACGTGACAAAGACGAAAGAGACGACATAGAAAAGGGTGATGACGCCCATCAACCTCTCGTCCCATTCAAAGATACAGGCATCCAGCAGGCCGATGACCAGACCTGTCACCATCAAGATCGCAGAACAGATCAGACCGGCGCAAAGATATCGCCGAGTACTAGCCTTTGTTTTCCTCGTCACCGTCGACTTCCTTTTCATTTTCGGGTTCGGCTGGGTCTTTGGGGTAAAGCCATTCCATGACTTGGCCAATCGTGTCGAAATGCATTTGTGGTGGAGGCCAAACAGTGGCGGCTGGGGCACCGTTGTGATCCTCGAAGGTCTTGCAGTCGTTGAAGTGGCGAAGGGCCTGAATGTTCCTACCAGCTTCCTCAAGGAGGTAGTTACAAACCTTTTCCTTCGCTTCCTCCCAGGTGTCGACGATGGTCTCCCCTTTGGGCTCGTAGTCGTCGGCTACCTCGAAAATACGGCTATCGCACCCCTCTAGGATCACCTTATACTTGGGCATTGTACTTCCTTTCTCGATTTCGGGTCAAGATGACTTTTTCACGTCTTTTGGCGTCAAAGGGCCCTCCCATTTACACCCGTTAAAACACGGGTGGTGGAGCGGTTCGCCGTCGCCTTCTTCCTCTGGGGTCACAACTCGCAATTCCTTGTCACGCCTGGGGAACCCCGGATCGTAATTGATGACCTCCAATGTCTGCTTGCCATCAGGATAAGTGCAGAGGTAGATGCCAATCTTCTTTGGTTTCTTCATGGTTAGGATGTCTCTTGGATGGGCCGAGCGAACTTCCATGGGTAAGTACCCTGATCCACCTTGCAAAGAAACTCCCCATTGGCGTTGATTGAAACAAGTTCCCGTAGCCACCACGTACCATCGGGATCGTTTCTCACTTCGATTCTCCTTCCGATGAAGGATTCGTCCACCACTTTGATCGGTCGGGCGAATGACCAACGAGCGTTTCCGGGGGTGACGAATGGAGGCTTGTCACCCTCGATCTTGACTAGTGTGCGAGGATACCACCTATTGTTCCTGACTTCTCTTACTTCGACTTCTTTGCCGACGTAAGGTCTCATCTCTTCGGGCGTGAAACCGTGGGCAACTGACTCGTCCACCACTTCCTTCCGTTCCCTTGGTATCCTTTGGTCGATCTCCGGGTTTTGTTTAACGTAAACGGGGAGATTCTCTTTAATCTTCTGCGACCCTTCGCATTCGAGGAGCTTCACCCACTCTTTGTGATCTTTTACGGCCACATGGACTCCAAAGAGCCACCACTCGTGCAGCCCGTTAGTCCATTCAACAGCAGGCCCTTCAATGCGATGAAGCAGTCCATCGGCAGTTCCTAACCGCCATTCCGAGCGATCATTTGTATGGCATGCCACACTTCTGTGGCCTAGTGATCGACGCACCTCCCAAGTGAACCTTTCCAGACAACAGTTTTCCAGATAGTATTCTCTGTGTACCTCTTTGCCGTGGAGATACCAGATGGCGGCTGGCCCGTCTTCCCGATGAGGTACGCCGTCTTTGTACCATCGGACAACCAGAGTGAATTGTTGTTCGCCTTGTGGGGTCGAAACCTTCTCGTAGCCGACCCTGTAAAACGCCTTGTATGCAGGCGCACCATCTTCCCGATGGCAACGGCCATCGGGAAGGTGGTAGCTGGTCATCCTGTGGAAGCAGTCGTCTTCGACGTAGCAATTCAAATCGCCAAATTCGCACTTCGTCTTCTTCAAGTTGGTTGGGTCTCTGGCAAGCAAGAACAGCGGACTGTCACCAACCATGGGTTGGCCCGCCTCCTCCTGCTTCGGTGGTGGTGTACTCTTCTCTTTCTTCTCTTCCCACTCCTTTGCCTGAGCTTCACATGCTGGGCACACATCGTTCAGGCTGTGGCCGAAGCCTTGTAAACCACAGACGTGTTCGGGCTTCTTTTTGGCCGGTGGCTCTGCTTGGCTACAGGGTGTTCCGGTTGCGATTGGTCGGGCTTGTATCCAACAGTGCTCTGATCGGGACACTACCTTCTGGGCGGGAACTTGGCAAACGTAGGGTCGCACGCCGCCTTGTCCGTATTCATCCTTATCAGTGAACCGGAGCAACTTCCGGCGTTCCCATACGTCGCCATCACCTTGACGCACCTCGATCATCTTGCCGATATGTTGTTTGCCAATCAGGCCCTTCGGTGGCTCTTTTTTGATTAGTCGTGCGAACTTCCACTCGGCTGTGCTGAGAGGGTTGCCAAACTTCTTACAAAGGTAAGCTCTGAACTGGCCCTTGTTGATTTCGACCAACTCCCTTTCATTCCAGTCGTGGGTGTGATGATCTCGCACTTCGATCATCTTACCGATTTGTTCTTCGGTGACCACTTCCCACGACGTGCAACCCTCGGCGTGATTGGCACAGTGATCCATTTGGGGGCAAGTGGCGCATTCATGGCCCGGTCTGTGGCACATAGCAATTCCACATTGGGGGCATTTGGTCTGGCATTCTGGTCGGGCGAACCTCCATTTGGTGTGATCTCTACATGCTATGAAAGGGTAGTCGGAATCTTCTCGGTAATGCGTCAGCACTACCACTTTCCATTCTTGCCCGTCGTCGGAAGCCTCTACTTCCTTGTTGATGTAGTACTGGTACGTATTGGGTCCTAAGCATCCTGGTGGTGCCTTCTCTTTGATTCGACGGGCATACCTCCAACTCCTCTTACCGTCGTCGATCTTGTCATCTTTACATTGGTAACGGTAGGCGGATGCTGGTCGAATGTCGACGAGTTGTCTTGTCTGCCATGGGCGATCTGGGTAATCCCGAACTTCAATCATCCTGCCGATGTCGGCCACCGTGACCCAGTTTTTACTTGCAAGTGCCCGCACCTCGATCATCTTGCCGACGTAGGATTCGTCAACTTCTTCAACCTCTTTGACCTCTTCCCGCACAGGCCCTGGCCCTGCTGGCAAGTAAGCTGCGCCGAAGCAAAGCTTACAATCGGCTTGGCGTTTGAGAGTTTCACAGTGCGGACACTTTTCGGTCGGCTTGTTTTCACTTGCCGGTCGGGCTTCAGGCCAGTTGGTGGTAAGGGTGCCTCCCTTTGGATGCAGGCAATAATAGTGTTCGGACCTATCGGAGTCGATAGCTAAAAGTTTCCTCCGTTGCCATGTGCCTTCGTAAGACCTTGTATCACGGACATCAATCCATTTACCGATGAACGATTCGTCCACGGAGCCGTAGGACGGATTGTCGATCTTTCCGTTGATGAGAGAATAGATTGGTCGATATTCGCCTGCGGTGGAACCATCAGTACATTCGACCAAGATCGAATTGTCCTCATAGATGCCCTTCACCGTTCCCTCTCTTTGGGCACGGTGGGCCTGTTGAACCCGCACACGGTCGCTACGACACAGGCTGTCGTGGGTTTGTTCTCCACCTTCCCACCATGCTGCGTAAACGATGCGTTTATCGCCATCATAGAAAATTTGAGCAGGAGCGTTTTTGCGGTGCATCTTTCCATTGTCGAACCACACTTCTTCTCGGACGTAGCGGATATCTTTGCGTGGAGTTCTACTTGCCAGTTGGAACGTCTGCTCTTTGTCGTAGGTGCGGATCAACGCCGGTCCATCTGTCCGATGGTAAGCACCACCTGGGAGACGCCACTCTCGCACTTCACCCCGGTCTCCCTTGTGGGTTAAGAGTATCGGCTCATTGTCGCACGTAAGAGGTCGGGCTTCGTGCCATAGGGAATCGATCTTCGGATTGACTGCGTTCTCGCAAACATAGCGGTTCTGCTCTCGGTCCTCAATCCGCTTCAGTTTACGTTGGAGCCATTCTCGTACTTCGTTCTCTCCGATACCTCGCACTTCGATCATCTTGCCGATGAAGGACCTGTCGACTTCGGTCGCAACTTTGATTTTCCGATATGCTGGATCACTCGTATGACCCATGAGGCACTCTTCAACGGACACTTCCGGAAACTTCAGCGGCTTGCTGATAACCCTAAGATGTTTTCTACTAAGATAGGCACCGGGATGTGGCGGGTTAGGCCCATCCATATCGATGTGACATCCGAGTTCTCTGCTTTGACGAACCTTCCCGGTGAGCCCATCGAAGCTGGCCCAAAATGATTCTTTGGGGCCGTCTTCTTTGTTCCCTTTGTCGATCTTGACGGGCGTTCCCTCGGGGAGCATTTCGAGTTCTAGCCGACTGACCGGGTAGAATTTGGAATGGTCGGAGTCGTTATCATCAAGTCGAACAGCACGTTCACCCTCCCTTGTTCCGGTGACCTTACCACGGCGGCGATAGTCGGCGATAGGCTCATCGACAATGACTCGGCTGCCGATGGGGAACTCGTCATCCTTGGCTATGCCGACCGTTGGGGGTGGTTCGGGTTTCTTTTCTTGGATGGGTCGAGCTTCGCACCAGTAAATGGTTTCACCCGAAGCACATATGTTTTCGCACCCGTAAGGGGCATCCTTCTCGGGGACAATCTCGAACAGCTTTCGCAATCTCCATTTTGCTTGGTTGTCGTGTGGGTTCATGGTCCCACGCACTTCGATCATCTTTCCGATGTGCGACTCGTCGACGGTCGGTTCTGTTTTGACGAATGGTGTGCCACTCTTTTTCGCTGCCTTGAGCATTCCTTCGATTTGACAGCAGGATTCCATGCCCTTCTCGAATGACTTATCGAACTCCTCCACCAAGTGGTCGAGTTCGGGGTCTGGTGGTGAGGTTGGGTAGGGGATGTCCGTTTTCGCAACGAGCCGTTTCGCCTTCCTCTTCTTGTAGAGGAGCCATACGAGGAGCGCAATGATGGCGATGGCGATGAATTGTGTGGCGTCCATAGTTCATACCTCTTCTATAAGGGACGAGCTTCCCCCCAGCGGATTGTCTGGTGTGCGCCTTGTCCTTCTTTGGGTTTGCAAACGAATGGTAGGAGCGAGTCTAGTTGGATTTCTACCAACTCACGTCGCACCCATTTGGTGTTGTGTTGCTGCTTGACTTCGATTGTGTGACCGATGAACTTTTCGTCGATGGCCTGTTGGCCGACCGGCAGGTAACCTGAGCCGTGACAGAGGTCACAACCAAAGTGCATTGAGTTCCCTCGGCACGAAGGACACTTGGGGGTTGGTTTTTGCTCTTTTGTTTTCCGAGCATTAGCCCAATACTCCGGCTTGTTTGAATAGGATGGATGCTTCGTTTTGTATTGGTAGTCGCCTGGACCGGCGTTGATTTTTACGAGTTGTCTTCGCTGCCATGTTCCTTCATATATACGTGGGGAGGACACTTCGACCCAAGTATTGATGTCGGCTTCGGTGATCTCTTGTGGGTCCTTGGGTTCCTCCTTCTTATCATCTTGAGCGAGGGAGCCTACACCGCAAGGGATATAGCCGTAGTCGGTTATAAGCTTCTTCTGCAATTCGCTGATTCGCTGTTGTATTTCTTTGGCACCAAGTGGTTTCTGGGGCTTGTCCAACGCTCCCTTCACGGCCTTCATAAACTTCTCGTCCTCCACCTTCGCTTCTGGTGGCGTTTTACAGTTGTCTAAGTATTCTTGGAAGGTCATTCCTCTGGTGGAGGCTGAAACCTTCTTCCTTTTGAGCAAACCGCAGGCCCAGGCGATGAGGGCGATGGCGACGATGAAGACGATGATTTTGAGAATGATCATGACAAGTTCCTTATGGCCGACACAACACGATGTAGGCGTTAATGGCTTTCTCCATGTCGGAGTTAGAATGCCATGTGAGGGCCTCAGACCCTTTATGTTGAACAGTCATGGCAACGAAGGCAGCCATGGATCGTCTGAAGTCGTCAGCGCCTTGTTCGGGAACACCGATACCCTCTTCGATCTCCCGCATGAAGGTTTCGCTGGGGTCTTCGTACTCGCCGGTGTATGGGTTCTTCACCATCTTCTTGTTGTCGAGATATGCGAAGATGTTGTCGAGGTAACTCTCGAAGATCAACTGCTGCGGTGACTTCCCGACATCGGGGTTTGGCTTCTCTGGCTTCTTTGTTGGCGAGAAGATCGCCCAGAGGATCAGCCCAATGACGATAGCGGTTATAATGCAAAACTCCATGGTCACTCTTCCCCCTCTGGTAATCGTGCGTAGTCAGGCAGAATGTATTCTGCTCCGGGCTTGAACAAACACCGCCAGAGAAACCAATAAATAATGAGGTAGGCCGGAACGGTGACGGGCGAGAAGACTAAGAGCGTGATGACTCTGGCGTACATCTCGGCATAGTTGTTTTCGCCGCTGTAGTGTTTCGGCACTTTGGCTTTTTTGAAAGCGTGTCGGAAAACAGGAGCGCCCACCAACAGGGACACGACGTACCAGAGGATATACGTCATCGGATCGGTAAAGATGGCTTGCCAGTTCATGATCTCCTCCTCTTTGGTTTCCAGTAAACTCGACTACGATTGTCGATGGGTTTTATGCTCTGCGGAAGTTCGCTTTGGTGCATTCTGGGGATGACGTAAGAACCGGGCAACATTTGTTCGTAGACCCGTTGCTCGAACTCGCTCTCCAACTCGTCATTCCGAAACGGGCAGTAGAAGAAGATGACGCCATAGTGGTCGTAGTGGTGCTTCAAAACGTCCTGATTGACGATGACTGGTGTGCGGGCGGATCGAAATATTCTCCCCTTGGAGACTTTGAGGCTCCGGATGCCGTATTGCCTCTTCGCTCGTCGGATCATCTTCTGGTCGATTTCCAAACCAATAGCGGGGAATCCCATGGACTCGGCAAGGATGAGCTTCGTTCCGATACCACAACCTGCATCCAGAAATGTAAAGTCCCATGGATTGCAACCCTGCTTTCGGATGTGCCTAACTACGGCCACCATCGTCTCTATGAAGCTCGTGACGTTGAAGGGAACAAATCCATAAGATTTGTGATAGTCGATACCTTCGCCAACTACCTTGCCGCTCGCCAAGATCGAGCAGGCGTCACTCTCTATCGTCCCCACGAGTTCTTCGAGAGCCGTCACGAGTACGGAGTTCTTCAAGTTTGTGTACATTACAAGTTCTTCGCTATCTTGATCAGTTCGTACTCCCAATCGAATGGCGGTAGTTCGTCGTCGGCGAGTGGCGGCAATCGGACAAGCCCTCCTGGTACGTTTGGGTCGCTTTTACATCGCTCAAATTTGTGAACAACCCTGTGACCGATGGAGGCAGCGAGGAGTGATTTGTATAAGGACCAAAGCAGGGTGTTATCGAGTTTGAACCCTGCGCCATCAAACCATCGTTCAACTTGTTCTAGGTTCATAGTAGTAACGCCCACCTGCCGCAAAGCGGCAGGTGGGCGGTTTGGGGACGGTGAAACTGGACAACTTACGGCGTACTTGGGGAGGTCGGCTCAGTTGTCGTGCCTCCAGTTGTAGTTTCTGGTGTCCCTGCGGCGGGTGAAATCACAGGAGCGGGCACCGAGGTATCCGTAGTCCCGGTGGGCGTCGTCGGAGTGGTCTCCGTCTCCGTTGGAGTCGTCGGGGTCGTCTCCGTCTCCGTTGGAGTCGTTGGAGTCGTCTCCGTTGGAGTCGTCTCCGTTGGAGTCTCGCCGGTCGTCGGAGTCTCGGTGGTGGTCTCCGTGCCGGTAGTGGGAGTTTCCGTCGTACCTTCTGTGGTTTCACCCTCGGTCGTCGTGGTCTGCGTCTCCGTCGTCGGAGAGACCTCCGGTTCTTTCTCGCCGAAGTGTCGGAACAGAGCGACGACGATGAGGATGGCGGCAAAAGCGACGATGCATGTCACAATCGTTTTACCGCTGCCCGAGTTGATCATCCTATCGGGCTGTTGGGGTTCTTGGGTCTGACTCATGTGAAAACCTTTTCTGAAACAGGGAAAAACGGGTAAGCCCCAACTCCTCATGGAGCGGGGTAAACAGGTGATGGTCAAGGTTAAGGTGGGTAGCGGGGCATATCGGGTCCTTTTCAATTAGGGTAAGGATACCCCAAAACGCCGAAATCACCAATAGCAGTTTATTGCGACTTTTCACGGGTTTTGAAGCCTTTTTCCTGCATTCTGATCAGGAGCCCTACCGACATGTTCAAATCCCGGCGAACCGTCATCAGGATTCGCCCCAGCAGGTTCTTTCCTTCGCCAGCACATACCCCCCAGTAGGTGTCGCCGCAAACATTCCCATGAATCAGTTCTCGGTCCAACGTGGCCACGAGCATCGCCGTCAGAAGCGAATACGATGCAAACTTCTCCCGCACGATTGCATCCATCAAAGGGATTTTCACATGGTCCCAATCTTGGCGCAGTTCTACTTGCCTTCCTCGCTGTTTTGCGAAGCCGGGCCCAGTGGCTGCGGCAATCCAAGCTCGCTCCTTGTCGTTGAATGTCTTAACCGCTTGAAAGGCATGTTCGGCGCTGGGATACATCCGGCCTTGATACTTCACCTTGATGGGGAAGGAGTTGGAAAGGAAGAAGTTCTTCCCACGAAAGTAGGTGATTGGTTGAAGCATTACTTCTGTTCGGTCATACGGAGGATTTTTCTGGGGATGTGCTTGCCGAAGAACTCGTTGGCATACTCTGTGATGTGGTCGTTGGTGAGGCTGTCAATCGCCCTACTTCGTTCCTCGGGATCGATCAACTTGGCAAACGGGTAGTCGCCAATCGAGAAGAAACTGTCGGCGATTTGGTTGGTACCTCGACTCGTCTCCAATCGACAACCGAATTGGAAGAGGTAGTTGGCTTTGCACGTTTCGAGCAACTCGTCGCTGAAGCCCTCTTCAACTATCTTGTCGATCATAGCGTTGATCTCTTCGGTAGCTTGTTCGACGTTTTTTTCATCGAGCAAGCAGAAGAGGATTGTTACGCCGTACAGTTCGTTGGCTGTGTGGTAAGAGTCGATTTGGTAACACAGACCCAACTCTTCTCGCATCCGGTTGTAGAGTAGCGAATGTTGTCGCCCGGCGAGGCCGTTGCAGAAGATGTCCGCAACAAAGTTCCTTTCGATCTCTTCTCTGCCGGTGATGCCCCTTACCGTAAAGGCAATGACGGCTTGTTTGGAGATGTGGTTGAAGTCGTAGTTCTCCCAGTTGAACTCAGGGGCATTCCCTGTTGCGACCACTGGCTCTTTTTCAGGGAGGTACCTTTCGAGGACATCCTTAACTTCGTCCTCTTCGACGTTCCCAGCCACCGAAATGATCAGGTTGCTGGGGTTATAGTATTGCCAAATGTTGCGGAGCTTGTCGGTGGTCATTGCCTTGAGGCTGTCCTCGTTACCGATGACCGGGTGGCCGTAGTTTTCGCCGAAGGTATCGGTGTAAAGTTGACCGAAGAAGAAGATGAGTGGGTCGGCCTGACCGGCGTGGAACTCCTCGATGATCACGTCCCTTTCTTTCGTAAATTCTTCTTCACACAGCGTGGCGTTGAAGAGAATGTCGGTCAGGACCTCGATGGCCAGGGCCAAATCCTTGCGGCGAAAGCTTAAGTAGAAGGCCGTGCGCATGTGGCTCGTGTATGCATTGGCATTGCCGAGTTTCGATGTCAAGAGATTCAAATCCCTCCAATTCCACTTGGGAGTACCCTTGTAGAACATGTGCTCCAGAAAGTGGGCCGCTCCGTATGAGTCGGGCGGCTCATAGGCCGCTCCGACGTTGACCACAATGCGGGCATTGACGATATCACTGGGGCCGTTAGTGGGAATATGGAGAACACGAAATCCCTTGGACTCGAACATCTTCATGGTAATCTCCTTCTGCGGGCTTGGTTGACGCCCCATTTTAGGAAAAAAAGATCGCTGGTGCAATATCACTAAAGTTTGAGGCCCTGCAAACCGATACTAGGAATAAGGAGGAAGACGATGTTTCAGAAGGTTAAAATTCAGCCCGGAAACCTAGTACGCCCGATCAGGAACTCCAATAGCAGCAGCTACATTGTGGGCAAGGTGTACGAAGTTACGTATGCCTCAGATGACGGCAATACGTTAAAAGCGAAAGCCCTAGATAAGGATTGGGAAGGTAATAATCTCTTTGCAAAGGATTGTCAAGTGGTCAGTGTGACCAGAAAGCAGCTTGAAGAGGCACGGGATGAAATCAGCGAGTCGCTTGTGGACCTGAACAAGAAAATTCGCTTCATGGATGAGCATGATATGGACGAATACTGCCCCGAAGTTATCGATGTGATGAGCATCCTGGCAGAGGAGCCAGCGGTCGAACCATTTGCTATGGCCAAAAAGATACTTTCGGTGGTTAATAAGTGACGAAATGTCTATGCCTTTCGGCTATTTGAAAAACCACCCGGCGTTTTCGCCGGGTGGTTTTTCTTTGCACAGGCTTATATATCATATGCAACGCCCGTGTGGAGGCTTCGTATCTGCAACTAGGTGTGAATAGATAGCCAGAAGGAAACAGGTATGCCGTTTTTTCAGAACCCATTTGCCGAAGATTTCAAAGGTCCGTCACTGGTAGACGACCGGAAGTATATCCAGAACTATGATTGCCCAGCCAATAAAGGTCGTGGTGCCGATATTGTGATGACCTGGGTGAAGGGCCCGTTTGATATGTCGGGAAATGATGCGGATGGAAATCCGACGAGTAACCTGACGATCACCTTTGCTCACGGACCAAACCTCAACCTGTTTGCAAACCTAACGATCAATGTAGCAGCCTCAGCCGCTGTGGTAACCGCCGTCACCCCGGCAGAAATTATCGCAGCTTTGAACGCCGATGATCTCTTCGCAAGCCGCTTTGAGGCTTCGATAACGAGTTTTGATGGAACACAAGCTACAAGTGGTCCTGAGAGCCGTGTAATCATTCGTAGTACGTTGCACAGCAACACTGAGATGATCTTCTTCATTGCCAACGGTGGTGCAGAGACGCTCCTCCGGTTCAACCAGCATGCGGGCGTGTGCGAACTACCCTGGTACTACCTGAGGCATATTGTTGGTTCCATTCACACCTACCCGGCGTCGGTGACCAAACTGATACCGTTGGGTCATCTGATTGAGAGTTGTACGTCGGCGAACCCCGGTGTGATTACATCAACGAACCACGGATTGACCACTGGGGATTCAATCTTGATTGCCAACAGTGATACGGATGCGACTTTGGATGGTACCCGCACGGCAACCGTGCTGACGGCGGATACTTTCAGTGTCGCTGTTGATACAACAACCCAAGGTGGTACCCGTGGTGTCTGGATGACGGGTGTTGAGCAGGACGTAATCAACAATGCCGTAGACTTCCGTGGTAATAGCTTAGGGTATACAGCAGCGGACGTGAGAGATGACTACGAGTTGCTTCAAGGTGCTTCGCCCACCTATCTCTTCACCAGCAACGTGGTAGACGGAAGTAACCGAGTGACTCGGAAGATCGAGTATCCTGCGGGCGCAGAAGTGGGCGATGCAGCGAAGTTGACGTTGTTCACGTACACGGGTGCGAACACCGAACCAGATCAGATTACGATTGAGCCCTACGTTCTTCAGAGTGGTGACTTGATTACGCCGTACTAATGTCTATAGTGTGCTTGTTCATTTTGTTCTTGTAGAGCTTTTACTTGGAGTTTGAGTTTCTCGATTTCAATGGCTTGATGATTGTATAATTGTTGCAAAGCAAGTCTGAGACACTGAAACCGGTCATTAAGCTCCTCGCACTTCAGATCAAGCTTATCGATATGAGAGATCGCTTCCTCTTCCTCCTCTTCCTTTTCGGCTTCCGTTTCCTCAAGAGGAATCTCGGTGAACTCCACCTCGGCGACCTTCTCGTCCTCATCGAGGATTTGGGCCGTTGTTTCGTGAAGGTGGTTAATCCTTGGGCAACCATTGACTTTACTGTCGGCGAACTTAAAGATGTACCGGCTACCGATCTTCCACTCAAATCCGGTTGCGACCCGATAGTACTGCTCTTCCTCGCCGCTATCAGTTTGAACCGTAATGACATCGTATTCAGTCAAATTGTTTTGATCACTTTTGATGATCACTTGATCGACTTTGAGTACGGTGCCAATAACATCCTCCTTACAACCCGCCAGCAGACAGGCTGTAAGCACAATCAACATGTATCGCATGGCGTAACCTCCTAAAGGTTCCTCTGGGTTCTTGTTTTCTTTCCCTCGATCATGATGACGCCGTGATCCTTATCGTTTTCCATGAGAGGTCTTGGGACCATCTCATAGGTCACCAACCGGATTTGAGGTTGGAGACCGTTGTGAAGATGCTCCATCATCTCCGCATAATGATATTGCTCGTAAGCAATCTTAGCTCGAAGACCAGGATCGACTAACTCGTCCAACTTGCCTCCTTTCAGTGGAAGCATCCCGCCGAAGGTCTCGTGGACAGCCACCCAGCCATCGTCGGGCGTGATAATGCCCGTCGCATGTTGCGGAAACGTCCTGAGTGATGGGACCAGGATATGTCCGCATTTCTTACATTGATTGGGCATACTCTTATGGCACTTTGGACATTCAATATCCACCGATTGCGCCTTAAGTTCCCCCCGTGCGATTCGTAATTGGACTTGAAGCAACGACCTATCTTCCAGCCTCTCCCCCGACATGAGATTCCCCCTCTAATGAAATAGGTTCCGTGATAGTATCGATGAGTGGTGGTTTGAAACTCTTATCTTCGATCTTCTGGTACTTCTCGATACGGAGGCCACCGCCCGGATTGCGAGCGAAATCAAAGATGTACCAGTAGCCAGCTTGAATGTGAACGCCCATCGGCATTTTGATTCGCCTCTTCTCGCTGTTCTCCATGTGGATCGTCACCATCTTGACTTGCTTTATACTGCGATCTCTGGTGACGGTCGCCTCAACGCTCTCGACATAGCCGATCTCTTTCCACGTAAAGCTGTAGTAGATGGTCGGAGTGAGCAGCAAGGTGAAGACGGTAAGAGCGCCCACAACCATAAGGGTAGCGATTACCTTGTCGGACATGAGAGTGGCCTCCGTGTGAGCAGAATCTTGGTTGACTCCCTATCCTTTACACCCCTTGTCGACATCTGTCAAGATGGATTCCCCCAAAAAAAGAAACCCACCACCCCGCTGTGCGGGGTGGTGGGTTTCGTAGCTTGCGTCGATAGCCTTAAGCGCCTAACCTTCGGCACCGGGGTTCTCGGCCTCAGCTTGACCCTCTTCGGCGGGCGCTGCTCCCTCCTCACATTTCCCTTGGCAATGGCATTCCCCTTTGGACATGCTATCGATGGCCTTGATGAGTTTCCCCAAGGTTTTGTCGATCTTGGCGATCTTCCCCTTGGTCTCCTTCTCCAGTTTGTCCCTTTCGGCAAGGAGCTTTAGTGCTTCCTCCACCTTTGTCTTCACGATCTTCTTCTTCGCCTCCTTCTGGCCTTCGGTAATCTCGGCCAGCGCCTCCTTGAAGATTTCGGCATTAGGGTTTTTCGATAGGGCATCCTTACCCAAAAGGGCCTCCAGTATTTCCCGTGGATTTGATTGTGCCATACGATACTCCTGTTCTCTCCGGGTTTGGGTTGGTCAGTCAGCCAGCAGGACAGTTAATTCTTCTGCTAACCGTTCTGATTGCGTGGCGTTGTCATCAAGTATTGTATCAAGTTGCCTCAATTCAGCAAGGTCAGTTTTCGCTTCGGTGATGAGTGCGTCGATTTCCGCCTCTTCTGTTTCGAGTGGGACAATTTTTGCGACCATAATCCACCTCTTAAGTCGATCTAAGTTCATATTACCGTAACAACCCACGTCGCAAGTAGGGACGAGCTTTTGGGCCAGAGGTTTATCTAAGATACCAGCGTCGTACCAGATTGCCTTGTTGCATATATTTTTGGAAAGATACCGATTGAGGTTACGATCCGTGTAGAGACTGCAACGGTGTCGCAATGATGTGACGAAGAGTCCGACTCGTTCATGCCGGTCGGTTGCTTTGATGTGCTCCCGTGCGCAAACATCCCGGCAATGTACCGCAGCATCTCGGATGGCTTTACTCATATCCACATCCAAGCTACAGGCTTTGCCATGATTTTCAACACCGTCGTACATGGGATTCTCCAAATTAACTTCACTCAGATAGAGTTCATCTAGCGTATCACTTCTGCTCAACGTAGCCTTTCTCGCTTTGTTTCGCAGTTCAAGGTCGTCATCGTCAGGTGTCATGGCACACTTAAGGCCATTCAAGCGACACCAATGAGAACAAAATGGGAAATACTTCAGACGCTCCTGTTCATTGTATGGGGTCCAGCAAAAGGGGCATCTCATGGATTGCCGCCTTATTCTCAGAGTCTTTCGCAGAGGATCAAACCATATAACAGCGTACCGAGGCCACCGACACCAAGGAAGGTGAGCACGCTGTACACCCACATGCGGACGTACAGTTGTTGTTGAAGGTAGTCGTCATCCGTCTCTTGGATGAAGTTGGCGTAGCTCTGTTCGACTTCGAGAAGTCTCTCTCCCAGGTCTTCGGCCAACTTCATACGTTCTTCGTCAGACTCCCACATGGCGTCAGTGGTGGAAGCGACGTACCACCCTCGCAAGGAGCACAGGTCTTTTCGTATTTGGTCGTGCTTCACGACACCGTCGACTGGCGGTAGGTGTGCGCCTAAGACGCACACGGTGACGATGGTAGCCAAACCTCCAGCCATCATGGCGTACCGGGTGAAAGTCCTTTCTTCCTGCTCTGCACAAAGGGCGCTGCGAACTTTACACAAAAGGATAACGACGACGAATGCAACGACGACGACAATCGCCCCCGTCTCCAAAGCATGTTGATAAGCGGGTTCCATAACTCACTCCTTATTTGAGGATCAAATTTCGATCAATAGGTTTGATCAACTTGGCAACAGCCAACTTGTTCATACTCGTATTCCAATCAACGGCCTCTCTCTTGAGCGTTTCGTGGAGGCTTTTGGGTAGTCGGATGCTGATTGCTTTCTCTTCGGATATGGCACCGAGGAGGTCGGCGTCAACGGGTTGTTGGAGCTTGAAAATCGCCAACTTGTTCATACTGATATAGAATCCCATGGCTTCCGCCCGGAACTTAGTATGCTGTCGCTTGGAACACCGGATGGTAAGGGTATGGTTGGGTTCACTGGCCGTGTTTGGGTTCAACTTGGCCATCATCGCCCGAATATGCCCATACTCTTCCGTTTTGTGGAACTCCTCCCGCTCATCTAGGGTAGGGAATTTGCTGCACACAGCGCCCCCGACACCGAAGATTTCACGGAAGAACGTACCCAAATCAGGTGACTGCCTATACAATTCCTCGGCTATAGCGAGGACCTCTTTCGCACTCTGCTTATCCATACCCTATCCACCCTTGGGGAGAAAAGATATTGGCTTCCTTTCCGGAGAATACGAACAGTATCGCCGAAATGCAGAATCAGGTCAAGGTGAGTTTTCCCCAGCAATAAGTGGGGTATCGACATTTCCCAAATCGATCTTTGGCTCGAAGGGGTCGCTCAGGTGGGTAATCCCCGTAATGCGCCCGAACCCGTTTGTTGTCAACCTTACCTTTTTGTGGAGTGGAAAGGTGAAGGTCTCACCGCAACCCGCCCTAACCCTGAGGGCACCGCCGTCCTCCAGATAGAAAACGACGTGTTCATCCAATATCTCGTATCGGTCAACGGTGATCTCCATCGTTTTGCCCCCTGTGAAACAGATGATGAAGGGGATGGCAACTACTATAGCTCCAACGATCACAATCATGCCCACAATAAGCCAATCGTTTTCGTTCATGACTCACCTCTCTCTTTTGGTTGTACCAAGTATGATTTTTCGCCCATCGTGAGGTAAATGCTCTCCTCACCAAGTCGGCGGCATACTTCTTTCAGGAACTCTACGAACTCGATAACTTTGTTCTTGCCTAGGAAGCTGACTTCATATCTCACATGATCGTCGTCGACGATCTCGGATTTCATTCGGTAACAGCCTTCGACGTGACCGGTGATCTTGCTGAGCCCTTCGTAGCGGGCAATCAATTCCTTATCGATGGCCGACTCGTGTGTTTGCTCTCCACAAACTTGGCGCAGCTTCTTGATTGGCAAGAAGAAGATGGCCATACGGCCTAACGAAATGACTTCGGGATCATTCTCGAACATTGTCAAATTCCTTCGCCAACTTATCCGCTTCGGCTTTGAGTTTGTTCGCCTCGGCCTCCATGTCGGCTTCTACGTCGATGATGAACTCGTCGGGGTTTTCGGAGCGGGCCATCTTCAGCAACTGGATTAGCTGAAGGTGTTCCGCTGCAATTTCAAGGCGACGGAGTTCGACTAACTGCTCCCGGTCCTTCGTCCAGCCCCGAGCCCATAAGTGGGTGAAGTTTCTTGAGTTCGTTTGGCAGGTATCCCGCCACGCCTGAAACCGCTCAGTTACAATCTGCCTGCCTACGGTGGGCGGCGTTACCTTCGCTTGCCGACAGTGGTAAAGGTAGCTCGTGAAACCCCATGTGAAAAACAACATAGCGAGGGCCAGGGAGACAAAAAACAACACCGTCCGCACGATACGGTTCGCCTCTTTCATTTTGTCAACGTTCATCATTTTCATTCCCCTAAGTGAACCAACTCGCCATCCCGATACCAAACCCTGTCTTTATCGACATGCTCGATATCGACGATTGTTGGTGGGCCTGTGTCTGGGAACTGTTTGGTTGTAATAACGTGTTTGCGACCGACATCCTCTCCCTCGATACGCCATGTGGCAATGTAATGAAAAGTCTCGCCGGTCTCCAGGTCGGTACAAAAAGCAATTCTCTTTGTGGTAAGCTCGCCGCCATTCTTTGGACCTATCAGGTCTACCTCTAGTGCGTCAATGACGACGTACCGATTGACCGCTGAGTCTTCGATTGCTTGTCGGGCCCGTCGATTCTGTTGGTCTTCTGCAATGACCCACCAGAGTGCTACGGCTCCGATGGTTAGCATCACGGCGATTCCACTAAAGCAGGCGAACTCCGTCTCGTCGAAACGGTCACGAACCCACTGCCATATAATGTCCCAACCTGGAAGGATTGTCATCGCAGTTTACCCCAGTACCACTTTGGTGCGTAACGTTTCAAAAGCGATGGGACGCCGGTGTGAACGACCCAGGCCAGCCCGATACCGCCGCCGAGACAGATGGCAGGGTGAAACATGCTGAAAAATCCGTACTGGTTGAAAAACAGGACGGTCATCAGCGCCGTCGCCGTGTACAACGACCACCGGATTCGGTGGCGAAAGCGATTGCTGTCGTGGAAGAAGAAGGCCGCCAGAGCGATTCCCAAGATAATTAGTTTATAGAGGGTCGCAGTTTCCATCACAAACTCCTTGTTGTGGGAGATTCGAGAATTGTCTACCCATAGTATAGCACAAACCGACCATACGACCTACACCAATTTTAGCCGCAAAAACTAGTATAAATCATGAACTACAACGTATTCCAGAACCGCCATACTGCCGTTCTGTTCAGAGGCCCCTTGGAGGACCTCCCTTCAGAGTTATCGGCATGGAAGCATACCGACCTTGATGCTTTTTCGGAAAATCTGGCCATCTGGTGCCCGGAGGGTTTGGGTCGGGTGGCTGCGCTGTTCACCAACCCCATTCCGGGTCTTCGTCAGCACTTGGCCAATCAACGAGATATAAATGTCGCTTTGGTAGGTAACATCCTAGCGGAGGATGCCTTTCGTGAAGATATCAAAGCCGAATATCTGAAGCGTGGTTATGATGTTCTGGTTGTTGATGGCGTTTCTGTAGAATTTACCGAAGCTGAGCAAGATGACAAGGTGAGAATTTGCTGGCACTGACTATATGATGGTATCTAACAGGAGATATTATGCCCCGTTTAACAAAGAAAGAAAAGGTAGCTCAGTTCTATCACAACCTGACAAAGCTGAATAAGGCTATGCAACAGTACGAGGATTTCCTCGCCCAGTCAACATTGTATCGCAACCGTCATAGGATTGCTGATAAGAACGAGATGGGTAAGATCGCTGAGGAGCGGAAGGAAGAGATGGAACTGCTGAACAAGGCTCTTGAGAAGACCGACGCACTGGCAGATGACCAGATGACACTTGCCTGCGAGGCATTTGATATGCTACGCAAATTGCTCGACTAAGCCTTCAGCAATGCCCGGACATGGCTTTTCACAGTTTCATACTCGTCGCTGAAGATTTCGTAGAACTCTCGTGAGAAGTAAATGAAGGCGGGAGCCAAATATCGCAGCCCCTTTTCAGCCCCGAAAGCCTGAACCTTCTTCACCCACTCCGCTACCGTCTCGGAGTCTATCCCCTTTAGTTTGTAAGGGCAGGCCCCGGCTGGCGTGTGTATGGGCAACTCTCTTGGGACGGCGTAGAGGCTTAAATCCTCCTCGGCATCCGGCTTGCGGCCTCTGCTTGCCTTCGTTTTAAGCGATATCCCCCACTTATCGATGCGGTTCTTGAGGGTAGCATGGCTGACATCAAGGCTCATAGCATCATTGATGGCGTAGTAAAGATCGGTGAGGCTATCCAATGGACCGTCCTCTTCGATCAATTCGATCACCATCTCCAGTTCGCTACGATCAATATCCATCATCAACCTCCGAATTTAGCACAGAACTCTACGAGATGGTCAGCTATCACATGGCATGTGCCGTGTCGCTCACCAGCGGCCTCCGGATCACGCAGTTCATTTACACGTTTATTAAGATCGAGCAACTTACGTTCAATCTTCCGCTGCTTTATTCTGGCAACCATCATGGCAATGACGGCCCTCTCAAGCTCTGTTACATTGTTGGGAACGCAAATCTGGTCGAACCACGCCTTGCATCGTCGCTCGACTTCCTTGTTGACAATTTGCCTGACCTCTCGCACCGTGGCGTCGTCCATGTCTTCAATCGCAATCGGAACGGCATTTTCATCTGGAGTTGGCATAAATCACCTCTTAGTATCTTCCCTAAAGAGAAGATCGGCAAAGAGGTGGTCTACTCTTTAGGCTTTTTACGAGAAAAACCGAAAAGTCGGGAAGCCGGGCTGTTATCTGCTGGCTTCTTTTCCTTTCCGTGCAAGGTGGATTTCATTGGGTCCACCTGCTGAAGACCCGCCTGCGTGATACCGGAGCCTAGCACCCTGAAGATAGGTTGGATGTACTGTGCCCGTCGCAAAGCTTGGTCGTAGCTCGTCGAACCATAATTGAACTCATGCCATTGTTGGTAGCTCATCAACATACATTATCTATGCGCCAGAAACTGATCTGGAATTAGGAACTCAACGGTATTATAACGGTAGAATGATCTACCCACTAATAGCATTGGCTTTCTTCGTCTGGGCATTCCTTGATTTCGTGGACTTGCTTTTCCTCAGACCACCAAGCAGTATCAAAGATGGTGTGTTACGAAACCTAAGCGGTTACATGAAAGTTGCCATCGGGTTTCTTCTGTTGCAATTTGACAAATAGTTACTCTCCTTAGATAAAGAAGGAGAATACTATGTCAGAATTGATCTATGGTGGTAACGGTGGTGGACTTAGTTCTGTACCCAAAATCGCCGATGTTAGCCCGCTGGGAACGAATGTCTACGTCGAGGTGCTGTCTGCGCAAGAGACGATGGGCACCAACTTGGACCTGCCAGGAACAACCGAAGTTCGTGTTAACGAGGCATATGTACTCGGCATTGGCCCTCGTGTTCCAAAAGAACATGGCCTAGAGGTCGGTCAGCGAGTGTTCATCAGTGGACCTATTGTCTTTGGACCCGACTATCAATCATATAGGTTCTCGGCTGATGGCCGGAAACGAGGTTGTGTAGATTATTCGGCAGTAAAAGGTCTGTGCGTCGAAGAAGACGATGAATGATACAATGATGCTGGCTGTTTCTCGCCAGAGAAGAGTCAGAGCACACACACAACCCTCCTATATTAGGTTGTAGCTACCACCACCTCCTGCGGCTAAGCCGCAGGAGGTGGTTTACTTCTTGCTCTTAGCCTTAGGTTTGGTCTTCTTAGTCTCAGCCTTCTTCGCTTTGGCTTTTTTCTTCTTCTCCTTAGCCTTTTCCTTCCGCTCTTTCTGCTCTTTTCCTACTTGGGTTGCATACTGCTGGAACAGTTGTGATGCAGTGACATCACGAGGTGGTACCTCATTGATCTTGAACTTGATAGGTTTCTCGCCACGGTAGCTGTTGAAGGTGGTGAGGAACTTGCGGAACTCACTAATATGGTTCTCTTCAGGTTTGTTATAGAGCTTGGCTTTCAGCGGACCCCGATCATCCCACATCTCCACCTCTTCGGTACTGGGGAACTCGTCGAGCAGCCGGGCAATCACTTCGATCTTCTTTGGCAATGTACTACTTGTCACGGGCACGGTGACCAGACGATTCGGTTCCATCTTGAAGTCTCCCAGGATACGCCGGATGTGTTTTTCCAGATGTGGTGGTCGGCCTGTAAGAATGACCGTCATTCGCCTAGGATCGCCAGCAGAAGCGTAGAATTGTTGTGCGACACCTTGGTTCAACATGGAACAGGGGCACGGTTCTGGAACCAAAGGCGGCTCCAATGATTGGTAGGCGTAGTAGAAGCAATGGCCATCGAGGGGACGGATCATATCCGTCCCCTCGATGGCGGCTTTGACGTTATGCTTGTGTAGGATGTCTTTGGCTTTCTTGGCGCTGGGCGTGAATACCAGCGTGTCATCAAAATCGAAGACATCGACTTTGATGATGTTGTTTTTATGCGTTTCTTCTTGAACTAACCAATCTTTGAACATGTTATGGCAACGGTGGTGGTGTTAGGTTCAGTTTGTAGAGCAGGTAACACACGATTACGACCCATATAGTGTCACGGATGAACTGATAGACGCTTTTCCACCTGTTCTCGCTCGTGGAAGTTGACCTCTCAACATGATAGAGTCTCTGGTCAAATTCTTTGAGGTCATCCGATGCCTCTTTGATATCATCCTCGAATCTGGTGAGTTGGTCTTTGAACTCTTTTTCGTTTCGGGACTCTAATATACCAACCTTAGTCACGAGGTCGGTGTGTTGGAGGGCCAGAGCTTCTATTTTGCTGTCGATTTGCGTTTGCTTTTCAACGAGCATTTTGACACGCTCGTCCACCCGTGCGGTCAGATCGAAAACCGCTTTGATGGATTGGGTGACTTCCCGAAATAGTGTTTCGTCCATTCAATTCCCCAAGAAAGAGCCTCTCGTATCTCTATATACTTGGTATTATGGCAAAAACAGATAAAGAAACAAAACCACAGGGTAACGAAGAGTCGACAAAGCTGGTTGCGAAAAACGAACAAACGTCAATGGTCGAGCAGCCAAAGGAATCTACTGATTTGATCCCTGACGAACAGGTCGTGAGTTACTACGAAGACGCCATTTCCTGCATTAAGGAAGATAGGGAAGAGGCGCATGAACGATACCTGGATTTTTGCGAGATGGTATTGAACGAGGGCGATCCTAGTTCTGCCACGAAAGAAGGGTTGGTGAATCTTCTGAAGCTGAAAAATGATGGGGTAAACCAAATGATCAAAGTTTTGGACCTCTGGACTCGGCTGAAGATGAAAGAGCGTGCAACAAAGTCAGAGGTATACGCTTACCAACAGAACAATAAGTACGAGGTTTCCAAACCTAATCCCAA
>Ga0180437_10002689_pt1 | contig 27723 bp, 68 predicted proteins | sample SS_ome_4_FD_132410 | JGI IMG/M metagenome (GOLD analysis project Ga0180437, IMG submission 132410) | Hypersaline lake sediment archaeal communities from the Salton Sea, California, USA - SS_3_D_1 metaG | ecosystem: Environmental > Aquatic > Non-marine Saline and Alkaline > Hypersaline >...
CGGGTACAAAAGCCCTGAACCCACTAAGAATGTCAACCACCTGTGGGACAATGTTATCGCCATTATGGGCGATGGCAAACTGTGTCTTATGACGGTTGGCACGTTACTCCGGTGGGTGATCTCCAAACGTGATGAAACATGGCTGGCTTTCAGTTCAGAGATCGAAGAAGTGGACGAAGATACCGGCAAAAAGATCCGCGTCAGCCAGTATTGGATTGACGACAGTTATACGTTTTCTTGAGGAAAACTATGGCGAAGAAAAAAGCCTATGATGTTACGTGTCCTTACTGCAATAAAAAGGCAGAGTTGGTTGATTCATCTGTCGTTTATGGCAGAAGCTATGGGATGATTTATCTCTGTAAATGCGTTCCGTCATGGGCTTATGTCGGCTGTCATAAAGGATCAAGTAAACCGCTCGGTCGTCTGGCAGATAAACAACTGAGAGAGTACAAGAAAAAGGTCCATGCGGCTTTTGATCCTATCTGGAAATCTGGTGACATGAGGCGTCCGGAAGCCTATGAGTGGCTTGCCAAGGAAATGAACATACCCAAAAAAGAATGTCATGTAGGCATGTTTGATGTCGAAAGATGTCAGGTGGCATTACTGGTGATTATGGGTTTGAAACAACAAAAGGAGCAGGAGAAAGAGGATGAACAAATCAGAAGAGAACGTGAAGCATAGAGTGGTCTTTGCCCATGAGCTTGTTGAAGAAAACGGCAAAACCGTCAGAGAAAACAACATGGAGAAAACCCACAAGTATCCTTTGGGCGAAGTGGTTGAGGTCACCATGGGTTTCGATATTGGTTGGGGCGCTGCCGCAATCGTAGATCGGAAAAATCGTGAAATATGTCTCGGCGTAAAGGAAGGGACTTTCCGTCTGTATGTAGTGGGGCATCAACGCGATTGCGATGGTTCCTTGCTTTATATGTTGTCCGATCTTAGGTGTAAGTATCCGACAGAGGCAAAGGCTTTTGACATGGAAGGGATCAAGTACAGAGGGTTTGCTCAGTATTTTGAACATGGAATCGGTGAAGAAAGCTTGAAGCCTGTTGGTTATCGCACCGAACTCAGTGAAAACATTTATGAACATTTCGGGTTCTCAAATGAGCAAAAATAAAAAGAGAAGGAAAAACGAAAAGCATTACATCTTCTGCTATTTGATAGGGGATTATGATGATTACGACATCAGTGTTCAGCCTATGACCGGACAGGAGATTAAGACGCTTATCGACAAAAAGAAATTGGGATATTGGGAATATGCCATTATTGAAGGTGGTGAAGTTATCAAAGGAACTTCTAACAAGTCTTTCGATCTGAGGAAACTGTAATGGGAATGCCTCACGAAGCACCAATGGATGAATACCGTAAAATGACAGGCGAACCATGCACCTGTAATGGAACTCCTCTCAGGGAAATTGGGGAACAGATCAACAAGGCTGTCGCAAAACAGAAGTATGAACAGAAGAATAAACTGACACTGAGACAAAAACTTAGAAAATGGTGGCGTAAATGAATATTAAATCTGGAGCCAAATATCCTGCGTCGGCATTAAGTAACTTCGCTCCGCATCCGTTCACCTTTCGTGGGATTCAGGTTAATTCCATGGAAGGGTTTTTGCAGGGATTGAAGTTTAAGAATCCGGAAATGCAGAAATATGTCTTTACTTTGGTGGGGAAAGCTGCCAAAACCAAAGGACGGGGAAAGAATTGGCACCGTGACCAAACTCTCTACTTTCAGGGAGAACCGATTGACAGACATTCCAAGGAGTATCAGGAGTTGCTGGACGAGGCTTACCGTGGGATGTTTAATTCGAATGAGGGTGCGCAGAATGCTCTTTTGTCTACTCATAATGCTGTTCTGACTCACAGTATCGGCAAGAAGAATCCCTCGGAAACTGTGCTGACTCGCTCTGAGTTTTGCAGTCGGCTTATGAAAATAAGAAAAGAAATTCAACTGTCTTAGGAGAGAACTATGTTCAGCTTTTCAAGCATAACTGAATCAAAAGATGGATTCAAGGGGACAATTCGAATGAAAAAGTTCCCCACTGGCGGACTTGGTAATTACAAAGATGTGGATGGCAAAGTTTGGAACATTAACGCCATCATAAATGGTTACGTTTGTGCCTGTCCGGTGGATGAACTCAGCCCCTACTGGTCGAGCACTGCAAGTATTCCTTCCGGTTTGTACTCCCAGAGATGGGATCCTTACAAAGTCGAAGTGGTAGGAGAAGAAAAATGAAAAAACTCACAAGAGAAATAACTATCGAACTGATTGACAAAGCCGGTAGGCGTGATGAATTCAAAGCGGGATGGGGGCGAAGTATTGAAGAATACCTCGATGAATACGCCTATAAAGCTCCGCAAATCTGGGAATGCGTTCTGGCTGATCTGGACATTGAATATGAACTATCCTTTGATACTGATTATACAGACTTTCCCATGTGCCCCTATTGCGGGGAAAAAGACCTTGATTGGTCTGATGGGCTGAGTTTTGAGGTCAATGACGGTTCTAAGTGGGAGGGGGAATGCGGTCTTTGTGGCAGGTCGTATGATATCTCTGCATCTGTAAGTATTGATTTTTCTACTTCAAAAAAGGATCAGCCCGAACCCGAACCCGAAACGGAAGCGGAAATACCTAAACCAGAGAAAGCCATCACAATTCCTTTGGACGAGTTTCTTGCAGAAGCGGAGAAAAGATTCGGCAAAGACAGGAAGAAATGGAAATTCGTCTGTCCCCAATGCAAAACCCAACAGTCTTTTGACGATTTCAAGAAGTTCACGAAGCTTGCAAATGAGGAAATCGAAGGGTATTTGGGCTTTTCCTGCATTGGCAGATACACCGAAAAGAAGGTGGGATGCGACTGGAGCCTTGGAGGACTGTTTCAGCTTCACGAAGTGGAAGTGGTGGACGGAGAGGGAAAAAGACATCCTCGTTTCAAGCTGGCGGAGGTATCGTGAAAAGAGCAGTTCTCATAAAACATGGTTTCCAGAGTCTCGCTCTCAATAAATGGCAGAAACCATTGGGTGCCGTTGAGGTAGTAGAGGTAACAGACGATGCCTCTGCTGCGAGAATTCGCTATAAAAGGGCATTTGGGTTCTGGAAGCTCAAAGTTTCATGGGTAGTGGATAAATGGATTTCATTGATTCTAATTGACGAAAAGTATGGGTACTCTTTGGTTTGCATTCCGGAAGAAGAACCTGAAGTCTCTCCGGAACCTGTTCCTTTTCGTCCTTCAGATGTTGAAATCCAAGAAGCCGTCAAGAACGGAAGCCGTATCGAAGCTTTAGAGATTGGAGATAATTAATGGAAAGAGGACGCCCTCGTGGTTACGATGAGGACCTAGTCGTTGCCTTATTTGCGGTTATGGTAAGGTACGATATTAAAAGTATTCAGGGACTTCATAAGTTTCTGGTAGAGAACGAAGATATTGCCAAAGAGAATAAAATATACCCTGTGCCAAGTCGTAGGACGATTGGCAGACGGATGAAAGAAGTCGTACCCAGATTCCAATAGGAGAATAAAATGGCTTGGTTCTATTATGGTGATCAAAAAAACAGAAGATATCGAATAAAGATACAACCCCTAAAATTTCATCAGACAAGGAGAAAAGTATGTTGAAGATTGAGAAAGCAGTATTCAGTATTACGGAACAAACATTGAAGGAACTGGTTGAGGCATGTGTCGAAGCCAGAAAAACCATCGAGTTTACCGATGAACCGATGCCTGATGGCGACATGCCAACCGAAACATTTCACCGTCTGCAGGCTGAACGTGGCATCATCCGTGTGACCTCGGAATTCGGACCCATTGACTTCCAGATCAAGCTGGAAACAACGAAACACACGCAGGAATCGGCGGGCTATCGGCTCGACATTCCTAAGAAAAAGGAGAAATAAATGGGGTTTTATATCGAAGGACCGGTACTCGGCAAAGCGGAACATATCGTGGACAATCTGGGCGGTACAGCCGTCACGCAGGAGGAAGCTGCTCAAGCCATGAATGATCCGTCTAAAGGCGTTATCGTCGTCGTCAACAATCAGGGTGTTTTTGAAGCGGCGGCGTTTGCTTTTAGTCAGCAAGAGTTCGATGAATTCGTCGATCCGTCTGACCAACGTCCGAAGAAATTTGTTGTCATGGACCGCGCCAGAGCGGAGGCAGAAAGTGGATACCAGTCATGAACAACTTGAGGACAAAAGAGGAAATGGAAAAAGCACGTCGTGAACTCTGCGACGTGTTTTATCCTCGCCCAATTGATTCATGGTCGGGATGCGAATTCTGCGGAGATCGTAAGTACCATAAATCCGAATGCGATTACGGAAGGGATTGGGGCTTTAAAGGATGGCAGAGTATGGTCTGTTCGACCAAATCGGTCTCTGGCAAATGCATGAGGAAAGGCTGCGAGAAAGATGCGACTGTTCGAGTCAGGTTGAATATCTTGGGCAGTCTTTGTGAACTCGATCTTTGTGACGACCATGGCAGGAACAGAGATGGTTCGTTGCGGGATAAAATGTGCGTGGAGTGTTTATGATGAGAAAAAGTTTGTTGACCGATGAATGGCTGATGATTCGAACTGTAGAGACTGAGTTACGGGTACAGGCATTGATGAGACTGAAAGCTCCTTTGACCATTACTCAGAGTGATCGTAAGATTCTTCAAGATCGATATGAAGAAATCAAGAATCGCGGGTTGAATAAGAAAGACTTCAAAGAAATAGTTTTGGAGTACATGAAGAGAAAAGTCGAAGAAGAACTGGAGGAAATGACAGAGGTTGATTGCAGTGGTTGTGACAAAGTTGACCATAACGCTGAAGGCGATTCTTATATCTGCAAGGAAGGTCACAAAGATACAGTGAATCCCGGTCTCTGTTTCGATTTTAATCCAGTTGACGAAGGAACAGAAGATATGGTATTGGTCAATCGAAATCTCAGCCTTCTTGAGATGAAGGATAAGATCAAAGAAATTGAACAATGGTAAAAGGAGAAGACTATGCCCATGGGACCTGAATGGGGAACCCCTGAATGTCAGGAACAAGTTGATGAGATTGTAAAGTTTCTTGGCTCTCGTGACGACCTGAGTGAAAAAGACATAGATATGGCACTGATGATGTTCGTGATGGATACTTCATATTCTCGCGCCGCCATCTCTCATGCAAGGAAAGAAATCCTGAAGAAAATAAAACAATCATAAGGAAATAAAGCATGCAGACTTTACAAGACTGGCTCACCGTAAACAAGCCTTCGGATGAAATGAGATTCAAGGACGGATACTGGCGTCAGGCTATGTTTATCCGTGACAGAATTGCAGGATTGCTTATGGCTGCCGAACGATGTGATGAGGACACAGGGCTTCAGCGTTTCAAAGAGCTTGTCAAAGTTGCATCAACCCATACATCGAAATCTATCTCTCTGCCTGTTTACAGGATCGATTGGCATGGGATCCAGTTCACAATGCGGGATAACTTCCATGATTGGAAGATCAGTGTGAAGTCTGAATATCCTTTGGAGATAGACTTTGAAGAGATATTTACGGACGATATTATTTCCAGTTGTTATTTCGAAGGATTTTCAGAGTCATGGGTATATGGTCCGTACTCTGAAAACAATCAGGAGTTCTCTGTCGAATTGGGTTCTGATTACAGCGTTTGGTTTTTCTTTTATAAGATCAAACGGTTCGTCATGCAAAAGGAATTTGTAGAGATCCGTCCCTATGAGAAAATCCGTGAAGCTTTGGATAAACTCCCTGACAAATGGAAGAACGACAAATCGCTTATTGGTGACGATACGATGTTCGAATCCTGCAACAAGGCGTTGGAAAAAAATGAAAGACTGAACAGTGTTGTTCCGCCATACGGCAGGTTGAACACTATTTTTTCATTGACCTTTAAACATACGAAGGCTAAAGGCGTTCCCTTTAAAATTTCGTATGAGGACTTGGACATCAAGAAAGAAGCATATCTGGGCGTCTTTGGGACCGTTCCTTCATGGCTGACTGAAGCGATTGAGGAGACAGAGTCTGAAGCTCATGACTACTGGCTTCATCCTTGAGGAGAAACTTGATGGATTCTGGTACTTTCCTGCTTCTATATGTACAAGTCCTTGTATTCGTTACCTGCATTGGTTATTGTTCTCTGGAAGGCGACTGGAAGGCTCATATTTCATTAGTTCAGTCTTACCGGACTTTTCGGCAACAGCTTTGGCATAAATTGTCACCAATCGGGAGGTGTACACTTTTTCCCCTTATTAATCTCTTTGTTTTTGTTGTTATCGTTTATATTTTTTGTTCCTTGTTTACGGTTTTTATCCTTCATGCCATTTTTGTAAATCGGGAGAAGAATGGAAATTGAACTGACTGAAAACGGATGGAAAGAGATAACCACCAAATACGTCAAGGTGAAGGCTATTGGCAGATCCTTGATGACGGTTGAGAAGTGGATTGCAAGCAATCGGAGGTTGGGGTTCGAACGGAGAAACAGAAAATCTTGCAATATGTGCAAGACCAAATGGGAAGATCTCAAGCCAACAGGTGGTGTAAATCTGATTTTTACCAATGTTGAGAATAAGATGATATGCGATGGCTGCGTAAAGACGCTCCAAAGAGAGCGTGACAAACAAAAGAAAGCAAAACGTTATAAGGCATTAGAACTATGAAGCAACTCAAAGTGGGCTTTGGCGTGATGGTCGCCTTTCTCTGTAAACTGGGTCCAAAATTCCTTACTCTGATTACCAAGATGGGGAAGAGCGCCAAAATGGTGAAGATAGGACTGGCTGGTTCCTCTGTCGCCGCCTATTCTATCATATTCTCATGGGAATTCGCCCTTCTCCTGATGGTTTTCCTGTTTGTCCATGAAAACGGTCACGTTTGGGCGATGAGAAGAGCCGGAATGAAAGTGAAAGGCATCTATTATCTTCCTCTGCTTGGGGCCGCTGCTGTTGGTGATAGTTACTTTCCTAATAGGCAATCAGAAGCCCACATTGCCATCATGGGGCCAATGTGGGGGCTTGCCTTATGCGTAGTGACACTCATTATCTGGATGATTACTTTGAATCCATTCTGGGCGGCAATCACTGCATGGATGTCCTTAATTAATCTGATTAACCTTTTGCCTGTCAATCCTCTGGACGGAGGACGAGTGCTGAAGTCTCTTGTGTTTTCTCTCTCAAATAACCTTGGAAAGATCATAACTATCATTATGGGGATTATTGCCCTTATCGCTTTTATAAAATTCGGCATCTACCTGTTCGCATTTCTAGTCCCAATCGGGGTTCTGGAAGCATTTGGTGAGGCGCATAGATATAAGAATGGAAAAGATATGGCGGCAATTAAACATAGGTCCAAAGTCCTTTCTGTTGTTTTACGGGAAACTAAAAAGAAGAGGCTTGATGTTCTTTTCGATAGACGTAAGAAGATTCAATTGGCTTTTCAGGCTATTCAATGTCCTTTGGTTCAGTTCCTTGCTTTGAATGCGGACATGTATATGGAACGTCCAACTATGTGCGGTGATGAAACAGAAGCATTTGAGAAAAAGCTTAAAAAGGAAAATGAAGAGATCCAAAAAGCGGACAAAGAGTATGAAGATGAGGTCGCTAATTTCGGGAAAGAAAACATGACTTTCGTGCAGATGGGATTGACAACTGTGGCTTACTTTGCCCTTATATTCATCTTTCTTGCTTTCAGTGCAATGCTCGTCGGAATCCCCGGTGCCACTGAAGCCTTTGAAATGTTAACATAGGTGACCCATGTTCTTCGACTTCGTGTTCAGTTGGTATGGTCTTATTGCCTTCTCTCCGGTGATTCTGGGACTCTTTCTCGGTCTTTATCGTGCCAGACGGAATCTGAAATCATTATTCTGGATGGTGTGGCACTTTAACCTTTGCAAAGGGAAAACAAAAGACGAAATTGTATCGGCACATAGTGGCGAACTGTGGGGAGAATACCGTCATCGATACACTTGTACTAAATGTCAATATGAGGCATACTCAAAAACCAAGGCTTCTCGCGACTTAAACAAGGAAGAACTGGATTCTGCGATTGATAGCTTTGGTAAGAAATTAGCTAAAATGGAACGGGAGTTTGAAGAAAGGGAGAAGAAAAGGGAAGAGGAAAGAAAATCACGAAATCGTTTCAATACATTGGAGATCTGATATGTGGCTAACTCTTTTTATTATCTATTACGCTTTGGGACTTTGGACAGTTATTCGTTTTCATAAAAGGAACTCATGGACAGTGAGTACGAGAGGTATCCTTCCTGCTTTGATCTTTTCCCTCGCCGGTCCATTCTTTTATTTTTTGGGAAAGAGATATGAGCGTCAGCACAAAGAAGAAGTAAATGAACTGAAGAAAGAAAGGGACATTGAGGAACAGCTTAGGAAAATGACTAGCGAGAACATCGACCTGCATTATAGCCTGATGAAACTGGGAACGCAAATTCATGCGGCAAAAGTATATGCTGCCACAACCAAACAAAAATTGAAGATGAACATCGATTTAGATAAAGGGAAGTATGAAATCACACTAGTGGAAAAAGGAAAATAAAATGAAACTATTATATCCCGGCTCTTTCAATCCATTTCACAATGGACACTATGACATCTTAAGTCAAATGAGACGTTTAGTGGACATTGAGAATGCCTACATTGGCGTGGCTGTCAATGCGGATAAGAGTAAAAGCGATATCGATATCCCATGGACGATCCGTCCCCTAATGCCTTTCCCTGATAGAGTGGTAGAGATTGAAGGGTTGACGGCACAGTTCGTGAAAGAACATGACTTCGATGCAGTGGTTCGTAGTATGCGGAATCATATTGACTTCGAATACGAGAAGTCAATGGCTGCATGGAATGAACGCATTGGCGGTGTTCAAACCATCTTTCTACCATGTAGGAGTGACCAGTATCTAAGCAGTTCGGCACTTCGTGAGATCATGCCACATGGTAACATAGATCAAGAAATCACAAGTTTCATGCCTCACATCGTGTATGAGAGATATAAGACGAAGAAGCCGATGGGTATCATTATTACTGGTCCTATCGGGAGTGGTAAGAGTACCATCGTTAAAAACATGCATCTAATGACCGGCATGGCAAGCAGTCAGGGTGTTCATGAATTGTCTCAATTGGTCGGTCATAAAGTCTGTGATGAAGTGATGAATATGGCGGTAGATAAAGAAGGTGTTCCTGTCAAGATTCTTGATTTGGACAATGCAATGCGTCAGCATGTAACAAATGCCGACAGAGATGCCATCCTTTCTTCATTTAGGAACATGGATGATGACCTTTACGCCAACACATTGACTAGTATCTCGAATAAAGTTAATGGATGGGAGAAGATGTTTCCAGAAGGTGCTGTCATTGAGGCTTCGGCTTTGGGTTCATATATGGAGTACGATTTAATCCCTGAAGACCTTGTCGCTCGTTTCTTGGTGATTGAACTGGATCCTCCAGAAGAAAGGATCATCAAGAATCTGACCCAAAGGTATGGCTCGGAAGACAATGCCAGAAAAATCTATGGGCAACGGAAACATTTTTATTCAAGTCCGTCTGTTGTGGACTATCTCGTTCAGTAATTTAACCAGAATTTTCGTATAGCGTTTGTATAACGCTGGTTAAATGGCGGCAAAACATATGTTTACGAAAAACCTATTTTTGACCAGTTTTGAAAGAATTTCTACGAGATTCGTCATTTTTTACGTATAATAGGTAAACAGATAAGGAGTTTACTTATGAACGTTGAAGAACGCCGCCAAAAGACAATCGAAGCCATGAATAACCCGAAAGCAGGGGATCGTTTCTCGGAAATGCTCTCTTTTTGGGTAATTGTTCTTGAACGAAGAAAAGATGTTGTGGCTGTTATGGAAGCCAATCCTCCCTGTACTGTGCCGAAAGATGGTACGATTTATTACGCCACCATCGATGAATTCAAGAAAAGATATCAATATGATAAGAAATCTGAGCGGTATTGGGTTTCTTTCGACAGCAATAGAAGTGTTCATGGTTGGCTTGAAGACAGAGGGGGCTGGAACTACAGGAAACAACAGCGTCGTAAGATTCATCTTGTTTCGGCTGACACGTTGGACACTGTCGATACATTTTGCGGTAGAAATCTTAACAAACGTGATAAGGCGTTGCCGAAGACTTATGAGTTTCATGAGTCTGACTGCCTCCATTGCCTGAATAAAAAGAGGGATGATGTCAAAGCATCTTTGAATGAGATCGAGGCTGAAGCGAATGCTCTTCAGGCAGAGATAGACGAAATCGATGATCATATTTTATCCCTGAAAGGATAAGTCATGAAAGAGTTTTTAAAAGAATTTGGTATGTTTATGAAAGGCGGCGGCTGGTTTGTTTTCGTTATCACTAGCTGCGCCATTGGTTGGATGTTTTGGAGTATTAATTGCCCTGAAGTGAGCAAATCTTCATATGAATATGTCCAAAGTATTTACAAAACCTCCCAAAAGAAGGGGCGTATGGATGTTGTTGAATTCATTGAAGAGTCTTTTGAAGATGGGAAAATCTCAGAATTCGAGAAAAAGGTTATCTTTGATATGAACCAAAAATATCAAGAAGAAATTGATAAAAAAGAGCTTGAGGAAACAAAGAGTAATCTGAAAAATACTGTCCAAGCAAGACACAACGGGGGAGACTGATGCCGGAAAATGATCACGGAGACGAATGTAAGAAAACTCGAATTGAAATGCTTTCTAATTTCTTTGTGGAATGTTACGAAGAAATTGGTCATGACCCATTGGTGAACGAAGTCCTTGTGGCGCTTCTTTTAGCAAAATCTAAAATTCAGGAAAAAGAGGAGAAGTAAAATATGTCAAGCGAATATGTCGAACAGGTTACTTACCACGAGAATGGGGAAGTCCATGAGCATTACTTCCTGATGGAAGGCTCAGTGTACGGTGAGTACAAAAACTATTACGACAATGGTCAGCTGAATGAACATTACTTTGTCGTAAACAAACAGAAAAACGGTCAGTATAAGAAGTATGACCGTGACGGCGAACTGATCGAACGCAAATTCTACGTGGACGATGAAGAAGCGGATGAAAACTTCAAGTTCATCCCCGAAGAAGAAATCCAGCAGGCTCAGCCCAAGTCTGAAGAAGTCGAGGAAGAAGAGGTAGAGGGCGAATCGGAGGAAGAGACTCCTCTCTCCTTTATCGAAGTGGAGGAATGATGGCATTTGACTATGACGCATTAGACGACAACAGACTTGCCCAACTTTGTTCCGAACGTGCTTTCCGTGTTTTTTCTTTAAAAGAGGAAAACGTTTCTGAGATAGTGGTTAAACCGAATGCTGAAAAGTTTGCAGAAGCGCGTGAGAAACTTGAGGAAAGAGGTTATGGAGAAAAGGATCTGCGGGATTATATGATAAAGTACTTGGAGCAGGACTACCAAAGCATATTGGAATTGATAGAAGAAAAGGTAAAATGCTCTGCATGTGAACGTTTTTGCGAAGATTTAGATATCATGGGTTGTTCTGCGGGGCATCCTCCTAACACTGAAGCAAAGGCATGTGGGGATTTCACTGAGCGTGAAGATGATTGGGCAGAAGATGTTGATGCTGGATTGGAAGCCGAAAACGAAAAGCGTCAAGATCTCATCACTAAACTTGTTGAGGATCAGGCGATTCAAATTGCCATAGGATTAGGCCCAAAAATTGTGGAGAAATAATGGAACTTACACTATATGCTATCAGGAATCATGAAGGAAAATGGCTTCGCTCAAAAGGATTTGGCGGTTATGGTGATCCGTGGATTGATGATATCCACGGTGCCAAGTTTTATGGAAAACTGTCTCCCGCTAAAGGAAGAGTGACTTATTACTCAAGAAGGTTTACTCAGTTTCCTGCGCCTGAGATTGTGGAAATCACGGCTTCTGAATTCAAAGTAGTTCCGCAAAATGAGCGCGTTGACCGTGTCAATAAAGAAAAGAAAATGCGGGAAGCCAAAGCTGTAGTAGCCCGCAAAAGGAAAGAAATTGACAAGGTGCATCAGGAGTTGAAGGATGCCATAAGGAAGGCTGAAGAGTTGGAAATGGAAAATGCATGATCTCAAAAAAGCATAAATACATCTTTGTCCATATTCCGAAGAATGCCGGTACAAGTATCAGGGGCGAGTTAAAGAAAGTTACAACCGACAAACCTCTTCATACTGACTGGCATTATACTTTACCTCAATTGATTGAAAAGTTAGGTGAAGATCATTCGTCTTATTATAAGTTTGCCTTTTCCCGAAACCCTTACGACCGTCTTGCGTCAGCTTTCACCTACAATATGTTAAAGATGGCGGCGGGAGACAGGGAACATTGGGAGCATTACGGGCAGTCTTATCGAATTCTTCGGGACTTTTATACCGGTGATATGGTTACCAATTTCAAGAGCTTTGTTTTAAGTTCTCATTTTGACAATGTCTTTGCCGGTTATTATCCGGTCCATTTCAACTCTCAAGCTGGATTCATTGGCGATTGTAAGCCTGATTTCTTGGGTAAAGTTGAAAAGATCGAACAGGGTATGAAGCAAGTATTCAAAGGGATTGGGTTCGACACTGTGCCTAAAGTCAAACGACTGAACGTAAGCAAGAATGCTTCATATGTTGCCTTCTATACACCTGAAGTCAGAGAAAGAGTTATCCAAAAGTATGAGGAAGACTTTGAGGTTTTTGGATACAAGAAGTAATCTGGAGGCTCTGATGCCTAAATTAACTAAGCATGACTTTAGATGCCGTAGCGGTGAACTCGTAGAAGAGTGGTATGAGTTGGATGGTGTGAGGCACGGACCATTTGTTAAATGGTTTCGGTCTGGTGCGTTTTATGAGAGAGGCTCGTTTCTTAATGGTTTGAAAGATGGTGTTTGGTATACCTTTCGTGCTTCAGGAGAGTTAAATGAAGAGACACATTACAAACAAGGCCACCGATACGGTCCTCGTATAGTTTATTGTCCAAATGGTTTTGTTAGCGCTTACATGGAGAGACATCCAGTAGGACCGGGAAAGCTCGACACAGTTAACCACGGTCCTTATAGGCATTATTATGAGAATGGCAATGTGCAGATACAGTACAATAATCATTTTCAAAGGCGTCATGGCGAAGAACATGAATACCATAAGAATGGGCGGCTGAAGTGTGTGTGTTTTTCGCATGATGGAAGAGTCTATGGTGAAGTCCCCGAATTTAATGAGTATGGGACTTTAGTTGAACGTAAGTTTCTTTATAAACATAAAGAGATCGAAGATTTTCCTTTTCTTCCCAAAAAGCCGAAATCGTTGACGGTGGCGTCGAGGAACAGATTTCACACATTGGAAGTTTAATGAAAACCGAAGAATGTGGCGACAATTATCTCTCTAGTCATGACCGCAAACTGTGGAACCTTGTCCAACATGTTCTCTTGAAATGGCATACCCTTGTTATCTATAAATGGAAGATGTGGAATGCTACAATCGGACAACGTGGTATCCTTCAGTTCTTTGTCCCCAAAGACTGTACTCATCGATATGAGATTGTTGACTTCTTGAAATATGAACTGGAAAAGGAAGAGACAGAAGACGTTAAATTCAAGGATCAACTGATTCCCGGTGTCGATGTTGAAGTTAATGTTCATACTTTCTCAGGGTTGAGTGGGTATGTTGAAAGAGATGTCATGGAAGAAATGTCACGAGAATTTCTTGCTCACATGAAAACAGAACTCATGAAAATGAATAAGAAGGATGAAGAGAACCATGAATAGATCATTCAAAGTTATTGGTCGCAACAAACCTTATGATGAACAGAAGTCGTGGCAACATGGAGAGCCGGGAGTGCAGGCAAAGAAACGGATTTATACTTCTTTGAAAGATTTTCAGAGATACAGTCCTAAACTTATCAAGAGGTATAAGAATCTGTATGAAGTAGAGGTTTATGAATTGATTGATGAAAAATGGGTTCGCATGGAGATTCCGTCAGATGAAAGTGATTAATTTAGAACTTCTATCATGGGATGGTACGATTGGTGGTGAACATTACTATGCCACTTTGCACTTTCATGAGAAGAATAAATATCATCGTGTCGATCTGTTGAATGTTGTTACGACGAAAATGGCTGACTACCTCAATGCCAAGGAAGGTTGTTGGGGCGGCTGGCAGAAAGGCGATGAAACTAAGAAATTCAATACCGTAAATCAAGCAGTGAAAGCTGCGGTGAATAAATGTAAGGAAATGGGTGTTGAATTTGATCTGATACTTCGCGGCACCGGGTCAATCATGGGTGTCCGCAAAGCTCTTTATGGCGATAAAGAGATTGTCAAAAAACTTAATAAGCTTTACAAAGAAGCGGAAAAGATCAACTGGCGTGACAAGGAAATGGAAGCTCTTGATGAAGAGTTTATGAAAATCATAGAGGGAAAATCATGATGGCAGATAAGGTTGGTGTTCATCAAAGCCATTGTTGCTGGAAGCATGGTTGTAAGTACGGGGATGATGATTGTCCTGTGGAGCTTGGAACCGTCAAACAGGATCACCTCTGTGAGTATTGCGAGAATGATGTGATGGAAAAGGGTTCTGGTATTTATGGGTTTCAACACGCAACAAGCAGAACCATTACCATTGTAACGGCGTATACCGACGAAGAAGCATATTACCTCGCAAAAGAGAAGCTGAAGAAGCGCTTCGATATAGAGGTTAAAGATAACGAAGAATTGGATATCTTTATCCATACGAACAGTTCTAATTCACATGTGATTTATTGTGAGCGTATTCCATCTTACCATGAAAGAGAGGAAAAATGAAGGTGCCTTACATTAAAGTAAGCAGAGAAGGCGATGTTGATATCGTCGGAGAACCGGAAGGGTTGGAACAACTCGGAAAACTCTTGATTGAAACTGCCAAGACCCAAAAGGCAGTCAATACGGAATTGGCTGATGGCGTGAACGGCAGTATCAGGGTGACTTCTGTCGTTCCGTTTCCTTCTGAAATATTTGTGGGATAAAACGTGAAGAAACTGGTTTGCGATGTTGTTTTAGAAAGAGGACGTTATGAATCTCGGATTATCTTCCAAGTTCTTCACATGGAAGAGAGACTCCGGATTTGTTCTCCTAAAGACCATCGGAGAGTTCTGTGTAACTATCCCGAAACGGGGTGGTGTATTGTTTCTTCATCATATCCCGGCATTGACATCTGGAGGAAAGAGATTCATGTGTGGGGGCATATGAAAGAAAAAGACGACATAGGCATTGAGACGCCTCCAAAATTCAATAGTGTGATGGAACGTTATTGGCAGGAAGTAAAGGAAACTATTGCAGCGTTTAATAGTGCTGAAGTAAAGATGCCACGCTTGTTTCGGAATCGTTTTGAGATGCTTGAAATATGAGAAAACCGTACAAAAAAGCCCTTCATGAAGATGGTAAACTTCGATTTTACTATGGATGTATGGTTGACGGATCCGATCATGGGGAGTTCGTAGACTATTTCGCCAATGGATTGTTGGCGAGAATCGGCTTTAATTATAAAGGCAAACTGCATGGACTATGCATGGAGTATAACGACGAAGGAGGACTTTACAGGCGTTCCTTTTTGCATTACCAGATACTCAATGACATAGGCGGATCTGTTAGGTTACAGATTCCTTTTCTACCGAAGAAACCTAAGAGGTTGCCTTTCAAGTCGGGTAGAAACCGTTTTAGGACGTTGGAGATATGATCCCAATCGAAGAAAGAAAAGAATATTACGAGACTGGTGAACTGAAGTCTGTGGGGAGCTTCTCTGGTCCTTATCCTGTTGGTGTTCATATTAAATACTACAAGAACGGAAACATTGCCAGACGAGAACGTTTTGTCAAAGGGTATAGACAAGGTCTCCTTGAACGTTTTCACTCGAACGGGTTGCCTTTTGAAATTTGTTGGGTGAATGGCAATATAAGGGAAGGTCTCTATAAGGTCTATCACCCTAATGGTATGATCGCTGCAATGGTCTTTTTTGAAAAAGGACAGCAAATTGGAGAAGCCTGCTCTTTTCATGAGAACGGCGAAATCAAGGAAACCATTTTTTACGTTTCCTATGAGACTTCTGATGGCTTATCTAGAAGATACAAACATGGGCAGTATTATGAATGTGATGAAGCGGGAAACATTGTAAAGCAGAAGTTTTATTACAACAGGGAAAAGGCAGTTTATTATAATCCCTTTCTTCCTGAAAAGCCTGCTCCGTTGCCTTTTAAATCGGACAGAAACCGTTTTGTGACGTTAGAAGTGTAATGGCGGCAAAAATAAGATTAGTCAAAAGAGAGAGCAAAAGCGGACATGCTACTCTAGGATTCTATAAAGGCAAAAAAGCTCACGGTGAGCTTTATGAATGGTACGCCAATGGAGTTGTCCTTGGGCATGCTTTCATTATTGAAGGAATGGGTCATGGGTTATTTGTCAGCTATACACCTGATGGCGAGAACCCAATAAAAACTTTCTTTATGGAAGGGAAAATAGTTGAGATTCCTTTCTTGCCTGACAAACCACCGGCTCAAGGTGGCTATAAGTCGGATCGAACTCGCATAGATACCTTGGAGATTGGATGAACCCAGTTAAGTTGGAAAACTACATTGAAGAGGAATTAGGCGCTCGGTACATCTTCTACACCTTCTACGACGATCCTCACGGTGAATGTTGGCACTTTTACGATGAATGGGGAGAGCGTCCTTGGACTAAAAAGTTTTACTATTATAAGAAGCTGCATGGAGAATATCTTCTTTATAGCAGAAAAGGCGTCACTGATCGGCGTACTTTTTATTACTTTGGTGATGAATTTAAGCTCCCGTTTCTGCCGCCGAAACCGCCGCAAAGAGGACACCGATTCAATAGCTTGGAGTTCCTATAATGTATCCCATTGAGTATGTGGTCATTGTCAGAAAAAGAACAAATCCGGACGGTAGTCCTTTTAAGCATGAACTGGATCATGAGTTGGTTTTCCGCATGGATCATATCGAACCGGAAGACCAAAACAACCCATGTCTCTTTTTCTCGTCGGATGGTTGGACTTTGGACACGTTACCCGATGCGATTTGCGACTTTCCTACTAAGATCATTGGTGGACCTGATTTCTTTTGTGCGACTGAAAGGACAGTACGGAGATGGAGAACTATCATTAACACCGTCATGCTTGAGTATCATGAGTATTATGACCACATCAGAACCAAGCGGAGTCGGTTTGAGATGCTGGAGATTGTATGACTTTCAAGGAATTTATCTATAAAAACATTCATGAAATAGGGGACGAGTGGAAATATGCCGCTATGAACAGGAATGGTACATGGATTTTTTATGAGCAAATGCCAAAAATACATTCTCTTTATGCCCGATGGGAGACAAGTAAAGGTCTTTGTGTTGACTTGAATCAAACATCTGTTTTCAAACTTAAAAATTTTGAAAAAGACCATGAGAAATGGCGTGACTCTGTAATTATACTTGATGAATGGAGAAGAAAAAAAACACGGCAATTAAGAAAAAGAAATAGGATGAAAAAAGACAACAAAGGGGCAGTACGATTTCAAGCATTGGAAATTTCATGACTATTAAACCTGTCGGAATCCCTGTCGAGGTTCAAAAGAACAAGGCAGTAAAAACATATGAAAAACTGAAAGTTATCAATCCACCCAAAGTAGGGGCGGAAACAGAAAAGAACAGAAGCACCAAGGAAGTAGATGGGAAGGGAAAGGAAATTGACCTTTTGGCTTAATCGGAATAACCATGGCTATTAAGGGTACACCACATAAGCTTGTTCAAGAGACAGGGGATCTGGTCGTCGAGGCATGGATGATCGGTCCCATGTTTTATGGTGAGTATCGCAGCTATTATAGAGCGAGTGGCTTAAAACATTGTCACACTTTCTATGATGCCCATCATATTCATGGACAGTATGTCCAGTTTCATCAGGAAGGTGGCGCTCTTCAATGCATTTACTTTTATGTCTCAAACAAAGTACATGGAGATTCATACGTCTTTGATGAGAGAGGGAATCTCGTGAAACAGTTTTGGATGAACAATGAAAAGCATGATGCGCCTTTCCTTCCAAAGAAACCGAAACGACTACCATATACCTCTGGTAGATCCAGAGTAGATACGTTGGAGATTTGATGTGCAATGGGACTCTCAATACGATAATAAGGCACTATTCCTTTATGGATTGAAGACTTCTGTCTGCATAGTACCACACGAGTACGGTCTCTTTAGGATACAGGCTGAACTCACGGTTTATCGTCAACCAAACAGGTATTACAATACAAATCCTGATGGCGAAAAAAATATTTATTATGCCAGTAACGGTTGGCGAATCAAATCTAACGTGTTCCCCCATGTTTCTTTTACAGGCGGTGTTTGCTCTAAAGTCATTTACATAAGGGGGAGAGACACAGATACAAATGACACTACCATAGTGCGCGAAGAGGAAACGCCTAACCCTAAATGGCTCACGCAACTCCAAGATACTTTGGCGGAATTTGAAGCATGGGCGAATCGTGGGGTGGTTGCAGACTTCAAACCACAGCCTGACAACAATCGTTATACCTCATTGGAACTTGATTAAAGGAAATAGGAAATGGATGTATTGCATTTTCTTCTATATGTGGGCGGCATTGTGGGTTCCTTTTTTCTTATAGGATGTTTTTTCCATAGGTGTGATAAGAAAAGTAAGGAAAAGCGCAATAAAACGGAAATCAATTCTGCTGGATATGATAAACTGGCAGAAATGTGCCGTGAATTTTTTCAGCTTCCGGAGATGGCAAATGAATTTTTGGCGGAAAACAATAAATCCCTGAATGATGAAAATGTTGTCATTAATCTTGGGGAATTTAAAGAGATTGAAAAAATGTTTTATAAATTACGGGAGGAAAGAAACAAACAAAATGCCAAAGACAGACTCCGAATGATCTCTTCCGGAGAAATACCACCTCCTGAACCACAATCCCAAGAGCCTGACGAAGAGAGAAATGAAAACGGAAACCGCTTTCATTCACTGGAGATGTAATGACTGTTGGTGAAGTTCTGAAGATAATTGCCCCAACTATCAGAAAGAAATGGAAATATGCCGCCATGGATCATGTTGGAGTTTGGCATTATTACGCACAGAAACCAACACTTACCCCCTATGGATGGGGCATTGACGAGGTTCAACCACATGATCAGAGCATTTTAGTTACATTTGGAAACGCATTTGATATAAGTTGTTATGACGAAACTCCTTGGAGAGAATCTCTTATGTGTTTGGATGATTATCGTACTCCAATCATAAAAGGTAAGAAATATACCGAAAAATCTGACAGATATCGTGCTCTGGAAGTATAATAGGGATTATGAGCGAAGAACTGGACAAAATTGTCGTTAAACGCTGCAAAAGAATGCTGAAACATCTTGAGATGGATACTTATCCGTCCAGATTCAACATCGAGAATCCCAAGGATGCGGCGATATTATTGATGGCTCTGGAAGCCACATCAAAGGCATTAGGTGTTGATCCATTACCCCCAGAACCGAAGCCTAAGCCGCCCAGAAGCGGCAGGACACGAATGGATACCTTGGAAATAGATAATGACTGAGATCATGGAAGATACTCATCATTGGCCCAAAAAAGGCATGAAACGGCATCTGTTTCGTATCAAAGGGACGATGGAACGTCATGGCGAATGCCACAGTTACCGGGAGAATGGGCTAACATGGTCTTCCGGATTCTATTTTTATAACTATCCTTTTGGGCAGATGAGGGATTATGATGTAGATGGTGAAATGGTTCGTCAGAGATTTTTTTATTACGGGAGGGAACTTAATAATTTTCCTTTTCTGGATGAGAAGCCGAAATCAATAAGACCACGTTGTCAAAGGTATGAATTTTGATTGGGAGATGTGAAATGGAGAAATTTAAGCATATTGACCAAGCCATCCATTATATTCATGAAATGTCTGCGAAACTTATCCAAGGAGGAGACTTGGAGGATTATTATGAACACTCCATTATTCCTGCCATCCATGAAGCATTCCCAGACATCCTTAAATGCGCCCACTATGAGTGGACAGTAATATATGGGCATCCTAATGATGAGGATGAATTCTTTGATTGTTACGCCAAATGTAAAAGGTGTGGCTGCATGGGGGCTATTGAAGGGGTCACAATGCCTATCAGTACGCATTTCATGAAAGAGGAAGGCGGTATGGCACGTGGTTGCAACTCCATGATGTATGTTCGTTGGACAAATCTCCCTTCCGCTCCAGTTACAGACACGTAACTTTAGAACTATGAATAAAAAAGATAAAAAATTACTTCGTGACTTCTTTGGGGCTGGTGAATTGAGTCCAGTCCGTGAGATGAGGATAAAAGCACGAGAGAACTCTCCCTCCATGCATTACTTCACGATAGAAGGGAAGCGTCACGGCGAGTTCTTGAGTGTTCACCAAAATGGCAATATCGACATGCATACATTCTTTATTGATGGCGAACTGTTTGGTCCGAAATATCATTACAATCATTCGAATGAAGCTGTGGTAGGTTCTTTCTATCGGAATGGAGTTGAAGTAAAAGGTATTCCGTTCCTTGGGAGAAAGCCAGAAAGATTACCTTATGCTTCCAGACGAACCAGAATCGATACGTTGGAGATGTGATGAAAGTTGATCGAAGGGTTCAGGCTAGACGAAGCTTATTTCCTGACTACACCCGTTTGCTTGATAAAGGTGAGCCTCGGATGACAATTCAGGAGCATATCGATTTTGCTCGATCTATTTCAGTCGATGACTCTATAGAATACGGGGTTAAATCTCCTTACAATATCATTAAGGTTCTTTTGGAGGAAGTAGATCGTTTAACCCCTAAAGTACCAGAAGAGAAACCGGCAAAGAAGAAGGGAAGCCGGTACAATGTGTTGGAAATATGAAACGACAAACAGAAAAAGTCTATAACAAGGATGGAGTTCTTGTCGTTGAATATGAAAACATTGACGGAAGACGTGAAGGGATGTATAAAGAGTATTATGCAGAGAATGGACAACTGGCTGGAATAAAGTTTTATCACAATGGCATGATACATGGTGAGTTTATAACCTATGACGAAACAGGAATTGTTTCCACTAAAGGTTTTTTCTGGGAAAACGATATCGTTGGGGAATATTTTATGAATTATTCTACTGGAGAAGAACAGCATCATCTCTTCTTGTATAATGTAAATGCTCCCAGAAATTTTCCTTTTCTCCCTAAGAAGCCGCGACGTTTGTTTAAGAAAGAAAGATTCCAAATGCTGGAGATCAAATGAGTTCAGAGGTTGAAATCCTTAAGGGATATTACTTAAAAGGAACTCTGGATTACTATGGCTTTGCTTATCGAGGGGTCGATCATGGAGAGTATATTACTCTCTTTGAAGATAGTACCACAGATATGCATGGCTTTTATTTTATGGATCATCCTCATGGTGTGTTCGAAGAATATGACGAAAAAGGAATTCTAATATTGCATACGTTTTGCATACATGGTGATGAGGTTAGAGGCTTTCCGTTTCTTGGCAAAAAACCTCGGAGACTTCCGATGAAATCTGACAGGAATAGATTTCAAACGTTGGAGATATGATGCCTGAATTTCCCTTGGAACCAATCATTGTCCATCCTGAAGGTTTTCATACGGAGAAAACGTATTACAATGCCGCCTGTACCAAGTTGAGAATGCATTCTTTTTCAATCAATGGTTGTTACCATGGGCAATATATGGAGTACTATAGGGATGGTTCTGTCTGTTTCGATGGATTTCAGATCGAGGGCAAATGGCATGGAGAATTAACAAGACATTATAAAGCACACATGATCCCTCCAATTCAACACTCTTTTTTAATAAAAGGCAAACTGGTAGAAATCCCTTTCTTACCAGACAAACCAAAGGCTCTTCCATCTGACTCTGGGAGAAACCGTTATCAAACATTGGAGGTTGAATAAAGGAAAGGAACCTGAAAATGTCAAAGATGCCTGATTCAATATTCGTCCCTGTGGATAGTCATTTCTATCAGGATGAAAACGATACCAACCATTACGATGCCGTCGATCAGAAACCATCTGGACCTTCAGTCGAATATGTCCCAGAAGAAAACGCCCAGAAACAGGTCGAGCGAATGAAGATGATCTGTCTCTCCCTCAGAGATGCCGCAATCAGGTACCATAATGTTAAAACACAGGAGAATCTGGAAGAGTTGGAGCGTTACACAAACCTCTGTAACGACAAAACCATGATCGAAAACATCCCATATGTGTCAGAAGTCGTTACAAGTTACCGCAAAGATCATGAAAAAGTCGTTACACTTATACAAAAAGAACTGGAACAGGCTCAGGAAACCATTAAAAGCCTGAAACGGCAGAATGCAGCCATGTACAAGAAACTGACGGAGAGACCATTCGCTGTCAAGGATTTGACCTGATGGACACTTTCTATATTACCATGACTATAGTATTCCTGATTATAGGGATCTCTATAATCAGAAAACTGAACAAAATCATCCGTTTGTTGGGCGGTAAACCGAAAAAGCGGAGAAGGCGATGAGAATTGTCGTAGTCATTAACAAAGAACTCGGATGGGACAATGTTGTGTGTATGGCAGATTCATTGGAATCTGCCGCTTTCGAAATGGAATTTGAAACTGTCGAAGACCTGAAGAAATATGTCGAAGAAGACGACGATATCATTCTATCTTGGTCTGAAGTATCAACGTTACCGGAAAAGACTCTGAAAGAGTCAATCCAAAAACATTGGCGCTGAAATGATGCCGAAGTGAAAACTTATATCCATAAAGATTTTCACCATAACCCAATCGGGGATGATTCAGTTTCTCGAATCTATCATGCTATCGTTCCGTCTTTTGTTCACCATGGCGAATGCATGACTTTCACCCCTATTGGAAATATAGATGAACGTTATTTCGCAATCGAAGGGAAATTACATGGGGAACTAATCCATAATTATGGGTTGCATAAGCGGCAGTTCTATATGCGCGATATTGTAGTTTCAAACTTTCCTTTCCTGCCGGATAAACCAATGCGGAAAGATTATAAGTCTGAACGAAATAGATTTACTACGTTGGAGGTGTGAATGACATTCAATCCCTTTACGGAGAAAACGAATGGCTAGAGAATTAACCAGAGTTGAAAAATGTCCCATAGGAAAAACTCTACAACCGGGGTCTCCTGCATGTCTCAAATGCGAACACAACACCAATAAAGAGAATAGATGGGTCACGTATGGCGGTGGCGGTTACCATCTCACTCTTTGTGACATAGCACCATCAGAGACACAGGAATACTACCACCAAATGTTTCATGAACTCTGGTCTGCTGCTGTTAAAACTGACAAATACAACAAAGATGATTGGATGAAAATAGAAGAACAGCTTCTTGCAGCCAAGTTGATCAAAGGATAAGACAATGCCACCAGAAGACGATAACCTATCCCCTGATGAACGTTCGACTCAAGAGTTGGTCGAGCGCATAGAGTCTGTCAATAGACGACTTGAAGAATTTGGAGAAAGAATAGCACGGCAGAATGAGTTAGATCACGCTGAAGAATCGACAGATAATATAGATGAACAAGTGGATGAATATGCCAACGAATGCCCCGGACAGTACACTTTTGTTGACCCATCCAATCCAGAAGAATGCAGTAGACAAGACCAAAGACGGGACATGATGAGAAATGCCCGACAAACACTGCTGGATGCCGCACAACAATATCTTGATGAACAGGATAACCAAGAAGAGGAGAGATCTCCTGACACTTGGGAGCATACTCCTGATTCTAATCCTGAAAACGATATTGGATCCGGTTTGGGATCAGGCGAAGTAGTCAAATACTGTTATGAAAAGAATCTATACGACTTCTCCGCAAGAAAGTTTTACACAGTAGATGGAGTGAATCACGGTGGATATCATATCGTTTACGCAACTGAAGACGCGATTGCTGTAGAAGGATTCTATTATGAAGGCAAAAACCACGGCACATTGACAGGATGGGACATGGAAAGAACGGTTAATTTGTCAAAGTTTTATATGAAGGGAAATGAGTTGGAAAACTTCCCCTTTCTTCCCCCAAAACCATCTGCAAGAAGGACTAGATTTCACTCCTTAGAAATGTAATACCACTGTCGCCATATCTCATAAGTTACTTATATTTAGATTTTTACAGAAAATAAAGTTTTGGCGGCAAAATAAATTAAAGAAAAAAAACCTAATACGAAGATTCTTACGTATAATAGGTAGAAATAACAGCTAATTAGATACCACAAGGAACTAGAAATGGATAAAGTTATTAAGTATAATGGCAGACCCTACATCTCAGCTGATACCCTTGTTCAAACACTGAACAATTCATTCCAAAACTCCAAAAACAAGAACATCGAAAAGTCTATCGGCTTCCATGTCGCCAAACTATTCCTCGGATTCATAAATGATTCCGTAGATAAAGATGTCATTGGATTCGACCACCCAACCCAAACATTCATTGCGCAATCGGAGGACAAAAATGAAATGTAAACGATGCGATGAAGATGAAAGTAGGGTGCATGGATTCTGCTCTGTCGAATGCGAAGATAAGTGGTATCTCGAAGAAGAGATCAAAGAACTTAAAGAACAACGGGATGCCTTGGCTGAACAGGTTAAAGGACATAACTCATTCTCCGTTCCTCTAAACTGTGACCAAAACAGATGCCATCTATGTAGAGGAACCGGATTTATCGATGAGCCAAAGAATAAAGTTCGTTGTTATGAATGCAAGGATGAAAAATAATGACAGATAAAGAAAAAGTTAAGAAGATCCAAGAAGCCATCAAACTGGCGGAAAAATGGAACAAGGAGAAAAGACTTTCTCCTCAGTGTATTGCCATGTGTACGTTCAGGGCAGTACGCAGATTTGCATTTGCGGGAGTGAAAGGGAAGTAATAATGTATTGCACCTTCTGCGGATCAAAACAACATACTATCGCCAACTGCCCAAGAACATTCGGCGGACAGGGTAGTAGACACCGTATGAGATGCACATACTGTGGGTCACGTAAACATAACGTAGAGGCATGTCCAAAAACCTTTGGTGGCTCTGCTGCTCGGAAGTGGAGACCACACGAAGTTCAAGATCATTACATAGAGGATTAAATTACGGTTATCACTATTCAGAGAAATACCGGCTCTCTTTATCATATTGACCTCACAAAGTGTGAAATCATTGAAGTCGAAGGAGAAAGAGGACAGATAATGTTTCTGACACAATCAGGGCGTCAGGTTCATGTTATCAACATCGATGGTCCTTCAGACGATAACCCCCTTGGTGCGGTCATGGTTGATGAAAAATCTTTCAAGAAAGCTCTTGTCGATGTCAATGTCTACCTTGCAACGACAGAAGGCTGTAAAAGAGGAGAAGAATAAAGATGATTAAATACTGCCCAAACTGTACTGCTCAACTTCAAGACAACAAACGACTCGGTCAGGGCGTCAAAGAATGTCCTCACTGCAAGGGTAGATACTACCTGCTCGAAACTTCTCCGCCGAAGAATGATGAAAAATACTCAGAGGACTGCCCTCATGAACGCACCAGACGTGATGGTGCTATTGAAGAATGCCTCGATTGTGGCGAACACTGGGAAAGATAAGGGAATGAAATTTGAAGAACTTACAACAACGACTTTCTCTGAGAGTGTTTGTGCCAAAGTGATTGTTGAGCGGAGACACGGCGAATACGCTATCGCATATGGAAACGGACAAGCATGGGAGAGGTGCTCCTTTTTCAATAACATAATGCATGGACTGTTTGAAGGCTATGATCAATTAGGGAGACTCGAACGACGGTATTTCTATTACCATGGGAGACGAATCAAAAGGAAATATGCTGCTTTCCTGCCAGAAAAACCAGCGCGGAAAGAGTATAAATCCAACAGAAACAGATTCAATACGCTGGAAGTAACATGAATGAACCAGTCAAACTCGTTATCCGGAGCTATGTAAGCGGACGTTGGATGGGGTATATGCAGGGGTCCAAGCAGATTGGACCTTTCTTGGAAGTTGATAAAGAAGGAAGGGCCACAAGAAGAGGATTCTGCGGAATAAAATCATGGGGCATTTATGGTGAATCCCGAACATACCACAAAAATGGAAGAATGGCAGAAAATTTCTTTCATATAGAGGAAGCACAGAGATTCGGAGAACAACTCTCACTCAAAGAAACCGGAGAAATCAATTACAGAATCTTTTATCATCATAACAAAATGCTTCACGGCTTTCCTTTCCTTCCCACAAAACCGGAAAGGTTGCCAAAAAAATCAAACAGAAACAGATTCAATACGCTGGAGATAGTAAATGCCTAAACCAAAAGATAAAAAGGACCGAATCACTCCCAAACAATATACCAACAATGAAGTAGAAACTGTTGATATCTTTAATACTCCCGAATACCATGAATGGGTACATACCAGATGGAAAGATATCAAAGGTTTTCCGGATGGGAAAGGAGCTTACGAAGAATACCGAAAAGGACAGAACTTCCTTGCCGATAATCGAAAAGTATTTCCAGACTTATTCGGGAAAAGACATTTCCTTGTCAGGTTAGAGTTCGCTTACCATTGCTGGCATCTTGAACATGAAAGTGTAGACTTTCTTATCCTGACTTCTCGTAGAGGATCCTCTATCGAAATCATCAACCCCAAAAAGATCGATCCAAAAGACTGGGACGGTAGTGATTGGATGGATGATCTCTGGGGTAAAGAAGAGATAGGATGGTTCTATGGAGGAAAAGAAGCTCTCAGCCTTATCGGTTGGATAAACAATGAAATCGAAGCTCTGGGGGTATAAGATGACTGATCTATTACTTTTCTTTGCGTTATTTCTACTCATTGCTGTTGTCAATAATACGGCGGCAGTAGGAAGTCGTCTCAAGAAGATAAACGAAAACCTCGAAGAAATCAAATCCCACTTAAAAGGGGAATAATATGTTCATCGATGATGACGTTAAAAAGAGGCTCGATGCTGGTATGATTAAAATGGGTCCCGATGAATATTGGGAACTCAACGGAGCCATCTCACCGCTTCTCAAAAATAAAGTCGGATTCGAAAAAAAAGACAGGGAAATCATTTACCAAGAACTCGCCAAACGATACGATCCACTCATGGGAGCAGCCCATTTCGCCAGACTGCATGCCATTGCTGTCTTTCTCAATGAACATGCGGAGAAACTCGAACAGGAAGGTCTATATGAACAACTCAGCCAAAAGACATATAACGTCCATCCAAGGCTGATTCAGGTTCTATGCAGAAGCCAATTTCATGGCGAAAAAAGATTCGACTATGACAAAATCATGGAACAGTACGAAGAGGTCAGTATCGAGGAACAGGCAGAACAGATTTCAGATGTTGATGTCAACAAAGATTGATGCTGGAGATTTAAGTGATAATAGAAACCTCTAAATGTCTTAAAACAGAACCAAGACTCGAAGAGTCCAAAAGATATCACTCTAATGGCGCTCTCATGAGACATTGCTTTTACTTGGATGGGGCAATCCACGGACAAGAATTAGCCTATGATAGAGATGGAAATATCGAGAGAGTCAACTTCTGGATTCACGCCAATCTACATGGGGATCAGATCGGAAGTAGGTACGAAGAAATTCCAAGAGGCAGATATTTTTATTACTATAAAGGGAAAATAGACCTAATTGATATTCCTTGGCTGCCCAAAAAGCCACCAAGAAAACCATTTAATTCAGGGCGAACAA
>Ga0180437_10002690_pt1 | contig 27715 bp, 25 predicted proteins | sample SS_ome_4_FD_132410 | JGI IMG/M metagenome (GOLD analysis project Ga0180437, IMG submission 132410) | Hypersaline lake sediment archaeal communities from the Salton Sea, California, USA - SS_3_D_1 metaG | ecosystem: Environmental > Aquatic > Non-marine Saline and Alkaline > Hypersaline >...
CTTATCCTGATATTTATTTGCCGATCGACCAGACTGAAAAGCAGATGTTTGAGACCATTGATGGTCAGCGATCCATATCTGAAATTATGAGTCACCAAGCACGACAAATTCCTGCTGACGCACGCAACTTTTTCCAAAAACTGTGGTGGTACGATCAGGCAAGCTTCGAGATTTCGAGAGAATGACTTTTGCAAATAGAACAGATTGAGACACCCCATGGAATGAGGAAATACCTGCCGATATTAGGATGGCTGCCTGTTTATCCATCCAAGTGGTTGCGCCAGGATCTGGTTGCTGGCCTGACCACTGCTGCAGTGGTTATTCCCCAATCAATGGCTTACGCAACGATTGCTGGTTTGCCTGTGGAGGTAGGTTTGTACACTGCCCTGGTTCCGATGGTAGTTTACGTCATATTGGGCACCTCACGTCCCCTGAGCGTCAGCGTCACTTCAACCATTTCCATCCTGACTGCCACCACGCTGCTGCCAGTGGTCCAGAGTAGCGATCCGGCTGATTACCTGACAGCAGCCACCACGCTGGCTGTACTGGTGGGTGTCTTCCTGATTCTGGCGGGGGTATTCCGGCTCGGAATCCTGGCAAATTTGATCTCACAACCAGTCTTAATAGGATTTAAAGCTGGGGTCGGCATAGTAATCTTTGTGGGACAGATCAGCAAGGTGCTGGGAGTTTCGATTGAAAAGGCGCCCTTTTTACAAACCATGGCTGCCTTAATCCAGAGCTTGGATGAAATCCATTGGTTTACTTTTGGGGTTGCACTGATCACGCTGGCGATCTTGATCTTTCTGCCTCGGTTTACGAAAAGTGTTCCATCACCCCTAGTGGCGGTTGTAGTGGGTATTCTAGCTTCGGCGCTGCTCAACTTGGAATCTTTGGGAGTGGCGCTGGTTGGAGAAATTCCATCTGGCCTACCTTCCCTAACTTTGCCGGACTTATCTCTTTTGGGACTGCTCTGGCCCGGCGCGTTAGGCATCGCTTTGATGTCCTTCATTGAATCTATCGCCGCAGGACGATCCTTCACCCAAAAGGGAGAACCAACCATCGATGCCAACCAGGAACTATTTGCACTTGGATTCGCCAATATCGGTGGTGGATTATTTCAAGCCTATCCAGGGGGTGGCGGCACATCCCAAACGGCTGTCAATCGCAATAGTGGTGCCAAATCTCAAATCTCTGCGTTGACAACCGCCGCTGTGGTTGCTTTGACCTTGGTCTTGCTGGCAGGTTTTATCAGTCTGATGCCCCAGGCGACATTAGGCGCATTGGTTATGGTTGCCGCGGCCGGTTTGATAAACATCAATAGTTTTCAGGCAATGTTACACATCCGCTCCACAGAGTTTGCATGGGCAATTGTTGCCTTGATTGGTGTTGTGCTGCTGGGTACTCTGGAAGGAATCCTGATTGCAGTTTTGATTTCAATCTTGACCTTGTTTATCCAAGCCAGTTTCCCAGCAGTGTATGCCATAGGACGTAAGCCGGGCACCGACGTTTTCCGTCCAATATCACCAGACCATCCCGACGATGAGATTTTTCCTGGTCTGCTGCTAATCCGCTCTGAAGGTCGCATGAACTTTGCCAGCGCTCCGAATACAACCGATAAACTATGGGCTTTGATAAATGAGGCTAAACCGCGCGTTGTGGTAATTGAATTCAGCGCAATACCCGATTTGGAATATACTGCGTTGAAAATGCTGGCGGAGTTTGATGAGGATTTAAACGCCCAAGGGATTACGCTCTGGCTAGCCGCGTTGAACCCTGAACCGTTGAAGGTCATCCGGCGTGCGCAGCTTGGAGAGAAGTTCGTTGATGATCGCTTATTTTTTAATGCCGAACAAGCGGTGGAAGCCTATCAAGCAAGAAGTAGATAAACAACAAAACCATTGATACTTGGAGTAAAAAGTTATGTCCGAATTATTATCCTCATGGAATGACGGAAAGACTAAGCAGAAAATTCTCAACTTTATACAGTCGGTCACCGACCCCAATCAAGCCTCATTTGTGCCCGTTGAAGAACGGATCGCGGTCTTCGATAACGATGGCACACTGTGGTGCGAGAAACCGATGTATATACAGCTTGACTTCTTACTTCGCAAGCTCGCCACTCAGGCGAAAAATGATGAATCGCTGCGGTATAAACAGCCGTGGCAGGCCGCCTGGGAGAAGGATTTCGACTGGCTCGGCGGCGCGGTCACCAAACATTATCAAGGTGATGACAGCGATTTGCAAGTTCTAATAAGAGGAATCCTCACCCTGTCTGAGGGACAGACCGTTGAGAAAATCGAAGAAGAGGCTGGGGTCTTTATCGAGACCGAACAACACCCGACTTTAGGACTGACCTACAGAGATTGTATCTATCGACCGATGCTCGAGCTATTGGAATACCTCCAAGCCAACGGATTTCGCAACTATATCGTCTCCGCTGGTGGACGCGATTTCATGCGCGGTATCGCCCAGGAGCTGTACGGAGTCCCTCGAGAACGGGTCATTGGAAGCACGGTAGCATATCAATATGTTGATGGTCCCTCAGGAGGCAGGATTGTCCAGCAAGTGGAATTGGATGTCATCGATGACGGTCCTGCCAAGCCAGTCCAGATATGGAATACGGTTGGTCGGCGACCAATCCTGGCTGCCGGTAATTCAAATGGTGACCTGGCGATGCTGGAATTTGCCGGAGGATCCTCCCGAGCTTCGTTGTGTCTTTTGGTTACTCACGATGATAAAGATCGTGAATTTGATTACACTACCGGCGCTGAAAAGGTACTGAATCTCGCCCAGGAACAAGACTGGACGGTCATCAGTATGAAGAATGACTGGAAGACCATCTTTAATTTCGATTGAGGAGGTTTGCAACCATGATAGCTGATTCATATCGCCCCTTAACCCGCCATAGAATGAGATCCCCGCGCGCAGTGGCACTCGTAGTGATAATTTTCTCACTCCTGCTTGGTACGAGTGTGGTGCTGATCCAGCTTTCTATTCCTGATGTTCCGCCTTATGATGCTTATTGGCTTTCAGAACAAGCTAGTCGTGTAACTGTAGCTGTAATATTGATACCCTTCGCGGGGATTGCTTTCTTATGGTTTATGGGTGTCATCCGCGACCAGTTAGGGGAGATGGAAGATCAATTTTTTTCAAGCGTTTTTTGGCAGTGGCCTGCTCTTTCTTGGAGGGTTGTTCGTCTGGATGACTGTCATCGCGTCTGTATTGGCCAATTTTGCAGCCATGTCTGACATTTTTTTGGTAGCGAAGCTTATATCTTTGGCCGTTCAATGATCAAATTGATGGGAGGGGTTGTGACCCTGCGAATGGCGGGTGTGTTCATGTTTTCATCCGGAACAATTTGGCTGCGTACGGAAGTCATGCCACGCTGGCTTGTCTGGCTGACCTATTTGTCGGGCTTGGTGCTGCTGATTGGTGGTCCTTCTTAGAGGGTACTTCGTTTTGGATTTCCAATCTGGGTGTTCGTTGTCAGCATTTTTATTTTAAGAGCCAGCTATCAGATGAATAAACATGAAGATATGCATGATTGATGGTTTAGCTTTGGAATGGAAAGTTGAGTTCGGCTCGTGATTGAAGAAGTAGCACTAGTAATTGAAATTTTGTTAATAGGAAGGTCGCTATGACTGATAAAAATAAACGTATTCATGTTGTTATTAATCCAGCAGCTGGAAAAGATGAACCAATTTTAAATGTGGTAAATGATGTATTTCACCAATACAACATCGATTGGGATGTATCAGTAACAAAGAAATTTGGCGATGCAACTAAATTTGCGCGCCAGGCAGCTGAAGATGGATTTGATATCGTCACCGGATATGGCGGTGATGGCACCCAACATGAAATCGCCAACGGAATTCTGGGTACAAGAGCCTCCATGGGAATCTTACCCGGAGGTACTGGCAACAACTTTGCCAAGGAAATGGGCACACCTCAAAAACTGCGTCCAGCGGTTGAACTGTTATGTTCAAGCCAAAATGTTCGCAAGGTGGATGTAGTTCAGATGGGTGAAATATATTTCATACTACGGCTATATGTGGGTATCGAACCTGAACAACAAACCAGCCGAGAGGACAAGGATAAATATGGCAAATTAGCTTACATCATTGACGCAGTTCGAAAGGCACGTGACAGTAAAGAGGTAAATTACCGCATAAATCTGGATGGAGAAATTATTGAGGTGCCAGCCATGGTCATGTACGTTGTAAATGCCGCAAAGAATGGAGCCGGAATCTCTGTAGCTGGTGATCTATCTCGAATCGATGATGGCCTGATGGATGCTTTTGTTTTAAATATGAATGATTTAAATACAATTATCGGAACCACAGACCGCATGCTGAATCTGGATACAGATAATGCAAAGAAATACTTACAACAGGGAAAAGAGATGACGATTGAGACTGATCCGGACCAACCCGTTTGGACAGATGGTGAGTATACTGGACGCACACCGATCAAATTGAAAGTGATACCCGCAGCACTCCCAGTTGTTGTACCTTAACTGCGGATCATTTTATATTCATCATATTGAAATTCGTAGAAATATTTGAATCCTATTGGAGCTATAAATATGGCTAAACGAATTCACGTCATAATAAATCCAGCTTCAGGACAACCACAGCCGATACTTAATACGATTAACGACGTATTTCTGGAATTAGATGTGACCTGGGGGGTTTCAATCACCAAGAAAAGCGGAGATGCACGGCGTTTTGCAGAAATGGCCGCCGCTGAGGGTGCTGATGTAGTGGCAGCATACGGAGGGGATGGCAGTGTTATGGAAGTAGCCCATGGCCTTATGGGAACGGACGTACCCTTAGCTATCCTACCAGGAGGAACGGCCAACCTGATGTCTGTTGAACTTGGCATACCACGAAAATTAGAAGATGCAGCTCTGGTTGCTTGTAGTGACGCGAGCATCATCAAGGAAGTGGACATGGGCTCAGCTGGTGAGCATATTTTTATGCTGCGCGTGGGGATTGGTTTTCCAGCTGAGAAAGTCATCTTAGCAGACCGTGACTTAAAAGATAAATACGGCTTGGCTGCTTATACTATTGCAGCACTGAAAGCTCTTAAGACATCAAAAGAAGTTTTATATATAATCAATCTGGATGGAGAACAAATAAAAGTTAAAGGCGTTGGTTGCAGGGTGGATAACTCCAGCAATATCGGTGTACCCGGCGTTTCCCTCAATCCAAACACAGATGTAAGCGATGGCTATTTTGATGTCTTAGTATGGCGTGATATCGATCACTCCCTTTCCTCTGTGTTTGACAGCATCAAGAATAAAGGGGCGAAAGAAAACATTTATCATCATTGGCGCGGAAAGGAAATCACCATAAATTCAGACCCACCACAATCTATACAGGGTGATGGAGAGGTCTGGGATCCCACACCTATCTCAATCAAAGTGCTGCCAGGGGCTATGCGGGTGTTGGTTCCTGAATAATTTGCCTTCAGTGACCAAATCTTAAATCGAGTTTGCCAGAGGATGAATCATATTACAGGATAAAAACCAACTCATGAATGCAGAAGGAGGTGGTAGAAAAAATAAAGCACCAATACTGACCAGTTTTACACAGTTTATTTCTGAACAACTAATTTAATGAAAAGGAGATAAGAATCATGACTCATAAACTACCCCCATTGAACTACCCAAACAACGCCTTGGAACCCCATATCGATACGCGCACCATGGCTGTGCATCATGACAAGCATCACCAGGCCTATGTAGCCAATCTAAATAAAGCCCTGGAAGATTACCCGGATTTACAGGAGATGGCGACCCTGGAACTGCTGAGTGATTTAGACCGTGTGCCCGAAGAGATACGCACGGCTGTGCGCAACCATGGCGGCGGTCATGCTAACCATTCGATGTTCTGGAACAGCCTTAGTCCCAACGGAGGTGGTGTACCAGATGGGGATCTGGCTGAAGCGATCAATGAATCATTCGGCTCTTTCACCGATTTTCAAGAGGCATTTAGAAAAGCAGCGATGACTCTGTTTGGTTCTGGCTGGGCTTGGTTATGTATGGATGACGAAGGCAAACTACTGATCACCACGACCGCAAACCAGGACAATCCTGTCTCCCAGGGCTTGTTTCCTCTTCTGGGCTTGGATGTCTGGGAACATGCTTATTATCTGAAGTATGAGAATCGCCGCGCCGATTACGTGGCATCCTGGTGGAATGTGGTCAGCTGGGGATTCGTGTCTGCCAATCTGGCTGCAATAAAAATCGCAATCGGTGCACGCAATTTGGCTGAAGATGTCGATAAATGGGCTAAGGACACCTGGTCTAAGATCGAGGGGGTGTTCTCAAAACCAGAGGATAAGTAGCTAAGAGATGAATCACCATGATTATCGTCGTGGCGGATTTTTTTTCTTCTGAATATTGGCATTGGATAAAAAGAACGGCCAAAAGCCCAGGGAATGATCCAAGTTCAATCCCTGGGCCCTGGACCCGAGTGGTTGCGTTCCTCGTTGCTGATTGGGTGTGGGTGTCTTGAATTACGAAAGATTAAAAGAAAGGAATCATAGAGATGATCAAAGAACACGAAAAGAAGAACAAAAATCTCTTGGCTAGTCAAGATCAGAAGCAGATCGCCTGGCTGCTATTTGGTGGTGGGACAATAGGATCGCTTTACTTGATTTTCAAGCGGGATCGGAGCATCCTCTCCTGGCTGATACCGTTGAGTATGATCGTTGCCGGAGTTGAGCTTCTGCTGAAGGATCGCCAAGAGTATATCCAGCAGACCGGAGATCAGATCAAAGCCCAATTAGATGAACTGGATCCGATAACCAGAGCCCAGGTTGTTAAGTACCTGACCGATCAAGAGCTAGAAAAAATATCCCGTTAATCCGGATCCGATCTATCCTTGAGAAAATCAAATGAGGATACTTGATGGGTTGATCAAAGACCAGATTATCATCGTGTCAGGCATGAACTATTCCTTACCTGGCGCGTAAGTATTTATTTTATTGCTGTTTATATATCTGGGTCAATTGGGTATCTATTTGCGATTAGCATGTTCTTTTTCATATTACGACACGTTGAGTGAAGGAGAGTTTTAATACCCATCGGTTCTATTAACAATTCAATTCAGAGATAACATTATCAAAAGTAGGAGCAGAAATGAGACGACAGTTCATAAATCCAAAGACAATCCTGGCAAGTCAGAAGGAGACATATTAAATCGCTTACTTGATGGGGGAAGGCCAAGAACCATTTACGCCTGATTCAGTTACGGGCCAGTTATCATCCAAGGAAGAACCAAATTAACCTGAAAAATCGAATTGGGTAATTATGAGCAACCTAATTTAAAAAATACATTCTACTTTTGGACAAATTTTATTTGCGTGAGAGATACCGAAATCACACTTAATTAATTTTTTGTTGTTAACAATTTTATTTTGGTTATTTCCAATAAAAAGGAGAGCATTTGATCCATGATTGAATTTCGTGGTATTAAGACCACTGTTACTAAGTGGACAAAGGAAACTCAAAACCGAATTTTATCCCTTGAATTACCGATAATAGTTATTTGGCTGCGAATAAAGTCTATGGTGTTTTCTGGTTCTCATATATCCGTTGTTATTCTAATGCTATCCGTAATATTAGTCGCATGCAGTCCCATGACTCCTGAAGTGACCTTAGCCCCAAGTGAAATCGGGACTGCTGAACCTGCAGAAGTGGGACCTTCAGTGGAAGAAACAGAACCTCCTGCCGAAGGAGAAGAAGTAGAAGGAGTCGAATCTGTCCAGGATGTTGCCACAGCAGTCTCCGAACGTACTCCAGTGCCAACCTTTACTCCTGATCCGATCGACCTTGAGATCGAGAGATATATGTCAGAGGCTGGACTGGCTGGGAGACCCTTCTTGGGTCTCAGAGTCGAAGATTGGATTAATATTGGGATTTCCGGTCTGATCATTTTGGTTGGTTATTTCCTATTCATCAAATTGATGGTGAGACTCTCGAGATGGATCGTCAAGAGAAGTGCTTCGGAGGTTGATGATGAAATCTTGACTCTCATAGCCAAATATTTAAACTGGTTGTTGTGGTTGTTGTTAATCCGTTTTTCTGTATTAAGGCTGGATTTTATCAGTGAGGAATTGCGGACCAACTTGAACGATATATTTTTCGTTTTAGTAATAGGAATTGTTGCTATCATTGCATGGGATATTATTCGTTTCTTCACAATTAGATATGAACAAAACTTAAAATCTGCTAACGACCAGCGAAAGCTCTCCCCAATCATTATCACTGTCCAAAGGTTAGCTCTGTCCGTGGTGTTAATTGTTGCCCTTAGCTTACTGCTGACTCACTTTGGATTAGACATAAGCATCGTAGCTGTGATACTGATCATCGCCGGATTTGTAATTTCCTTTGGCGCACAGGACATTCTTTCAGATATCCTTAATGGCTACCTGATCTTGATTGACCAGCCGTTTCGGGTTGGTGATGCGATCCGGATAGAGGAACTGAATAAAATTGGTAGAGTAACGGAAATTGGCACCCGTTCCACACATATAAAAACCGGGGATAACAGGGAGGTGATAATCCCTAATTCAACAATTGGAAAAAGCCAGGTGGTCAATTACACCTATCCTGATCCCAGTTTTCGAGTTGAGACTGAGATTGGTGTTGCTTATGGCACAGATGTGGAACAGATGCGTGATGTTATCGAACAATCTGTTCGTCGAGTTGAAGGTGTGCTGGATGAAAAACCAGTGGATATCTACTATTTAAAATTTGGAGATTCAGCCCGTCTGGTACGCGTGCGTTGGTGGATTGATACCTATCGGGATGAAAAAACCATGCTCGATAAAGTAAACTCGGCACTCGAGCAAGCGTTAAATGAAGCCGGCATTGAACTTCCTAACAGCACCTACGATTTGAATGTTACGATGAATGAATAGAAGAATATACTGCCAAGGGAAGGCTTGAATTGATATAAATCTAAATAATTGTATAATTTCTGATTTATAGACTAACATTCCAAATTTCTAAAAACCTTCATATTCACAAATAAATAGACAAATTAATTTTGTGAACATCAGCGTACCTTGAAGTTCGATACAGTAATAATTATCATTCAATGAAGCTGTATTTATGCAACAAAATCTATTAGCCGCGGGAGTTCGGATCGCGTAGCATCTAAGAAAGCGTTCGTCAATGGTAAACCGTAAAAAATCTACAAGTTTGCATGGTTGTAGGAATAGGATGAGGAGTAACCCCATCCATTTCTTTCTCTTTTAATGAATCTTTTTACTCCAGTTGTCGCCTTACGAATTCTTGCCAAGCAATGGAGATAATGTACCATCTACACAGGGCATGATTCAGGCATCTAAACGTGCTTCGATTGGTTAATCCACACCAATCAGACTTCAATCCATCCAGGAAATCCAGCACCACTATAGGCTCCAATCTGGACCAGTGCCCTCATCATCCCTTCGGTTTCAAAGAACCATGCTGCGCGACAGGTTCACCGGTCCCTGGTGAGTTTCTTCCATAATCTTCCTGGTAAGGTTCATTACGCTTAAGCATATGGTAGACCACAATTAACAATCGGCGTGCAACAGCCACCTTGGCGGCTTTCTTGCCGCAACCTGGCGCCAGGTTTTCATGAACAACATACCAATGTTTGCTGCAGCGACTGGCAACAGTCGCTGCTCTGGTCATAGCTCCCCGCAACAAGGATGAACCTTGTTTGGAGATGCGCCCGCGCCGTACACTCACGTCACTGCTGTGAATTTTGGGTGTCAACCCAGCCCAATTACACAACGCCTTAGCTGAATGAAAACGGTTGATATCCCCAATCTCAGCCATGATTGTATTGGCGCTGACCTTGCCAATACCCGGTACGGTTTTCAGCAATCGGACCATTTGTGTTTGTTCTGGGCTAAGTGTTATCTCTGTTTTTATGGCTTCGATTTGTTCGCCTAGTTGGTCGATCAAGATAAGTTGGTCTTGGATGACTTTTTTTTCTGCTGGTCGAAGCTTGACTTCCATGACTTCTTCCAGATACTCGCGACCTTCAACACCAAATAGATCACTTACTGGAGGCACCAGATTGTAACTGGCCAGGATTGCATGGATACGGTTCTTGACTTGTGTACGCATCCGAACCAACTGATCTTGATGCCGGTTGTACATTCGTAAATCACGAATATCTTTTGGAGCTGCATATGCCGTTGGTAAAAAATCCAGCCGTGCCAGGTTGGCTAGCACCTTGGCATCAATGTGGTCTGCCTTTACAGCAGCAGCCGAGATGGCCTTTAATTCTTTCGGATGGGCAAGATCTACTCTCTCAACATGTCGAGATAATTGATCGTACATAAATGCCTAGTTGCGAGTCGCTTCCATCACTGCGTGTGTGTTCTTGGGAACGATTTCCACCAAATACTCTTCGATTTCATTATTTGTTATGCGCCGTTCGTCGATCACATCACCCTTTCGATTTATTAAAACCATGTAAGTTCGCTTCAGGTGTAGATCGATTCCGAGATAAAATGGGTACATGGCGTTTCTCCTTTAATGTTTCTGAGTTTTTTGAACACTCTCAGTGTAGCATAGGAGGAGAACGCTTTCATCCTATCATCCCTATAGGGAACAGCTCACCGTAGGGGTCGCGAAGCATACCCGTAAGGTGCACAAATTCATATAAACTATTCCGAGGAAAATCTGGAACGGTATTTTTGCGAAAGGATGTATTCTTTTCATCCATTATGCAATCCCAGATCATGGGAATTGGGGCTCATCAATTCGTTTTGGACAACGAGAGATGAATAAAAAGTAAGACTTAGATATTTGGTTAAAAAATAAAAAAAGATTTCAAAACGTGCTACGACTTATCCTTTGGGGCAGCTTCCCTTTGGGATCTTTGTAGGTGTTTAAGACAAAAGCTAGGTCGAAGCCTGTTTCCGGTAAGCAAGTGTATTCATCTCAGGATAACCACTATTGGTACAAATATTCCTTGACTTCAAATAAGCGGATAAAATTTCAACACAGTATAATCCGTCCAGAAAATCATCATACAAGGTATTGAATAATTTAATCCTCCATCTGGACCACTCTTGGAGAATTCTGCAAGCTGTCCCTTCAAATACGAATCAGCTCAAGTGTAATAAATGCTACAAACCTTGTCCCTGTCTTTCTTCTCTAAATAATCCAACTCGATTTCCTGAGACCCCCCAATTGTATTTTGTGCAACTCTCGGCCTCTACCCATTTTTTATTGCTGTTCGGTATAAATTGAGTATAATTTCATTGAATTATCACATCGTTCTGGTTTCGCAATATCAACCGATTTTTCAGTCCACAATCTCTTATTTTGTGATTGTTTTTAGAAATTATGGCTCCCAGGAATCACGATAGTTTATCTGACACTCAAGTTGATATTACGCCATCAGGCGACACCGGTACCCTGCCTCTGCTGACCACCAAGCTGTACCGGCCGCTAGCCACCCCTAATCTTGAAACGCGCACCCACCTCATTAACCGCCTTGAGCGCAACCGCATGCGACCGCTCACCCTGATCTCGGCCCCGGCTGGCTACGGCAAATCTATGCTGGCCAGCATGTGGCTGCAGACGAGCAGCTGCACCAGTGGGTGGGTCTCGTTGGATGAGAATGACAACGACCTGCATTTCTTTGTCAGCTACCTGCTGGCCGCACTGGGCAAGGCCTTTCCCACTCTCCATTTCAAGACCAATTTGGTGTTAGAAGCGCCACAAGCTCAACCGGTGCCCGTGTTTGCACGCTATCTCCTAAACGACTTGGACAAGATTCAGGAGCCTTTCATCCTGGTGCTGGATGACATCCACCGCATCCGAGAGCAGGCTGTTTTCGATCTGCTGAAAGAGCTGCTTCTCCATCCGGCGCGTTTTGTACACCTTGTGTTGATCGGACGCAGTGACCCACCGCTGCCAATCAACTCCTGGCGCGCCCGCGGCCAGGTCACCGAGATCCGTACCAAGGACCTGCGCTTCACACCCGATCAGGCTGCCTGGTTGTTGAGCAAGCTGCTTAACCGCCAGATCGATCATGAGGTAGCTGCGGAGTGGACACGCATGACCGAAGGCTGGGTGACTGCTTTGCGCCTGGCAGCACTCTCGCTGCGCTTCCGCACCCTGGAAGATGGCATGCGATTGAACACCCAGGGAGATACCCGGTACCTGAAAGATTACCTGCTGGCCGAAGTGCTGTCTCGACTGCCAGTTGCATATCAAGCCTGGCTGCTTAAAACCGCCTTATTCGATCGTTTCTGCCCACTACTCATTGAAAACGCGTGCCAATCAGAGACAGATCCAACAGACCTGAGTGGGGAATCATTTGTCGAATGGCTGGATCATAATAATCTGTTCCTGATCCCCCTGGACGACCAGGGCGAGTGGTTCCGCTTCCACCACTTGTTTCAACAATTCTTGCAGGACATGCTGAAAACGCAGCTTAGCCCGACTGATATTGCGGTGCTATACTCACGCGCCAGCGAATGGTGTTCCAGACATCACTTACTTGAAGAAGCTTTGCAATATGCACTATCCGCGGGTGATGTTGAAAACGCGGTCCACCTGGTTGAAAGCTATCGTTATGAGCTGATGAATTCCGAACAATGGCATCGCCTGGAACGCTGGTTGGAGATGTTACCGGCAGATGCCGTTGCTCAAAACCCGTTGTTAAACTGCGCAAAAGCTTTCATCGCAGTATCTACCGGTCAGGACCAGGATATTATTTCATCAATATCGCGTGTGGAGCAGCTGCTGCCGGACCTGGCGCCTGAAAGTGTGGACCGTGAGATTGTTCAGAGTGAACTCGCAGTGATTTATGCTGTTTCGGAAATTATGGCGGGTAGTCCAAACCAATCCATTCGTAGAGCAGAAAGCAGCCTAAAACATCTGCCAAGGCAAGCCTTGCATATACGCTCTATTGCAACCGCTGCGTTAGGAATTGGTCTGCAGATGCAAGGGGATCTGAAACAAGGAGTCACAGTGCTCAGAGACGCCCTCGCGGAAGATTCCTGGCCTGATCGCATACAGGCTAGGTTGATGCACTATCTTGGTATCGCTTTCTACCAGGAAGGTGATTTAATCAACGCAATAAAATCTGCCCGCACTGGCTTGTGGATTGCCGAGAAGCACGAGTTGACGGAGACGTTAAGTTGGTGCAGGCATAACCTGGGAATCACTCATTATTTGCGTAATGAGTTTACCCAGGCAGAGACCTATTTACATTCTCTAATAGAAGACCGGGCGACCTCTGCCCCACACTACCTGTTTCAAGGCGGCTGTGTACTGGCATTGATTTATCTTGCACAAGACCGTTCGGAGCAGGCCATCAACACCATTGAATTGTTGCAAGATTACTTTCAGCAATCAAAAGATCCGAATGCACTGGCATTCATGCGGGCTTTCGAGGTGGAGCTTGCCATGCGGCAGGGAAAACTGATAGAAGCACGCCAATTCAGCATTAGCGCTGAATATGATCTGCGTCCTCCCATATGGTTCTTTTATGTGCCCCAGCTTACGCCTATCAAGCTCCTCCTGGCAGACGGTAATGATGTGGGTCTTGCGGAGGCCCGCGCCCGTCTCGATGTTTTAGACCGCGATATGCATAGAATAAACCGCAAGAATGTGCAGATCGAAGTACTGGCGCTTTCGGCGCTGGTCTGCGCAGCCCAGAGAGATGAGCCAGCTGCCATTGAAAAGCTAAACACCGCTTTGGAATTGGGGATCAGGGGTGGGAATATCCGCAGCTTTGCCGATCTCGGCGTTCCCATGGCAAACCTGCTGCGTCACATGAAGGAGAAGGAGACGGAGGAGGAAGTTGCAGTATATATCGATCAAATCCTGTCGGTTATCCCCGAAAGCGTTCAGGCTGACAAAATTTATGAGAATGTATTGGTCAGCACAGGAAATAAATCAACGGAAACACTTCATATTGAGCCCCTGACACGGCGCGAGCGCCAGGTGCTAAAACAGCTTCCCAACGATATTACTTTACAGGAAATCGCCAACCAACTGTCTATATCACCAGCTACAGTTTATACCCACACAAAAAATATTTACAGGAAACTTGACGTGCACAAACGGGAAAAGGCCGTGCAGCGAGCTAAGGAATTAGGTCTCGTTTAGAAAAAGATTGACTCGATTGCATACTAACCAGAGGCGGCTGTTGCAGCCGTCTCTTTTATTTTTAATAAAAACCAATAAAATACCCAAAAAATACCCAAAATTATCCGAATTTGGGGATGACAACTCACCAACATCCTTGATAAATATAGTTGGACAACAGTGGTCGAGGCTCTCTCCGGAAGGCGGATGCCGGAAAAGCGTTCGCACAAATCATATTTAGATATTCAATAGAAGGAGTTCAAAATGGCTAATGATTCATCTGCAGTTTACAACATCCTGGCATTTAACTTTGATGGTCAGGACACAGCCAAGGAGACCGTCAAGCTAATTCGTTCTTCTGGTGCATTGGAAGGCTACAAGATCGCCGCAGAGGCGATCGTTGAGCAGGATGTAAATGGTAAAGTGCAAATCCACGAACCCGGCAAAGGCGGTGTGGGCGCCGCAGTCGGTGCACTAGGCGGCGGCCTGCTGAGTTTGATCGGTGGACCGGCTGGCGTGCTGGCTTGGGCAGTGGGTGGTGCAGTGGTTGGCGGGGTGGCTGGAAAATACCTCGGACAGCCTATCTCAAAAGGAGACTTGAAGGAGATCGGTGAGGCCATGCAGCCTGATAGTTCTGCTTTCCTGTTGCTGCTGGAAGATAAAGACTCCGAAGACGTGATCAAGAGCATGTCAGGCTACAGCGCAGATGTGGTCACCTTGACAGTGGGCGATGAGCTTTCCGGACAAATTGCTTCTTACGTGGCCGGCGCAGCGACGGATGACCAGGGCAACGTGATTGCAGGCGCTGGTGGTGTTGCTGCTGACTCAGAAGGCAATGTCACCGCAGGCGGCGCTATGGCTGCCGGCACAGTCACTGACAGCAATTAAGCTGGAGAAATGGCAATGAATGAGGATAATCCCATAAAATACGCGCTGAGCTTCCTGCTAGGTGCCGCCATGGGTGCAGCGGTTGCTCTGCTCTTCGCCCCTTCTTCGGGTGAAGAGCTGCGGACGAACATCAAGACCCAGGCGGACACCCAGTACGCCCGGCTACAGGCTGATTACAACAAAGGCATGCAGGAGATGCACGACCGCCTGGACAAGATCAGCAGCGACCTGGAGGCCATGTCGAGCCGCTCCAAGTAGGCAATAATCCAACCCGGTATGGTGGAGAAAATAGGGTTTGGCAGACTAATTTCCAGGTTTCTAAATGAATATCATCCATCCAATACGACCTAAATTGGGAAAAGTCCAATTTTTGGAAAGCATAACTGGCAGATCTAGGATTTGCCAGTCAAGTAATTATAGGAAGGAGAAAATCAGATGACGACTTATATAGAAGTAGCCCAGGCGCTGGTGTCCTCTGGTTATCTGTCGGATGCAGATATCCAGGCTGCGGCAGATATACTCGAGGATGCACTGATCGTACAATTGGCCGAAGTTGCACAGGATGTCGCTGCAGACGACTATTCCACCCAGGAAGACATCGCCGCTGAAGCGGAAGTCTGGGAGAGCGAAGATGCTGCCATCGGTGACTACGATTCGATGGAAGATGACGAGGATATTATTGAAAACGCCCTCGATCAGGCAGAGATCGACAAAGAGATCATGGACGAGGCGCAAGCCGAGATTGATGCTGCCTACCTAGATGCTGCCTCAGCCCTCCTGGCAGCTGAACTGATTGATGAAGGGAATCTAGATAATGTGGCTGCAGTCATTGCCGACGTCTGGGTTGTAGAAGAAGAATAAACAAATTTTCGATTATAAGGAGAAGATACGATGTGTTGCTTTTTCACTGCTTTGTTGTTATTTGGTCCCCGCCTGGCGATCCTGATCTGGTGGATCTACACACCTGTTTATATAACCACCTTATTTCAGACCTGGATCTGGCCGATTCTGGGATGGATCTTCCTGCCCTGGACTACGCTGATGTATATGAGCGTGGCGGGCGGTGGCATCATCGGCTTTGACTGGATCCTCCTGGGCTTGGGCGTGTTTGCCGATATGGCCAGCTACTTTGGCGGCTATGTTGAACGCCGGCGTATCCCCTATGGGGATCGAATCCCTACTTACTAAACCTGTAAAGACATGAGTCACAGTTAATTCAACTAAATTTAAGGAGTAAATAGAAATGGCAACAATCACAGCTTTTAAGTTCGACACCTCAGATGGGGCCCAGCAAATGCTCGACCTGGTTCAGGATTTGGCCAAAGGCCAGCTGATAACCCTGGAGGATGCGGCTATCGTCACCTGGCCGCAGGGTAAGAAGAAGCCCAAGACCAAACAGCTTGAGAGTTTAACCGGTGCTGGCGCGCTCAGCGGTGCCTTCTGGGGCATGTTGTTCGGGCTGATCTTCTTCGTGCCCTTCTTCGGGATGGTCGTCGGGGCAGCCATGGGCGCCCTGACAGGTAAGTTTTCAGACTACGGCATCGACGACAGCTTTATCAAGACTGTGGGACAGAAGGTCACCGAAGGCACTTCGGCGCTCTTCTTGATGACCAGCGGTGCGGTGATAGATAAAGTCACCGACGCAGTCAAAGCCAAGGGTTGGACGTTCGAGATCCTCTCCACTAACCTGAGCAAAGAACAAGAAGAGCACCTGCGCAAGGATTTCGGAGTCGAATAGACAGATATCACAACAATCGAATACAGGGGCTGCCTTAACAGGTAGCCCTTTCTTCACAAAAACTAAGGAAAAGAAGGAAGCCCAGGAATCTACTGGAAATCCGACGATATTGGAAAAGTAAAAAGGAACAAATTACAACAACTTCAGCAAAGGATAAGGACTAAAAAATGAGCACAGAAAATAACCCTTTGGAAAAATACCTGGCTGTTCCCGGCGCCAAAACAACCTTGCCAGTCAGCGCCGCCAAGGAGGGATTTTCATTTGAGTTTGTCAACGAAGCCCGGAAATATTTTGACAATTTCCACTATCAAATGGGCGGCGATCACGCCCTGTACTACAACCTGCGCTTGTCGGAGTTCTTGCCCACCGCTGTCGCCGCACCCGCAGACTCCGTAAAGGAGCTTAAGGTGGCCCACCATTTTGGAAATGGGCATAAGGTTGGGCAGGTGCGTTTTACACCCAAAGAAGACGAGATGAGCCTCGACGAATACGTGGTCCATCCCAATCACCGCGTTCAGGGCGTGCTGATTGCCCACAAGGGCAAGATTGTCTACGAAGCCTACCCGGGCATGAACCAGGATGACCATCACATCTGGATGTCCGCGGCTAAAACGACGGTCGGCCTGATCTTCGCCCTGCTCGAGGCGGAGGGCAAGGTGGATGTGCAAAAGCAGGTGGTCGATTACGTCCCTGAATTAAAGGGGACCAACTGGGACGGGATTACGATACTTAACGCGCTCAACATGTCGCTCGGCCTGGAGTTGGAGGAGACCCTGCAGGCTATCACCGATCCAACCTCCCTCATCGTCCGTTTCTTCAGTGCCGAATTCGGCCAACCGGCTCCCGGGGCGACCCAGGTCGAACACTGGTTGGACGTCCTTAAGGAGGCAAAGAACATTGAAGGCGAAGAACAGGGCACGCACATGCGTTACTGCTCGGCGACAACAACGGTCCTGAACTACATGGCCGAGAAGATAGAAAACAAGCCCTGGATCGATATTTTTCACGAGCGTGTCTGGGCGAAAGTTGGCGCTGACAATCCGATCATGTTTCACCTGACCCCGGAGGGAACGGCGGTGGCCCACGGCTTGGTTGCCACCACGCTGCGGGATTTTGCCCGCTTTGCCATGCTGTTCACCCCAAGCTGGCACCATGCCGCCCACGAGCAGGTTGTCTCACCGGAGGTGCTCAAGCGCATCCAGACCAGCGGCAATTCAGCAGCCTACAAGAAAGGCGGTACCTTCCACGATCACCGGCAATATTTTGGCGAGGATCCGGATCACAACTCATTCCAGTTTGATGACGTGTTTACCGATGGGGCCATGTTCAAGCATGGCAACCTGGGCCAGGGTATCTACGTGGACCCGGGCCGCGATGTGGTCGGTGTCTATTTCTCAACCAACGGCTACATTGCGCCCTACGGCGAGGACAAGATGGCCGGCTTCATTCGTCGGGCTGCCAAAATGCTGGCTGGTGAATAAACTGGATAGGATCGTATTTGAGCAGTTCTATATATCCATATTCGTGATCCGGATCAAGAAGCTCAAATTTGAAATATTTGAAATAAGGAGAGTTCAAAATGTCAGAACAAAACACAGTATATGATATCGTTTTAACCAACGGCAGAGTCATTGATCCGGAAACGTATCTGGATGGTAAATACAATGTTGGCATCAAGGGGGATCAGATTGCGGCCGTCTCGGAACAACCGCTGCAAGGTAAGGAGATCATTGACGTTTCGGGTTTGATCGTATCACCCGGCTTCATCGACACCCACGCCCATGGGCAGACCATCACCAGTGCCCGCGTCCAGGCTTATGATGGTGTCACCACCGCGCTCGAACTGGAAGCGGGCATCCTACCAATAGGGGAATTCTACGACAACACCGCCAAGGAAGGCCGGCCAATCAACTTCGGCGCTTCGGCGGGCTGGGCATTCGCCCGGGTTGTCACGCTCAATCCGGAAAAGGCAGTCAAAGGCAAACCCGTGCCTATCCTGGATTTCATGTTTGGTAATATGGGTCTTAAGGAATGGGTGGAGGACCTGGCTGAAGGCGATCAACTTGAACAGATCCTGGAGATGACCGAACAGGGTCTCAAAGAGGGCGGCATTGGCATTGGCGTACCCTGGGGGTATGCTCCTGGGGCAGGTTTAAAGGAACTACAAGAGCTGTGGGAATTGGCTGCCAAATACAAGCGTCCGACCTATACCCACGTACAAAACCTATCGATTTTGGATCCAAACAGCAGTTTCAAAAACCATATTGAGTTGATGGGCCTGGCTGCCGCCACGGGCGCCCAAACTCATGTCTGCCACCTGAACAGCACAAGCCTGCGCGATATTGCGGCTATTCGTGAGGTTGTCAAGAACGCTCAGGCCGCTGGTCTACCCATTACCACCGAAGCCTATGTATATGGAGCTGGTGAGTCTGGAATTGGGGCCGCGGAATTCAATCCTGAAGATGTGAGGGAAAGACTGGGCTTAGACTGGAGTGATTTCACATTAGTCAAGACCAATAAGGATTTCTCCAGCAAAGAGGAGTTCGTTAAGGCTCGAACGGAAAACCCAGGCGACCAGGTCATCGTCCACTTCCTGCGTGAGGACGACAAGCCACACGATGCCGCGCTCCTCGACATTTCCGTGCTTTACCCCGGCGCCGCCATCTGCACCGATGCCATTGCCTGGGTGAAACCGGATGGCAGCTTCTACTGGGGTGATGAATGGCCGCTACGGAAGGACCTCTCCAATCACCCACGGGCGGCCGGCAACTACAGCCGCTTCCTGCGCAAGTGGGTTCGCGAACGCGAAGTGATCAGCTGGATGGATGCTATTCGCCGAACCTCGCTGAATGCTTGCCTGATTCTTGAGGGATGTGTCCCGGCGATGAAGAAGAAAGGCCGCCTTCAAGAAGGTATGGATGCCGATATTGTTGTGTTTGATCCAGAAACGATTACCGAGATGGCAACGTTCCGGGATCCTTGTCAGGTCTCGAAAGGCATGAAGCATGTCATTGTCAACGGCGCCTTTGTGATCCGCGACGAAAGCCTCGATACCGAGGCCATTCCGGGGCGAGCCGTGCGCGCACCAATTGTAGAATAACAGCCCTGGTTTAATGACGGAAATCAAGTCCAAGGCAGCGTCCGTGCCTGCGCCGATCCCGGTTACCGTGGTGGCCGGATTCCTCGGCGCAGGCAAGACCACGCTCCTCAACCACATCATCACCGCCGAACATGGCCGCCGTATTGGCGTGCTGGTCAATGACTTCGGCTCCATCAATGTGGACGCCGAACTGATCGCCGATGTAAGCGAGGAGATGATCAGCCTGGCCAATGGCTGTATCTGTTGCACCATCCGTATGGATTTAATCCAGGCAGTGCTGCAGTTGGCCGATCTGCCCGATCGTCCCGAACAGATTGTGATCGAATCGAGCGGCGTGGCCAACCCGGCCGGCATTGTCAAGAGCTTTCTCGAACCGGACATCTGGGGTACCGTGCAGTTGGATGGTGTGATCACCGTGGTCGATGCCAAGCAAGCCCTCGATCTACCGCAGGAAGAAAGGCGCCTGGCCCGCGCACAGGTGGCCGGTGGTGACCTGATTGTGCTGAATAAAGTCGATCTGGTGGATGCCGAAACGATTGCCCGGGTACATGCGTGGATCGACAGCATCCGGCCAAGGATCCAGGTGTTTGATACCACTCAGTCCCGGCTGCCAATGGAAATCCTGCTAGGCACAGGCGTGATAGTTCCCAAACAGGTAGAAGCGGGCACTGATGCTGAACTGGGGGTGCATGTTCATGAGGTGTCGACGACCACCAACGCGCAGAGCCACGATCATGATCATGAACAAGGGCTATTGTTTGACACCTGGACCTATACATCAGTCGTGCCCCTACAGATGGCCATGGTGCAACAAATTCTAAAGCATTTGCCGAGTACGGTGTTCCGGGTTAAAGGGTTTGTTTATGCCATCGAGGAACCGGAGAATCGCATGGTGGTTCAACTGGTAGGCCGGCGGGCCACAGTTACCCCGAGCCGCACCTGGGGCACTGAGCAACCCCAAACCCGGTTGGTATTCATCAGCCGGCATGACACTGTCAACTACCCTGCAATAGAAAAAGCGATGAATAGTTGTCGAATGGTGAAAGATGAAAACACCGGTTGAGCCGGTAAAAGCAAGGATATAACTTTGAACCAACAATATGTCGAACAGATCTCTTTCGACGAGGCTTACCGTTTCATCATTAAGCTGGGCCTGGCCGCGCATAATTATGGATCAACATCGACCGAACTCGAGGCTTACCTGTCGCGCCTGACCGCAACCCTGGGCTACCGCGGCACATTCTCTTCCACACCGAACGAGGTGGTGTTCGCCTTCCAGGAAAAAGAAGGTCAATGGCAGAAACTGCATCTGGTAATAAATCCTGGCACCGGTACCGACCTGGATAAGCTGGCCCGGGTAGGAGATATCGTTGATTCCATCGAATCTGAAGAGATTTCGATTTCAGATGCTTCCGTCCGCCTCGACGAAATCGCTAAAATACCTCCCCCGTGGGGCAAAATTGCGAACCTCCTGAGTTATGCGTTTTGTGGTTGGGGATTGGCAATACTATTTGGCGGTGGATGGATTGATGCTCTGGTGGCGATGCTTCTCAGCGTACTCGTATACGGCATGGTTCTGTTAGCAGGGCGCCAGGATTCCCGCATGGCTGATTGGCTGCCCTTATATAGCGCATTCGTTGTCGCGGTTCTGGCAACAATTTTGAAGATCAGGATTCCGGAACTGAATATTTTCACGGTCATTCTCTCCAGCATCGCCGTGCTGCTCCCGGGCTACACGGTGACTCTGGGCGTCATTGAGCTAGTCAGTCAAGATGTAGTCTCCGGGACTACGAACCTGATGAACGGCTTGGTTTACCTGGTCAAGCAGATCCTGGGGAGCTGGCTCGGAGTCGGGCTGGTAAGTGCTATCTTGACAATCCCCACCGCAACCGCCGGCACACCCGTGAACCCCGCCTGGCTGTGGCTGTTTATGCCCCTGGTAATCGCCGCTTTGGGTTTTATCTTTCAAACCAACCTGCGAGACTTTCTCTGGGTTTGTGTGGGCTGCGCAGTTGCTTACGGTGGTATCTTGCTTGGTAGCGCGGTCGTTAGCGCCAATCTGGGAACCCTTCTGGGCACCATCTTTACCGTTATCTTTGCCAATCTCTGGGTTAGGTCGACTAATCGCCCAGTAACCATCGTCCTGCTCCCCGCCATTGTCTTGCTGGTGAGCGGGAGCATTGGCTTCCGGGGACTGGCTGCCATTGTTGATGGTCAGACGATCACTGGCTTGCAGGAGTTCTTTCAAATGTTTGTCGTCGCCCTGCTCATCGTGGGGGGATTACTCGTTGGCAACACCATCGTGCGGCCGAAATCCAGCTTATGAACAGGCCGTGGACCCCGTTGGTCAATTGCGAAGAACACACCAGGAAACTGAAAAATCTGTCTCATTAAATGTCTTTTACATGGAGAAAGGTTGAAAGATGTCAGACAAAAATATCGAGAGTAATGCCCCCCCTGATGCGCAAGAAGTCTTTTCACTCTTGAGCGACTTGTCTGGCGCCCTTTTGAAATGGAGCGAGGAGGGCATTTCGGGGATGGAAGAGACGATCGTGGGGGTAGGCGAAGCTTATGGCTATAAGGATATCACTGTGCTCTTCTCGCCACAATCTGTTTTGCTTTCGATGAGTCATAAGGTGACTCTTTTGAGGGCAGAACTGCCTGGCCTTCCCGAGCTTTTTAAAGTGACTGCCCTCAGGCATTGGCACAATGATATTTTGGCGGGTAAGTTGAGCGTTGAGGCCGCGCGAACCCGCTTGCAGCAGATCCTTACTGCGCCCTCCCTTTATGCAACGCCGCTGGTTATATTGGGGGCGATGCTATTCTCCGCAGCGCTGGCGTTTGATTTTGTGGGCACATGGGAAGGTGTGATCGTTGGAGCGCTTACCGGCATCCTTGGTGCCTGGTGCTTTGTTGGGGGAAAAAATATCCGCGATTATCCCAAAATAATGCCTTTGGTGGCCTCTTTACTTGTTTCCTTTTGTGTTTTAGGTGCCTGGAAGTTAGGCTGGCTTACGGGATCACCGGGCCTGCTGCTGATTCCTGGAATCTTTCTCTTTATTCCTGGTGATACGATCACGGTCCAGGCACTAGAACTGGTTGAAGGTCATTGGGATGCAGCGGTAGACCGGCTGGCTTACAGTGTGGGGGTGTTCATTTTATTAATCTTTGGCGTTTTGATTTCTGCGACGGTCCTGGGGGTCCCCTTTTCAGCACTTGTTCCAACCGCGACCGCCAGTATTTTTCCCTGGTGGGTAATTTACCCATCTTACGTGGTCGTAACGATCGGGATGATGCTGGTGCTCCAGATGCGGCGTGCTGATTTGTTTTGGGCGATACTGACAATCATCATCACGACCATCGTGGCCCAGATCGTTACCTCCCTGGCTTCCAACGAACTTGCCGGAACCTTTGCAGGGGCCATCGCCATGACCCTGGTGGCCAAGATCATTGCGATCGATCCCCAGCGTTCGCCGGCTTATGTCTATATGGTGATTCCCTTTTTTACCCTAACGCCCGGCACTCATGGTCTGAGTGGGTTGGAAGGCTTAATTTCAGGTCAATCGGTAAGTGGGGTGACTGATTTAAGCAGTCTATTTACTAACCTTCTGGCACTCAGCCTGGGCATCTTCATCGCCAGCATGATCTGGCGGCAGTTTCAACCACTTCAGCCAACCAATCAAGCAACATCTCGGTTTGGGAAACAGCAGAAAGTAGCTGGTGCGGGTGCATCCCAAACGGATCTAAAAGGAGATCCAAAATGACAGAACAATTTGAAGTAATGCGCGGTGCAAAGTAAAGACTTAATAATTCGTTTTATAACCAACCATAAATACTTTAGGAGAAATAAAAAATGACTACATCTGACGATAAGAATACAGCTGAAACCGGGCGCATGCCCTCCATGTTGGCCTCCCTGCTGGTTTTCGGAGTGATGATCGGCTTGATTTTGTTATCGGTGGCCTTGTTTGGCAGCGAAGTGGCAGATGGACCGCTGCAGGTGAGCATGACCCTGGCAACCCTTTTTGCGCTGGTTGTGGCCTTCTATTACAACTTTCGCGGCTCTTTGATCAGCCAGGCGATCGCCGGTGGTGTCAATGGAGCCATTGGTACTGTCTTCATCATCCTGGCCATCGGCACGGTAATTGGGGCGCTCTACCTTTCCGGTTCGGTGGCAGCCTTCGTCTACTACGGCGCGGCCATCATCAGCCCGAAGTTTTTCTACGTGACGGTGTTCATCATTGCTTCGCTGCTGAGCATGCTGTTAGGCAGTTCCCTGACCACTGTAGGCGCTGTCGGTATAGCCTTTGTTGGCCTGGCTTCCATCATGGGGGTTAATCCGGTGATCGCCGCGGGAGCAGCTGTATCTGGGGCGATTTTTGGCAACAAAATTGCCAAGATTTCGGATACAGCTAATTTGACCGTTGCCACCGTTGGTGGGCTGACCATCGACGAGCACTCTAAAGTCGTCACGCGCACGGCTATCCCTACCTGGGTGCTCAGTGCGCTGCTCTTTCTGGTGATCGGATTCTTCGGCGGCTCAGATGCAGGTGCTGTGGATGTTGCTCAAGTCCAGGAAACCATATCGCAATATTTTAACATCTCTCTGCTGGCATTCGTGCCGGTGATTTTGATCTTTGTACTATCGGCATTCCATTTTTCCGCCTACCTGTCGCTGATGCTGTCAGCCATATTTGCGGTGGTATTGGCAGCTTTTACACAACAGGATCTGATCGTCTCCCTGGCTGGTGATGCCAATCTCCCTTATTTCGAGGCGGTCCTCAAAGTGGGGATTGACACTTTCACCAATGGTTTTCACCTCAACAGTGGGGTCGAGGCACTGGACACACTGTTTGCAGGTGGCGGCGTAGCAGGCATGTTGACCACAGTCTGGTTAGTTCTGGTAGCATCCAGTTTTGGTGCAGTAGCTGGATACACAGGTATGCTGCAGCGTATCATCTCACCGGTGATCAACTGGACAAAGGGACCGGTCTCTCTGGTGCTGGTTACTATGCTGACCTCAATCGGCATGAATCTCGCCACAGCAGATCCCTATACGAGTATTGTGCTGACGGGGCGTATGTTCCGCAAGGAGTATATGGAGGAACGGCTCAAACCGATTCTTCTATCAACTTCAATTGCTGATTCGGGTACTATTTTCTCACATATCATCCCCTGGAATGTCCACGGGGCAATCTTTGCGGGGACTTTGGGAATAGCCACTCTACAGTGGGCGCCATTTACATTCTTTGCTTATCTGACGCCGATTGTGACGTTTGTGATTGTGTATTTTTATTACCTGCACAAAGAAAAGCTTTCTGATAACGAGGATGCTGATCAGGTCTATGGTGCGGAGCCAACCGAGTTGCCAGAAGCAAAGCACTTAGCATAGCACCATTTCATAAAGTTCAGGTATCGAACAAGGTATCGCCATGACATAAGGAGAGCCCATCCCTATCACCATTGTGGCAGGTTTTCTAGGGATCGGAAAACCATCCCTGATCAATCATCTCTAACAGGACGAATGTATTCTATGTCAGGCGGTCTTGGTGAACGATTTTGGTGCCGTCAAGCTGGATACCAACCTGACGGCACCTCATGGCGCAATCCAACTGGTACATGGCTGCATCCGTTGTTCGAGCCGCAACGAATTGGGCGCCGCCAAGATGCTGGACGGAAAATTGATGGCGAATGTAGGGCGTAAACACTTTGCCAGTCATGCAGGCCAACGCCTAACTGCTTACAGTTTTGCGCCGGAATGCCAAAACCAGCGATGAATTTCGGCTGTGCAATATTTGGATAAGGTATCAGGTAACATAAAAAATGAGCAGCCTCCAAATTTCCAATCCTGAACGTGATCCTGGCCGCTGGATGGTGCTGTATTCAGTCATCGTGGCGGCTTTAGCTGTCGTTTTCGATGGTGCCCTGATGGGCCTTATTGCCCCCGCGGTCGCCTTGGATTTGGGCGCGGATGCCGCCGCCATTGGCCTGATCTCATCCCTCAATATGCTGATGCTGGCCGCTTTCATCCTGGGCGGTGGCACGCTGGGAGATATTTACGGCCGCAAACGGATTTTAATGGTTGGCTTGCTTGGTGCCGTCCTTACCTCTACTCTGGCTATTCTATCGCCCTTCGCGTCCATTTTGATGCCAGTGCGAGCGATTTCTGGCATCATGGCTGCGCTGGTAAATCCTTTAGCATTGGCGATCATCATGGTCACTTTTGATCAAGAAGAACGTTCAAAAGCACTGGGTTTATATGCAGCGGCCATCGGCGTAGTTGGCGGTCTGGGCATGATCATTATCGCCTACTTGAACCAGCAGTTCGGCTGGCGGTCTACCTTTGGGTTGGTCATTTTGTTGGCAGTGATCGCTTTCATCATGGTTCGCCGTTTCGTGCAAGAGAGTAAAGCAGGCGATTCTAAAAAGGTGGATTGGATCGGTATCCTGCTGACAGCCGCTGGTCTATTTACGATCGTGTATGGCGTCAACCAGGCCGCCACCCAGGGTTTTGGCAGTTCGGTCGTGTTGATCCCCATCGGAATCGGCATTGTATTGCTAGTGATTCTAATCTTTTACTCTCAACGGATCGAAGCCCCGGCCTTGCGTTTGAGTTTATTCCAGAACAAGGTGTTTTCTGTGGGCGTGCTGCTCTACCTGATGATGGGCTTTGCCGCGATGGGGCCGTTTTTCCAACTCTCTACGTATTTGCAATCCTTGCAACAGGTTTCCCCCATCCAGGCTGCAATCACTTTACTGCCGTACACGCTGGCGCTGTTCATTTTCGCCATTTTAGCCGGCGGCTGGGTGGGTAAATTCGCCAACCGTATGTTGATTGGCGGAGGTATGGTGCTAATGGCGATTGGGTTGGTAGCGATGAGTTTATGGCTCACCCCTGCGGCCGGTTTCTGGGTCTTTCTCCTGCCACTCGTCCTGTTGGGTGGGGGGCAAAGCATTGCAAATGTTCCCAGGATGAGTGCCGTGCTGGCGACTGCACCACCTGAGTTAGCGGGGATTGCTTCGGCGACCAACAATGCCAGCATCCAGTTAGGCAATTCGCTAGGAATTGCCATTATGGGGGCAATGTTCCAGGGTTTGGCCCGCAAAACCTATTTCACTAGCCTGACTGAAAAAGGACTTGATCAGACAACCATCCAAAAATCAGTAGAAGTGCTGGGTGCCTGGCTCAAAACCAATGCCGGCAATGTGGCCTCCAAGTTTGGGATCACTGTCCAGCAACTGGAAGGGGTAATCAGCAATTATGAACATGCCTATACCAGCGGAGTCGTACAGGTTTTATGGGTTGGCGCTGCTGTTGTAACCATCGGAGCTGTAATGGCCTGGTTTACATTTCAAGACAAAGGAGAAAAAATGAAATGACAGATTTATCACAAATTCCGCAAAGACTTCACGAATACCGCCCCCTAACTATCCACACTATGATAAGGAGAGATAAAAAATGACAAACCCCTATGGTGCTTCAGATCGTGCCAAAGAGATCGTCAAGAAATCAATGACTATGGATACCCTGCTCTCGATCGCGGGTGTCGCTGGCCAGCAGATCCGTGATGAGCAATATCACCCTTACCTGGATGATTGCATTGCTACCGGCTTCAAGGTTATCGGCCTGTGCCCTTCGGCCGATTCGGGCATGCACACCTTTATGGACTCCCTCAAAGCCTGGGAGTGGCATTTAAGTAAACTCAACGAACGCCCCGATAAATACAAGATCGTGCGAACAGTTAAGGATATCTATGACGCGGTCGACGAAGGCAAGCTGGCGATCACCCTGGTGCATCAGGGCATCCAGGCTTTCGAACAGGATTTTGACCGCATCGGTCTCATGCGCCAGTTAGGTTTTGGTTAC
>Ga0180437_10002691_pt1 | contig 27713 bp, 22 predicted proteins | sample SS_ome_4_FD_132410 | JGI IMG/M metagenome (GOLD analysis project Ga0180437, IMG submission 132410) | Hypersaline lake sediment archaeal communities from the Salton Sea, California, USA - SS_3_D_1 metaG | ecosystem: Environmental > Aquatic > Non-marine Saline and Alkaline > Hypersaline >...
CATTTCGCTTGTAGGTGGCCATGGTCAGCAGCCCGGCTCTGGCCGGCGGCCGTCGCACGTCGGTTCGACGGGCGCTTGGCGGTTGTTCGACGTTTCTCCATAAGTCGTTCGCCGTCCGTTCGAAGTTCCCTTGCCGTTCTATCATCGTTCCATGGTCCTTCCATGGTCCTTCCATCGCCCGCCGTTCGTTCTGAGGCGGCTCGTCACGCGCTTCCGGGGATGAACGTTCCCACTGACCGGGAGGGCGAACGTCCTCGTGAGCCATGGTTGCCGCCCTTTAGTTCCTGGTTGTGCAGTGGTCTCCTGACCGCCTGATGTTGTGCGGTGGTCCCTGATGTTGTGCGGTGGTCTCCTGACCGCCGCACGGTGAACCATGCCCGCTGCCCCAGACCACAGTGCCACCGATCACGAGTCCCCAAGCGTCAGTTAAAACGTGCCACCGCAACTGCGAATCAATATAGCGGATAGTGTTCAAATGTCAATATACCGAAATCGTCCACTCGGCCAGTTGCCTTGGCAACGAGTGGCACTTACGCCGCTGCTCAGCCAGTGTACTCGTGCGGCTGGCCGAATTCGCGTCCCCCGTCCCTATTCGTGATTAGTGCCACGGAATTACACTGGTAGCGAGCTACCAGTGGCACCTGGCGTTCGGTAGTACGGTATTCATTGGGTAACTGCTTTCTCGCCGGTGTCTTGAGAGGAGAATGGTTCCCTGCTCGACTTGACTTATTGGAATTGCACAACACAGGTCTGCCTAAGAGAAACGATTTCATGTCCACTAGCTCCCATGAACTGACTCAGATCCCGGAAGGCTCTGTGTTCGTATTCACCCATGAGGGCGGCCCTCGTAATTGGCAAGAACTTCGCTCCGACGACGAATCACTCTCCTCCGAGGTAATGACGGACCTATCCAATCGAGTTCATGGCGAAGTGTCTCGATGAACACTTGTGATGACGATGACAAGAGCTGCTTCAGCCAGGGCAATAGCCGATGAATAATCATACGACATGGCGTCGCTGGTTTCAGTTTCGATTGCGGACTGTGCTCGTGCTGCTGACGCTCTCGGCAATTCCCTTCATTTGGGTCAATCGGCGACTGCAAAGGGTTCGAGCTGAGAAAGAAGTGATTGCCTGGATCGATGACCTAGGCGGATCTGCTGCACTCGAAGAAGCGGAGACTTGGCCCGATCTTTGGTTCGGGCCGAGAGTGGTCTCGGTCTATCTTCATAACGCCAAAGTATCGGACATTTCAGCGCTGGCCAAGTTGGATAATCTGAAGGAACTCGTCCTCAATCAGACAGAAGTAAGCGATCTCTCACCTCTGGCCAGGTTGGCCGACCTGAACGATCTCAACCTCGATGGCACGCCGGTCAAAGATATCTCGCCGCTGATGGAGTTAACAAAGCTAACGGAGCTTAGACTCAACCACACCCATGTAAGCGACTTGTCGCCACTTATTGGATCGACGAACCTCTTGGTTCTTCAAGTCAGTAGTACCCAAGTGAGCGATCTAGCGCCGCTGGAGGAGCTGCAGGCGCTCAGGATGCTTACGCTCCACAATGCGGCGGTGCGTGATATCTCGCCGCTTGCCGGATTGAAGAATCTGGAGCATCTTGTCCTCTTCGGAACGAAGGTTCGTGATCTATCCCCCCTCACCGGTTTGAAGAACCTTGATACGCTCGACCTCAACCAGACTCTAGTGAGTGATTTATCGGCATTGGAGGAGTTAAAGAATCTTGAAGCGGTTCATCTCGCCAATACCAAAGTTAGTGATCTCTCGTCACTCAAACGATTGGGCGCGCTCAAGGAACTTTCGATTCGCAACACCCCGGTGAGCGATTTCTCGCCATTGGCGAAGCTCACAACTCTCGAAAGTCTCGGCCTCGATGATACTCAGATTGACGATCTGACGCCGCTCGTGGGAATGAAGAATTTAGACAGACTTTTCGCCCGTAACACAAGGGTGACGGACCTGACACCTCTGGCTGGTCTCACGAAACTTCAGTCCCTTTCGCTCAGCGGTACACCAGTCAGCGATTTAAGCATGCTGACTGGTCTCGCTCGACTCGAATACATTTCGATCTCCGACACAGCGGTTACCGATCTAACGCCGTTGGCCGGCCTGATGAGTCTCAAGATATTCGCTGGGAACTCCCAAGTAAGTGACCTAACGCCATTGGCCAAACTGACAAGTCTCGAATTTATCAATCTGGACAAAACGAAGGTCAAGGACCTCACGCCCCTCTCCGGATTGAAGAAGCTCAAGAGAATCCACCTGCGGGGCACGGAGGTAACCGAGGAGCAGGCGATCAAGCTTCAGCGGTCACTACCGAATTGTACTATCGTCCATCCTGGAGTCTATCTGACCCCAAGGAAAGGCGGGGCAATTACCCGCACCTGAATCGGAGAACTCCGGCCGTTAAAACTCTGGGAAATGCCAACAAGGCAATTACCCCTGAGCTTGGTACACCAACTCAATGCGTAACACCTCGTTGTGCAGTGGTCTCCTGACCGCTGCACGGTGAACCATGCCCGCACGGTGCCCCAGGCCCTGACCGCAGTGCCACCGTTCAGGAGTCCCCAAGCGTCAGTAAGAACGTGCCACGCCAACTGCCAACCAATATAGCGGATAGTGTTCAAATGTCAATATACCGAAATCGTCCACTCGGCCAGTTGCCTTGGCAACGAGTGGCACTTACCTGGAGGTCGGCCAGTCTCCTCATGCGGCCGGCTGAACGCGTCACTGAATTAGTCGTCATAGAAAAACGTACAGTCCTGGAGAGCATCCGATAAGTCATACACCTGCTCGTCGCTAACCCCCGTCTTTTCCAGTTCGAGAGTATCGAGACTACCGAGCGCCCTTAGTGACGAGAGATCCTCGATTCTCCTGCCGGTCAGGTGGAGTTTTTCGAGTTGTTTGAGACCAGCCAGGGGGGAAAGATCTGTAACTTGTGAATGATTGGGCATTAGCTCCTCGAGATTGACAAGAGGAGCTAATGCAGACAGGTAGCATAAGCGGATATCGATGAGAAAAAGTTCTTCGAGACCTGTGAGATCGGCGAGAGGCGACAGATCGCTGACAGGTGTATTATCGAGATATAGGGATCTCAAGCTTTTCAAGCCAGCGATCGGTGATAGATCGCTGACAGGTGTATTGTCGAGGGATAGGGATCTCAAGCTTTTCAAGCCAGCGAGCGGTGATAGATCGCTGACAGGTGTATTGTCGAGGGATAGGTGCAACATCCTCGGAAATCCCGCCAGCGGTGACAGGTCGGTGACCAAGCTGCCATCTAGATACAGGGTCTCTAGATTCTTCAGTTCGGAGAGCGACGATATGCTTCGGGCTGGCATTCCGGAGAAGTCGAGGACCCGCAGCTTGTCGAGTCTTGACAAAGGTGAAAGATCGGTTACCTGTACGTTATGTAAATGGAGCTCCTCCAAATCCTCCAACTCGGCAACCGCCGACAGATCGGTGACCGACGTCTCTCCGAGCGCTAGATACTTCAGGTGGCTCAACGCAGCGAGGGACGAGATATCAGTCACTGGTGTAAGGTATAGCGATAAATGTTCGAGATCCTTCAGCCGTGAGAGCGGAGAGAGATCGATGTCTGACTCGCCGCTCAATCCAAGCTTCCTCAAGTTTCTCAATTCCGTGAGCCGAGACAGGTCACTTCCAGCGTCGGCCTGGAAGTATGCCTCCCGCACGGAGGGGCCGAACCAGCGATCGAGCCAGCTCCTCGATTGAGGAGATTTGTCTCGTTCGTCCTCGAACCACCGGACGAGACCCTCTTGCCCCTCGATCCAGGCGGCAGTCGCGCGTTCCTGGCGTGCCAGTTCCAAACGATAGCTAATCCAAGCCAAAGGAATTGCCAATAGCGTGACGACGATGAAGAGTGTCCGCAGGCGAAACTGATACCAGTGAGCAACCGTTCTCAGCGACATATCAACGATTTCCGTCGCAAAGTGACAAGATCATTCTAAGAACAGTGCAGTCGTGCTAAGTTTGCGCTGGCAAGTACCATCGCAAATCCGATTTCATCGGAGCATAGGTTCGCGGCGAGCACCCGTCACGCCACGAGACTCGGGTTCAGGTGTTGGTGGCAACCGGGTCACGCGGTTACCGCTGAAGAACAACATCCATCTCATCCAGCCACGATCTTGTAGAGCCCAAACCCGCAGGCTGCTATGCCAACAACAATTCGCATCACCGATGCGGCCGTCCCCATACCTCCTCGGATTTCGTTTCCATACTTGTCGTGAGCGACGCCTTTCCGTAGTTCATAGGCACCTGAGCCTGCTAGAGCAGCCCCGATCAAAAGGGCGATGAGACCAAGGATAAGCGGGTTCTCACTTAGCCACCTATTGGTGGGACTGTCCGCGCCTCGTTGTGCAAAGAGCAATAGTGTCTTCATGTCAAAGCTCCCCGGCAATTGCCGCCCCTCTTTGTGAGTCGTTTGTCGAACGCCCGATCGTCACCACAGGTAATACCCCCGGGTATTTCTCAGAATATCGTCCCGGGATGCGTTCTGCAAACAAAGACGACACAACCTGAGACGGTTCCGGGCAGACTCCCAGGGAGAGAGGGAGTCTTGCGAACTGCCTGTCGGGTAACTTCACCGGAAAGCCAAGCCTTCGTGACCGCCGGCGGAGACTTGCTTTTGACCCTGTCCGTCCGTGAATGGTAAGTTCTGGGAAAGGAGAACCGTGTGGCAATCGAGATTCGACCAGAACTGCTCCAGCGTCTGCAAGCGCGTGCGGCCCAGCCAGATTGCGCGACGGAGGAAGAGGTTATCGAGAAGGCGTTGGACGCTCTCGACTGGTTCGACCAGAAGCAACAAGCGGTGCAGGCCGGCGACACCGCAGCTGCGGATGCCATCGATCGTCGTTTCGCTCAGAAACATGGCGTCTCGCCACCTCCGCCCCGAGGAGATGTTTCGCGACGAAGTCAGCGTCTCTCGTTCAAGCAATTCACCATTCTTCAGATCATGATGGTCACGGCGTACGTTGCGGTCTTGATCTCATTCCTGAAACGCCTCGATACGTTTCTCAATCCAGGCCCCTTACATTTTCCGTCAGAACCCGTCCCCTTTCCCTGGCTGTTTCTTGTCTTTTTGGTGATCTGGTTGGCCGCGTGGCTCCTGGTCTGCTTCCGGCTCTGGCAGCGACAAACGCGAGGAGAAGACCGGGCGAGATAGGGTTGCACACGGTGTGTGTAGAGCACGCACTTTACAAGATCTTAGGAACTCTCGCGTTCCTTTCTTACCCTACGAACTGCCTCACGAACACGATGTCGGTCGTATCGACTGAGCCCACAGCCCTTGACCCATTGGCGTTCGACCAAGGAGAGTTCTTCATCGGTCAGGTAAGGGATGCAATCTATGGCTGCCCAGCCGATTTGAGGCCTTAAGAAACTCTGAATCAATTCCAACCGCCGCTTGGCCGTCTCGTCGGAGAAGTGTGGCCCGCCGGCCTCAAGTATGTCGCGGTACAAGATCATCAAGTCGCGACGGGCTTCGAGTTGTCGGTAGGGCCATTCGTCGACCTGCATTTCGGCCAGCGCTCGGTCGACCTGGTCAGCCGTCAGCTGATTCTTCTGTGCGGCTTCACCAACAAGCTTACGTGTCGTTTCATGGAGCCCCAACGAAAGCAAGTATTCCAGGTCGCTGTCGTCAAGAAACTCCTTGTTCGCTAAACGACGCCCCCAGTAACAGGCAAGGGACTCGTCGATCAATACTCTACTAGGGCTTCCATCAGGTGTGTCTTTATGGAGCACTTCGCGGACCCTGTCTGTCGTCCGCCGACCATGGACGACGTCCAGCAGTTCCTCGTCATCAAGATCGTAGTATTCGACCATTTTCGCTTCGAGATTTCCGGTACTGGTAGCTGACGAGCACGTATCCAAGATGATTATACCGCTGGCGAGATACCAGTGACGACTAGGGTCCTCAGCAAGATATCAAGGATGATCAACATCACAAGCATAGTTGTCGACCATATTGCGCGCACGAACAATGACACCTCGTTCCGTTGTCTCTCCGGTCTCGAACCATTGCCAGTAATGGATGAGTTCATGGGACAATGAATGAAGATAGGATGCCAGCGCATTATCCCTACCGGTTTCCGCCAGTAATTCGTCGTAATCGCCTGTCGCTATCCGTATATGGGGATTCTCATTCGGATCGAACGGGCAGAAAAACGATGCCGATGCGACACTGCCGTCGATCGTGGTGATTGTTGGAGTCGAGAATAGGTATACAGGTACACGTATCGGAAAAGAATAGTGTCGTCGAAGCCATCTGGCATATCGAAGAAACGCATCCTTTACCTCAACGCGTCCTCGTGAACCAATAATTCGCAGTCCACTACGTCGGTTGGCCGTAACTTTCGGTATCGCCACTGTGGTTTTCAACCCAACTCCCTAATGTCTCTCGACGGCACCTGGCGCGAACCCGACTAATCGAGATAAGGCAACTGGCCCGGCTCGGCCGCTGATAGGTCGATCAGCACCCTGGCGGCCGCCTCGGAGATCGCCTGAAAATATCGCTCGCCCTTTTCCGCAGTGGATGCAGTGGGGCTGCCGCTGCCGGTGTCGGGATGGGAGCGGGACCATGGCCGCGGGGTCCAGACACCGCTCTGCTGCAGCCCCTCGATGGCGAATGAAACACGTTCGCCGGGGCCGGCCAATTCCATCTGTACCAGTTCTGGTCGCAGGTGCATCATGAAGCTGGTCTCCATCTCGTCGGCATGATCACCCGGTTCGTCGAAAATCTCCTCAAAGGCGTCCAGTCGCAGGTCGTAAAAATCGACGACCACGATCAGGATTTCATGCTCCAACTGGGCGTCACGGACCAAGCCTGTGAAGTTGTTGCCGCCGTGACCATTGAGGATCACCAGGCGATCGATGCCCTGGCGTTTGAGGCTGGCCACCACATCGCCCAGTATGGCCGCCGCCGTGGTGGTCGAGAAATGGATGGTGGCGACCTGGTCGACCTGTTGGGCGTTGTTACCGAAGGGAATCTCAGGTAGGACGATCACCTTGGAACCAGACTCCTCGGCCAGTCGGGCCGCCTCCTCGGCGACCGACACCGCCTCGTAGTTATCGGTGCCGTGCGGCAGGTGGTAGTTGTGGGCTTCGGTCGCTCCCCAGGGGAGTACCGCCACGTTGGGCCGACGGTCGAGCAGCTGTCGGTAGTTGGCTTCGGAAAGAATATAGCGACGGGGAGATTCGTTGGGCATGGCGTGAAGGCCTTGGGGACCGGCGGGAAGCGAACAGGAAAGAGAATCGACCGACGACGGATTGCTTCCCAAAAACGCAGAAAGCAAAGCGCCGGTAGCAAGGTTCCTATTCTGGCGAACTGCCGAGACGGTGGCAAGCAACCGCAGCAGCCCACCGGCGCGCAGCGGCAAGGGTCACGCCGTCGGCAGGGGGGACTAGGTCGCCAAGGGTACCAGCGATGTGTCTTGTTGCACACTTGTGGACGAGACTTGTGGAAGTCGACGAAGACGGCGGAGCAAACGATAGCCGGCCAGCGTGGCACCACCGAGAACCGGCCGCATGGCGACGAGAATCGTGTCGACCATGTAGCTGCTGGTGGCCCACTTCGACGTCGCTTCGCTCAAGGGGCCGAGGAAGTCGACGACGTCACCCGGGCATTCCTCTGAGAGCCGTTCCAAGAATCGGTAGCGGAGCAGCTGGCCCGGTTTGTAACGGGCGAACTGTTCGTCGTAGGCCACCTTGGGTGTGAAGTGGTGTCCCTTCGATCGCCAGCCGTACTCGAACGCGATCGGTCGATCTTCCAGGGTCAGGAAGGCGAGTTGCAGGTGGCCCGACTCGGCGAGATTTTCTGCCTGCTGCAAGTAGAAGTCGAACATGCCTGGGATGGCCAGTACGGAGCTGCCGGCGTCGCCCTTCCAGCCGCGGTGTTCGATTTCGAAGCCGGAGCGAAGCAGCGGTTCGACTTGGTCCTTGGGCATTTCGTTATGGAGCTGAAGTTGGCACTCTCCCTGTTCCTCGATCTTCTGCTGCGCCTTGCGCATCTGTCGGCGGTGGTTTCTGGACCACGATTTCTTGAATTCTTCAAAGTCGTGGGGCACGCGGACCAAACCCGATTCAAAGCGGCGATGTCCGGCCATCGTGTGCCCGGCTCCGTCGCATTGTTCAAAGAGCTGGCCCCAACCAGGCAGGTCGACGCGACAGCCAGAGAGATAGAGCAGGGGCCAAGAGAATTCCTTCAACCCGGCGAGCATCATCCGCACCGCCTCGGCCGCATCAACGTTTGGATCGAGGAGCAATTCGCCGCCGGTGGACCAGTCGCTATGAGTCACGCGCCCTACGGGCAACATGCCGGCGAGTCGCTGGGAAACGAGCGGCAACGCGGCCACGAAGCGGCCGTCCTGCTCGACGACAACGGCTCGGAAGTCGGATCGGGAGGCGAAGTGGTCGAGCCACAGCAGCAGCGGGCTGGCCTGGGCCGTGGGCAAGGCCACCGTGCTACGCGACCAGAGGTCGTCCCAAGTCTCGGCATACTCGCGGAGCTGGTCGGCGTTCGTTAAGACTCGAAGTTGCATCGTGGAGGTCTCGCCGGAGATGTCTTACAAGAGGCCACTCAAGCATACGGCACGAGGAGCCGATCGATCGAGCAAACGTCGAGCCGGGTTTGCCGGATTTGATTCCCCAGGGCCAGTTATGACGCCTGTAGGATTAACGGCGCGGTGTCGTCCTGGTATCCTCATACGAGCCTGGTTTACTGAAGAATCCCTTCGATTGAGGCCACTTATTCGCGGCCCAAGAGCGAACATGAACTCGATCCATCTCCAACAGCTGACTCCGGCCCTGCTCGCGCTGATTCCTGACAACCCGATCGCGGAGCTGGGAGCCGGCAACCCGAATCGCGAGGCGGAGGCGGAACTTTCTTCACTCCATCTTGATCGTCTTTTCGCGCCGCACACAATCGTCGATGCGGAGATGGCGGCGGCCTGTCACAGCGGGTTGTGGTTGGCCCACAACTTCCTGGACGAGTCGCACACGCTCAGCCAATCGATCGAGACGACGACCGGCAGTTATTGGCACGGCATCATGCACCGTCGTGAAGGGGACTTTTCCAACGCCAAGTATTGGTTCCGAAAGGTTGGCCAGCACCCGGTCTTCGCGCCCCTACAAGCTGCCGCGGCCGCGCTGGCCGAGGAGCGAGATGTCAAAGGTCACGCGGAATTCCTGGCGACTCAGACGGACTGGGATCCGATGGCCTTTATCGATCTCTGCGAATGGTTGGAGTCGGGCCGTGCGGACGAAGCGGAGTTGGCCGGTCGCATCGCTCGACAAGAGTGGGAACTGTTGATGCAGTACAGTTTCAATCAGGCCATTGCGAATTAATCGTGTAGCCGGAAAAAATAGGCACCGGTATACTGAGAGTCGACAAGAGCAAGCGGGCTTGGCTTACTGAAGAATTTCGGGCGATTGAGGAACCAAACAGCGCATGCTGCAATACGACTACGAGGAGAGCATCGGCTACTGGATCATGGGCGCCGCGCACGAGTTGCAGCGGGCGCTCAACGAAGAACTCGCGGCGCACGGCATTACCTTTCGGCAGTGGGAAGTTTTGGCACTGATCTCATTGAAGGGGAACCAGTCGCAGAGCGAGCTGGCCGAACAGATGCGGTTGGAAGCGCCCACCCTGGTCGGGGTGCTCGATCGCATGGAACGCGACGGCTGGATCGTTCGCGAGACCGACACGGCCGACCGAAGACGCAAGATCGTCCGTCCGACAAGTCAGGTCGAGCCGGTCTGGAATCGCATGGTCGAATGTGCTCGGAGCATTCGCGCTCGGGCGACCGAAGGAATCGCGGAAGCGGAACTTCACACTCTCCGCGATTGTCTGCTCAAGGTGCGTGGAAATCTGGCCGGCGACAAGACGCCTGTCTTGGCCCCCGATCCAAAACGCAGCCAAGTCGCGCGCGAGGCGAGTGAAGAGGCTAGTTGAGCCACGGCAGTTAGGCGCAATTTCTTAGCCGTATCGGACTTCGCCATGTCGCAACGGCGATCGTGTCGCGCGTCGCCAGCTTACATGTCGCGAAGCATCTCGTGGGCCGCGTTTCGCCCGCAGGCGCCCATCACACCACCACCTGGGTGACTGGCGGCGCCGCACAGGTAGAGACCTTTGATAGGTGTCCGATGATCGGCCCAGCCGGCGACAGGTCGCAGACTAAATAACTGAGACATCGACATTGCGCCCTGGAAGATGTTACCGCCTGTCAGCCCGTAGGTCCGCTCCATGTCGAGGGGCGTTAGCACCTGGCGATGGAGAATCGCATCGGGGACGTTCGGCGCGTATCGCGCCAGCATCTCCACGCAGCGGTCGCCGAACGCTTCTCTCTGATCGTCCCACGTCCCTTCGGCCAATTCGTAGGGAGCGTACTGAACGAACATCGACATCACATGCTGCCCCTCGGGGGCGATCTTCTGATCGACGCTCGAAGGGAGCGTGATTTCCAAGACGGGCTCGTTGCTCGGTCGGCCATACTTGGCGTCATCGTAGGCCCGCTCGATGTAGTCGATCGAGGGGCCTATATGAATCGTTCCATGATGGTGAGGCTGAATTCCTGGTTCGGTTCCCGTAAAGCGAGGAGGCTCGGAGAGGGCCAGGTTCACCTTGGCCGAAGCCGAGCGGTAATCGATTCGTCCCACGGCGTCCAGGAAGTCGGCCGGCAAAGCATCACTCGGCAGAAATCGCTCGAACGTCAGATGCGCGTCGACCGACGATGCCACGACATCAGCGGCGATCTCCGTGCCATCGGAGAGCATCACCCCCTGGGCCTGACCTCGGTCGGTCAAAATGTGGGCGACCTCCACTTCTCGTCGAATCTCGACGCCGGCACTCGTGGCCGCCGCGGCAATGGCATTAGAAAGCGCCCCCATGCCACCTTGAGCATATCCCCACACGCCTCGCTTACCGGCGGCGCTGCCCATGACATGGTGCAAGAGGACGTAACCGGTTCCGGGCGAGGAGATCGACTCGAAGGCTCCGATGATGGCGTCGGTGGCCAAGGTGGCCCGCAACACGTCCGACTCGAACCAGCGTTCCAGGATCGGTCGGGCCGCGCCGGTCAGCAGTTCGATCGCCTCCGGCAGGTCGCTGCCCAAGCGGGACATTGAGCTGTGCAACTCCCACATCGCCTTGGCGTCTCGCAGCTTCTTGCCCAAGCCGATCTTGCGCCACTCGGCCGGCAAGGGCAGGGGGTCGGGGGCGACGCGCGAGAGCATCGGTTCCATGACCTGAGCGACACGATCCAAAAAAGCTTCGTAGTTCTCGTAGGCGTCCGCATCCTTCACACTGAACTTGCTAATCTCTCGATGATTGAGCGCCGGATCGGGACCCATCAGCAAACTTCGGCCATCGGGCAGGGGAGTGAACGACGACGGGCTGCGAGGCAAAATCACCAGGCCATGTTGCTTCAGTCGCAGGTCTCGTATCACCTCGGGCAACAGCAAGCTGACGACATAAGCCGCTGTCGAGACCTGGAAACCAGGCCACAACTCTTCCGTCACGCAGGCACCTCCCAACACGTGACGCCGTTCCAAGACGCAGACACGTTTGCCAGCCTGGGCGAGGTAGGCGGCCGTGACAAGCCCGTTATGGCCACCTCCGATGATGACGCAGTCAAAGCGATCTCGTTGCAAAGTCATAGCTTCCCGAATTCTCCCTGAGCGATTCTCGAAAACGTGCTTCTCGACCCTCGGGCGCGGCCACCGTGCCCGAGTGAGAATTCAATCGACGAATGTACAAAACCTCGCAAAAGCGAGCCTTGGCGACAAGATCAAAACGCCAACGGAATGGGCGTAAAGCAGAGAATCGGGATCGCAAACGAGGCGACGCCGAGTAGACGGCGTCCCCAGCCGATGTCGAGCGAGTCGTTTGAGGTGGGCGGGTGATCGACCCCGATCAGGAGGACCACGAAGAGCATCATCACCCAGTTGTAATTGTTCGTCCAGACGATCCAGGCAATGGCGGCCATGATAATGCCTCGGGCAACCCACTTGGCGTAACTTCCGAACACCGAATAGCTGACATGTCCGCCATCGAGTTGGCTAATGGGAATCATGTTCAAGCCGGTCACCAGCATGCCGACCCAACCGGCCATGTAGATGGGATTCAAGGCCAGGTGTTGCCCGGCGGAAAGATCGGGGCGCAGAAGTGGAATCAAGATACTTTCCACCAAGAGCGGATTCGCGAACAGGCTCGCCGGTCCTGGCTCGGCGATCATGATGCCGATGACGACGAAGGGAACAATCAGAATCAGGCCGGCTAGCGGTCCCGCGATGCCGATATCGAAAAGCGATTTCCGATCCATCCGGGGCCCGTCCATGGCGATAACCGCTCCCATCGTACCGGTAACCATCAAGGGAAAAGGTATGAAGTGGGGATAGCTGGCATGCACGCGATGTCGCAATGTCATCAGAAAATGGCCCATCTCATGGAACATGAGCACGGCCATGACACAGATCATGAACAGCAAGCCGTCGAGCCAATTGCGCTGCACCAGGACAGAGAAGGTTTCGCCTCCGAACTCCGGAGGCTTGGGGAAGAAAATCCAAGCCGGAGTCCACTGATAACAGCCGGTACAAAACGTGGTGAGACAGGTGATCAGAAACAGAGCGATCGGTCGGCCAACCCTCCGCTGTCGCTCGACGAGAACCGTCCTGAGAGGGACTCCAGGCTGCGTGGGGCCACCGTCGTGTCGCCCGTCCACGCATACATCAAGGCCCGGCTGCGGCCCCGAAGCCGGCGCGGAGGGGTTGCTTGAAACGGGGGGGAGCTTGGAGGAGGGCGGATCTTCCTGAGGCGGGCTCGTACTCATGGTCAACAGCATACCAAACGTGTCGATCGGCCGTCCACGTGTTCTTGAATCGCCAATATAAGGAGACCAAGCACCCTAGCATTGTTACTGCCCGCCGCCATTCCGATCCTCGATTCAGGCGGCAACCCCACGGTGGGAGGAAGGCATCGTGTCGGCTAAAAGACAGCGATGCTCTTGACGCCACTCCCGCCGGACGAGACGACCGCGTACAGACATCTCTCGGCGCTTTCGGTGAGGGTACGGGCGTCGAAATTCTTCGACGGCGCGCTCACCGAGGCAACCCCCGCACCGAGAATCCACGCCGCGTCGCTGTGGTGTGTTTCCGATTGCACACAGGCTAGCACCTCCCGTGTCAGTTCGACGGCCAAGGTCCGATCCGAGTTGGGCAATATCCAGCCGAGACGTGTCGCGTCGACCGGACAAACCTGGGCATATTGCACTTGGGCCGTCCGGCAGGCGGCAACAACCCCGGCCAAGGCTTCCGCTTCCTGCCGCGACCATGAACTCGATCCGGCATCGCTAGTCATCTCAAAAAGAATGACGGTTAGAGGCCACTGTTTCGCACGACAGAGGGCAACCGCCGAGGCCACATGGGCGTTGAGAGACTCCATACAAGTGTCGCGACAAGCCGGCGATGCGATACTCGCCACCTGGCAGTTTCCCGGCGCCTCCTGCGATCGATTCGCCGACAGTTCCCCCTGGCGGAAAACCGCCGCCATCTGACGATCTCCCGTGTTCTTTGGTCCGTCGGTCGACTGAGCTTGAGCCGTGGAGGACAAGTCAGGCTGAGAGTCTTTCGAAGGCAACTTCCATTGGAGCATTGTGGAGAGACATTCCGCGAGCGCGGTCGCCTCATCTGAAACGATCTCTTCCACATCCCGATCGCGCACGATTCGACGGTAGCCGACCACATCCCGCACGGTCCCTTCCGCGACGGCCGCGAGCCTCGCGTGAGCCGCGGTGACGATATCTCGATAGTCAACGTCGTCACCAATATCGGCGCCCATCGCCATTGCCAGTTGACCGACTAGTCGTTCGACTTCGTCCAGCAGCCCGACGATATCTTTCGATGGGATATTACGGTATGTCTTGGCCGCCGCCACGAGTAGGTCAATGTTGTGTTCGTCACGTTGCGTCAGTGTGTCCGCTACCAATTCGGCGAGATGCATGGTGCGGGGCATCTGTGCCACTTCGGCAGAGAGCGCCACCAGCTTGTCGACTTCCCGCGGACTCTTAATGCCTTGCAGTATCGACTCGGGCAAGTTCCAACGTCGCAAGATCTCGCCGCTGAGCTGACGATGATTGAAACCGAGCGTTTCGGTTTCGAGTTGTTCAAGATTGGCGGAATCGATCTCGACACGCTTCAAGAAGTCGACGTAGCGCTGCTTGAGTTGTTGCAATAGGACCAGCTGCCCCAGATCGTCCAGCAAGCCGGCGATGAAAGCTTCGTCCCCGGCAACATGCCAGAAGCGATGGCCCAATTCACGTGCCGCGACCGCTTTGGTCAGTGAACGTCGCCAATAGCGGGACAAGATATCGCTGTCTTGTCCTTCAAATAGTTCGCTCGGCAAACTGAAACCCAACACGAGCAGCTTGAGAGGCTGAGTCCCCAACAAGGCCAACGCCTGGGTAAGATCGGCGACGTCGCCAACGCGTGAAAAGAGAGAACTATTGACGACGCGAAGAATCTTGGCCGTCAGTGCCGGATCGGTCTCGACCGTGGCCTTCAGTTCCGGCACGTCGATGTCTGGTTCGTCCGTCAATTCCATGACGCGCAGCGCCACGGCGGGCAATGAGTACAGCTGACCTACACGGTCACCAAATGCGGTGAGCGTTTGACTGGAACGGGGCATCGAGGAAGCTCGCTCGGAGGAGTGCGGAAGATGTCGATAGACTCTGGCACTTCAAACCTAGCTCAATTTCAGGGGAAAATTCGCCCCAAGTCACCGAAAACGGGTCGACTCCCTAGAGAACCGCTACAAACGGCATCACCCGAGTTAAGAAGCTGCAAGAAAAGGGCCATCGACCCAAACACTGAACAACAAGACAAGCGGAGGTCTAAGACTCGGAGTTGGACGACGCCTCCGACGGCAATCGCTTGTACTCTCCCGCCTGCCAGCGGGCGATGTCGATCTTGTAGTACTTTGAGAAGCGACTCTCGCTGGGCCCCCCGGGAAGATTCGTCCAAGCTTCGTCCGTGCCCATATCGGTCACGAAGTGGTAGCTGGGAGCGAAGGTCTCCTCTCGCTTGGCGGAGCGCAAGACGTGTCCCTGAAAGGGCGTGGCATGACAGCCGGGCATCGGAATGTCGCCGCTGTGAAATCCCAGCAAGCGACCAACCAAATGCCCTTCAAAGAAGCGATTGGTAAGTCGGAACACATTGAATTCGCCCCAGGGTGTATCCGGCTCGCCGACCAAACGATTGGCAGCCTGTCGAATCAGTTCGCCCTTGTCCCGCGATCGCCACCACGACGAGTCCTCTTTCTTGAGAATGCGATCGATGCTCGTTAAGACCATGGTCGAATAGCCGATTCGCGAGCAGAGATAGAGCATGCGTCGCCAGCCAATACCCCCGTTCTCGATGGGGGCCTGCCCAAAGACCTGCAAGATGACGTAGCGATAGAGCTTCTGAAACAGCACCGCCTCGACGCTATCGATGGTGTAACGGTGGTCCCAATTCGACAAGCGTTCCTTCAAATCTCCAGCGGGCAAGTGCGGCAAGAAAACCGCCAGTAGATCGCGGGCCTGCACACTCAGCAGGTCGTACTGCAGACATTGCATGTCCTGGAGAGTGGCGGCCGACAGGCGACGCAGTTCTTCGTCGATACGTCGCTTCCGGTAGTCGGGCAGCGGCAACGTGACCAGCGCCGGCCCGCCCTGACGGTTGACATCCTCGTTGGCCGAAGAGACAAAGCCTTCGGGAGGATCGAGCACGCGTGGCAGCTCGTAGGCAGGCAGCCAACCCTGCCAGTGATTGGCGGAGTCCCAGGCGGGAATGGGCAGCAGACCGCTCTGATCGCCACCTCGCTTCGGTATCCAACCGCTGCCCTGTTTTCCGATGTGTCCTTCTTGATCGGCGAACACCCAGCAGAGAGTTGGCACGGAGTTTTCTCGCACCACGTCCATGGCTTGTTCCGTCGTGGGGCTATCAATAACGGATAGCCAAGTGGCGATCGCTCGTCCCGCGCCCTCGGTGTTGCCGGCCCATGCCACCGAGAGTTGATACCCCGGACCCAACTCTTCCGGATCGCCGTCAAGCGTCCCCTGCTCGTTGCTAAGAATCTGCTGTCGTTCCGAGTCGTGATCCTTTCGCTCGATCGTCTCCTCGCGGAGCTGGAAGTCGAGCCAGTCGTTGTCGCGGCGATATTGCCAGCCGGTGGCACCTCCGCGGCGAACATCCTCAATAAAGTAGTCGGAGGTATCGCCCTTCATGTAAGTGACACCCCACGATAGTCGCTCGGTCCGCGCCACGGCGAACAGAGGACAACCCGGCAGCGTGGCTCCCATCACATAGCGGTCGTCCCAGCGGAGTACCGCCTCGTACCAGATGGCCGGCAGGCGGTTGACTTCCAGGTGGGGGTCGGATGCCAGCAGCGCGGCACCGGTCTGGCTTTTCTCTGGAGAGACGGCCCAAGCGTTGCTTCCCGCCAAACGCGGCAGGTCGGTGATGAGCTCCAACGCTTCGTCCGATAGCTGCTTCGACATTTTGATCTGACGAAGCAGATCAAAATTCGCGTCATCCAGCCGGGGGCTGAACATCTCGCGCAATCGCTCGTCATCGATGCCGAGCTGAATCAGCTCCAAGAGCAGCCGTTCGTTTTGCTGCTGCCCGATGGCCAGCCCGCCAAAACTCAACAGATTCCCGATGAGCAAGACCGATTGTTGCGTCCAAGGCTGGGGCTGAAAGCCGGTGGCCCACATGGGCAGACTTCGGCCCGCGGCCTCCATGCCATCGTTGACACCCTCGCAGTAGGCGGTTACGTCGGCAAACGCCTGATCACCCAGATTGCGAACTTCATCATCCAGCCGCAGATGCAGTCCCGAACGACGAAAAAAACAATCGGTTTCAAAAAGCTGATCGGTATCCGCGATTCGGCCGGCCGTCGTCCCGGTGGCCACGGCGCGGGCGAAGAGAATCTGGGTCGGACGATCGATGGCATGCAGGTAGCCGAGACCATAGATGGCCGTACGGCGAGAATCCGCCTGAATATGCGGCACCCCGTTTTCGTCACGCTCGGCGATAATCCGCCGCCTGGCATTCTTTGTCGGCAAGCGCTTCATTGCGCGGCTGCGGTATCCTTAGGTAGAGACTGGATACGCGTGACAAACGGATCGCACTCGATAGACATCCGGCGTGAGCCGGACCGAAAGATGCGAACTACTTCTTGCGATGGCGAATCTTGGCGCGCATTCGTCGCTTTTTGCGACCAACCTTGCGACGACCCTTACCTGTCTTCTTGGTGCCCACTCGACTCTCCGTAAAGCGCTTCGTTTCAACGCGTCGCCACCGGTAGGACGCAAACTACTAATTTATCTAAACGCCGGAGTCTGGGCAAGAGGGGATCTCGACGCGGCATGATTCGATTTTCCGCCAACTTCACAGCAAGAATCCCCCCGTCATGGCCGCGGGCTAGAGCTGTTCGCAGCGAGCGACTCCCGCATCCGTCTCTAGCCGCGGTGCTGCCAGTCGATGCCCGACATGGCGGCGATGGCGAGTTGCAGGGCCTGTGTCCCGTCTCGCGCGTGGCCCTGCGCAGAGAGAGAAAGGTACAACTGCTCGGCCAGGGCGAGCCCTGGCAGCGCCAGTTCCATCCGTCTCGCCTCGGAGAGAGCAATGCCGAGATCTTTGATGAAGTGTTCCACAAAGAAGCCGGGATCGATGTTGCCTTCGATTATCCGCGGCCCCAAATTCGCCAGAGACCAGCTGCCAGCCGCCCCCGAGGAAACGCTCTGCATGACGGTCGGCAAGTCGAGTCCTGCCCGGTAGCCATACAGTAAGGCTTCGCAGACACCGATCATATTGGTTGCGATGAGTGTCTGGTTGACCATTTTCGTATGCTGCCCAGCCCCTGGGGGTCCCTGATGGACGATTGTCTTACCCATCACTTCCAGACAGGGCCGAACCGCTCGCACGGCCTCTTCCTCGCCCCCGATCATGATCGAGAGCGTGGCGTTTCGAGCGCCAACATCTCCACCCGAGACCGGCGCGTCGATACTCCTAACACCAACCTTCTTGGCTTGCTCGGCGATCTCAACGGCCAGCGATGGCTCACTGGTCGTCATATCGACCAGCAAGTCTCCCTCGCGACATCCCGAGAGCGCCCCCGCCGGGCCGAGGATCACTTCACGGACATCGGCCGGAAAACCGACGATTGAAAAGGTAATTCGCGACGACTGGGCCACCGCTTGTGGACTGTCGGCCCAAGTGGCGCCACGCTCAATCAGTGGTTCGGCTTTCTCTTTGGTACGTGTGTAGATCGTCATCGGGTAGCCGGCTTCGATCAGATGAAGACACATACTGTGCCCCATCACGCCGATTCCGATCCAGCCCAGGGGCGTTTCGCCTGGCACGTGGTCCGTCATCAGTATTTACCTCTCAAGGAATGAATCCGCTGGGAACGTTCATCAACGATTCTGGGGCAAGCGACAAGATCCAACCTTGAATCGCGGCAGTGCGAACAAGAAAACCGCGGCATGGGCCGCGTACCGCCATCGTTCCCAAGAACCTGGCGAAACTACCAGCGGTCGGTCGGTCGTCCCAGAATCTCGTTGAGCACGACGGCCTTGCGAATCGATTCGGGCGTGCCGAGTAGTTCTCGAAACTCATTGGCCGTCATCGGCACGACGACCTCTTCGGCTTCCTCAGATTCACTGGCTACGGTATCGGGCACACCGTCCCCCGCCACCGATGTATCCTGCAAATTGCCCAGCTTATGATCGAATGCTTCGTGCCTGTGTTGCTCGGCGCGTTCGTCCGCCTGCTCGACATCGGAGCCAAGCCGAGAGGTCTCGTGAGTGAAACGATCTTCAATGGCGCCACCGGCCTGCTCGGTCGAAAGCGTCGCTTCCAGGGCTGTGGCCTGAATGGGCGCCGCGACCGGCCGAACGGGTTCAGCCCGAATCGGCGGGGGCGCCTGTTGCCGAGGCTGTGGCGCGGGAGGAGCCGACGGCTCTTCGCCACGTACCTTGGCCAAGAAGGCTTCGATCTCGTCGGAGAGCGGATCGGATCCGGGGGCCTCGTCTTGCTCGTCGTCGTGCCAATCGTCCCGCTCGACCGGGGCATTCCGCCGAGCGTTCGGACTCTTTGGCGACGCCGCCGATTTCACCGCCTGGACGAGGACCCACACGATGACGGCGCCAACCACAAAGACGATTCGAACCCATTCGAAATCGGCGCCCAGAATGAATATGTCCTGCAACATGCCGCGACTCGCTCAACCAGCGACCATTTAAGCCGTCGAAAAGTATGGAGGGACTATTTCTTGCTCGTACCGGTACCCGCGATCGACCGCCGCATCTCCGTATCGGCCTGAACATTGCGAAGCTGATAGTAGTTCATGATTCCCAAACTACCGCTACGGAAAGCGGCCGCCATGGCCTTGGGCACGGCGGCTTCCGCCTCGACCAATTTGGATCGGCTCTCCTCGATCAACGCCAGTTTTTCCTGTTCCTGAGCGACCGCCATAGCACGACGACCTTCCGCTCGGGCGCGGGCAACGCGGAGATCGGCCTCCGCTTGATCGGCCTGGAGTCGGGCTCCAATATTCGAGCCGACGTCAATGTCGGCGATATCGATGGAGACAATCTCGTAGGCGGTCTGAGCATCGAGCCGACGACTGAGCACCGCCTTGGAAATTCGGTCGGGGTTCTCAAGCACTTCGGCATGGGTCTGGGCGGAACCGATGGCGCTGACAATACCTTCGCCAACTCGCGCGATAATCGTTTCTTCCGTCGCTCCACCGATGAGCCGTTCCACGTTGGCTCGCACCGTGACTCGCGCTCGGACCTTGAGCTGGATTCCATCTTTAGCCACGGCGTCGAGTGAGTCTCTTCCCGATTCTCGAGAAGGGCAATCGATGACTTTGGGATAGACGCTCGTCTGCACCGCTTCCAGCACGTTTCTGCCCGCCAGGTCAATGGCGGCCGCCTGCCGAAAACTAACGTCGACGATCTTCGCTTTATTGGCGGCGATGCAGGCCCGAATTACCAACGGCACGTTGCCACCGGAGAGATAGTGCGCTTCCAGCGATTTGCTGGTGATTCCACTACTGTCGTCGAGGCCCGCCTGAACGGCCATGATCTTACTGCGAACGATAATCGCCGGATTGATCTTGCGAAAAGTCATCCCCAGAAGATCGAGAATTCCGATCCGCGCCGAAGTGGTTACCGATTGAATCCAAAGCCGGAAGTACCTCGCAAACACCGCCATGACCACCAAGCCGAACAGCAGCAAGATGATGGTGACGATGATCGTCGCCGTACTAAACGTAGAATCGGCCAAGAAGAGCGAATCGGCCAAGAAGAGCAAAGAAGACATAATGTTCTCGCACAAGGAATCTCGGACACGAGCCAGTCACAACGAGCGTCTGCACAAGCGTCGCCTGCGACCTACCAATGGCCCCCATTAGACCGTAGTGACATTTTCTGTCAAGCCAGCGGATCTTCGAAAGGATCCAATCCAACGGTGTCGATCGGCTTGGAAAGGACATCGTCGACGGCTTCCGGCGGCGGATCCGCCTCGCTCGCTCGAATCACAAGCCGATTATTCTGGACGTCGACGACTTCGACAGACTGCCCCTTGTCGATCGGCATCCCTTCACTCACCGCTTCATACGTCTTGCCCTTCACGACGACCGTGCCGCCCGGGAACATGTCGGAGTTGGCACTCCCGATTTCGCCGATCAATTCGCGAATCTCCTCCCGCGGATCATCTTCGGGGAGAATGTCCGCTTCGGCGGGAACATGCAGCAGCATGCGGCGTCCCACCATGGTGTTCGGCCACCAGCGAAATGCGGCCGCCACGGCAGCCGGAAAACCCACCACGGCAATCAACACGAAGGTGAAGCCGGTGGCCGCGTCTCGATAAACGAAGGCCGATCCCACGGAGACCAGAATCGAGCAGACCGCCAGAAACCCCAGAATGCCACCTGATGGAATGAAGATCTCCAGGATGACCAGCGCAAAGCCGAGTATCATCAACAGGGTTGCCCAGACGATCGGATCCATATGCTCGGCCGCGCTTCAGGGAGTCAGAGAGAAGCAATTCACATCCGACTGACATTATAGTCATTCCTTGACCGATGTGACGACAACCCGATTCCCGTGTACCTCTGCGACTGAAACGGACTCGCCTTTTTCGATCAGGTCGCCATCGGACACGACATCGACCAACTCATCCCCGAAGCGAGCCTTGCCAGCGGGTGTCAACTGCGTGGCAGCCGTTCCGCGCTGGCCAACAAGATGGCGAAAATCCGCCATCGATTCTCGTTGATCTAAAGACTCGGGATGATCCGCCCCCGGGGGTTCCAAGAGTACATGTCGGAACAGCGGGGTATGAGGCAGATATCGCCGCATCAGCATGGCCAACCCCACAAAGGCAACACCGCTGCTACCCACGACCAAGAGCGAGTCTCTGAGTTGGGTAATCTCGGCTGGGGTGCCAGGCAATACGAACGTCTGACTCGCCAAGACCAAGGAGGTAATAATCATCACCCCACCGCCCAAACCAAAAATTCCAAAACCAGGGATCACGAAGACTTCCAGTACCAGGCACGAAACGCCGACCAGGAATAGTAGGATCTCCAAGGTATTGGCCGTTTGCTCCATGTAGTTGGCCCAGAAAAAGAGCACAAACGCCACAGTGGCGATAAAGCCGCCGATTCCGACGCCCGGCAATTGCACCTCGGCGTACATGCCGACCAAGCCAATCAAGAGCAGCAGTGCGGCAACCTGGGGCGTGGTGAGGATATCGACCAGGTCTTCGGCCCAGCCGGGCTCCACCATGGTCACGTCGTCGGCAAGATTCTCCAGGGCTTTGAACTCGCTGAATTCCTTGACGGTGTCGGAGGCCAGTCCGAGCTCCGCCGCCTGGGAGCCTTCTACGGTGAGTGTCTCGCCCTCGGCGGTCAAACGCTGATCCAACTTCCAGTCACCCGCGTTGAGCTCGGCGTCCAATTCTTCTTGCGAGAAATAGGCCCGGCGATTGTTCTCTTTGTGTCGATAGGCGTTCACTCTCAGGCTCGGATCGAACAGTGCCGCCAAGAGTGACCAGCTACTCTTTTTTGAAACGGCAAGTTGGCCGCGGACAAAGGTGGCAACATCACTCACTTGCTCCGGAGTCCATTCCGCGTCGCCCATCCCGAGTTTCGCTTTGGGCCCCATGACGATATCGTCGCAAGCGACAGCGACAATGGCGCCGGCGCCCTGTGCCTCGTAAGGGACGTAAGCAACCGTGCGAACCTCGGTAGAATCCAATTGCGAAATAGCGCTGGCCAATTCGATCGCGGCATCGACGTCACCGTCCCCCGAGTCGATCCAAAAGCCAATGTAGTTGACGTCCTCGCGGAGGCAGTTCTCAATCATTCGACGCCGCGTGTCGCTCATCTTGGAATTGATGTAACCCTTGACGGTTAACACCCGCGGGTTCAACTCGCCCGAATAGTCGAAGCCTGGTGTCAGCGCCGACTCGGGCAGTTCCAGCCTGTCGGCCACATCCTTGCGAGTGGCCGGTTTGAAGCGGACAAAACCCAGATTTCTGGCTTCGGTACCGCTGAACCAACCGACCTCGCCACGAGGCACGATCACACGACGGCTTTCCACCGACGTATTCTCCAACAGCGACTCCAAGTCTCGCCGTAAGATGATTTCCTCGCCGTCCTCCGTACTGACCACGAGCACCTCATAATTCTTGTCGAGCATTCCCAGAGCGACGGCCACCGGAAACGTGCGCCGCTTCTCCGCCATGATTCGATAGCCACTGGTGATCAGCTCATCGATGGGTGAATTCGAATCTTCGTCGGTGCCGGCCCGACCGATACTGGCATCGGGAGCCATGAAGACATGTTCGCAGGCCATCACCGCCAGCACGGCATGGCCACTTAGCGAGCGCGGCACGTAGGCGATGGTGCGGATGTTCTTTAACTCGGATATGTAATTGGCCAAGTCATAAGCCCGTGTGAACCGAGTACCCGCTCCGGTTCCCGCCCTGGGAACAAACTCCAGGATGAGGATCGGATCGGGACCTTCCGGCGACGCCTCTCGCTTGAGTCTTTGCACCGCGTGATCGATAGCTCGTTCAGCCTCCAGCTCGCTGCTACTGGTAATTGGCACCGATATCGGCACGAGCAGCCCTGCCGGTCGCCCCTCGTCAGCGTCTCTTCGATCGTCGTCCGCCTGCTGGGGCTGGGCCTTGGCCGCCGGATCGTCTTCACTCCGAGCAAGAGTGGCGGACAGCAGCAAACAAGGCAACAGAAAGATTGCCAGCCGGGACAAGAGCGTGTGGGCGCATGCTCGGAGCGGTCGGGGAAGGCCCCCGTGGGAGCCAAGAGCGACATGACAGGCTTGAAAGGGCACGCAGACATCCTCCACAGCTAACAGAACGTCGGAATTCTATCGCTGCGGACGGATCGCCGTCAACGCGCAGCCCCGCTTAACGCGGTGCCGGCGCTTGTCCAGAGAAGATGCGATTGGCGGTCGCCGCCGGCTGTCGGCCTACTGGGACAGGTGCGGGAGGCGCCTCGCGTACGATCTTCCAGCCTCGAGGAATCTTCGGACTGAAAAGTTCCCTCCAGTTGGGCAAGAGAGGGTTGATCGAAATGTCTTCGAACTTGTAGGAATCGTATTCCCCAGGTGGCAAGACGAGCCGCAGCGCGACCGGTTGGAAGTTGGTGCGATTGAGGCGGATGATGGTTCGCTTGAAGTTCTGCGCATCGGCCAAGAATCTGGGATACGCTTCCAGCCAGATTTCGGTCGGCAGGAACTGCTGCGGAGTGATGACACGTAGCCAGTAGCGCTGTTTCAGTTCGATCGGATTCGCGCCAAACACAAACGGCAACGGACTGTTTCGAATCGATTGACCCTGCATCTCCTCCGGAATCGGCGTTTCGCGAACTTCCTTCTGGGCATGCTCATAGATGTGGATTACCTTTCCGTCGGTTGTCCAGTGATCACGAACGGCATTCTTGACTTCTTCGTATTCTCCTTCCGGTTTCTTCTGGGAAACCTTGTCGATTCGGTAGGTCCCCTTGTCCGGGTCCTTGTAGCTCAGCTCTCCCTCCGACATGGAGATCTCTTGGTCGCGGCGATCGTACTTCCAACGAATGAACTTGGACTTGAATGTCTTGATCTTGGAGGTCTGCTGTTCCCAGGCTACGAGAACCTGATCCAAGAAGGCGGCCTCTTCGCGGGTCAATTGAAAGGGAGCCGCGGGAGCAGGAGGCTGCGCGGTCGGAGGGCCCGGCGGGCGTGCGCCAGGGTTTCTTGGCGCCTGCGCGGTGGGCGGTCCGTTCGGTCGTGGCGCCGGCTGGCCAGGCACCTGGGCCTCGATCTCCGCGACGAAACTGAGACCGCATAGAATCGCGACGACCGCGCATCGTCCGATATAGGCATTCGCTTTGAAGAATTCTGTCACCGTCATCAAGCTCCTCGTTTGCCAACCCTGAACGATTCAGTCGTCTCCGCTAGCTGCCACGTCCAACCTGGAGAAAAGTGGCGGCGAATTCTAGCAATCGCCGAGCTAAGCCCCAAGGCGTCTTTCTGCTACGATAGAGCTGATCTTTCGTCGATTTATTTCCCCTTATTTCCTGCCTCGTGATATCCCCAGCCCGCCAAGTGCTAGCAGCCTGGCTTGGCAAACGTCTCGCCACCGCCGCCAGCTGCAAGCGATCTGCCCCCTGCCTGAGAGACCGCTTCCAACGTGCCCTGGCGTCTTTCACTCACGTACTCACGTCGCTTCGCTGATGACCCACAAGCCACTGAAGATTGTCTATCTCTCGCCCGGCGCCGCGGGCATGTACTGCGGTAGCTGCATGAATGACAACATGCTGGCTCGCAGTCTCATGGAGATGGGGCACGATGTGATGCTGCTGCCGCTGTATACGCCCCTGCAGACTGACGAACAGGATGTGAGCGAGTCGCGGGTTTTCTTCGGGGGCATCAATGTCTATCTCCAGGAGAAGCTGCCGCCGTTTCGCCACTTACCGCGGTTCATGGATCGGGTTCTCGATTCCCGCTGGCTGCTCAACTCGGTTGCGCGAGGTTCTGTGAAGACCGATCCGACCGAACTCGGTCCGCTAACCTTGTCGATCGTGCGTGGCGAGCACGGTCACCAGAGGAAGGAGGTCGATCGTCTTGTCGATTGGCTCTCCAGCCAGGAGCGGCCCTCACTCGTCAACCTCAGCAACCTGATGATCGCCGGCTCCGTGCCGGCCATCAAACGTCGCCTCAAGGTCCCCGTGCTACTGACACTACAAGGTGACGATGTCTTCCTCGACGAATTGGCCGAACCGTATCGTTCGCAGGTCATGGCCGAACTGCGGTCGCTGGCGGAACAGATTGACGGCGTGATGGTGCACAGCCAGTTCTACGCGGAAGCGATGTCCGATTATTTTGAGATTCCACGGGAGAAATTCCACGTGGTTCCGTTGGGAATTCGAGCTGAAGACTATCGATCGATTTCCGCAGAGGCCGATTCCCGTCGGCCACCCACCGTCGGATACTTCGCGCGGATCTGTCACGCCAAAGGATTGCATGTTCTGATTGATGCCATGCTCAAGCTGAGAGAGATGCCCGGCACGGAAGATGCTCGGCTGCGAGTGGCGGGCTGGCTGGGAGCAAGCGACAAGGCCTATTTCGACAACCAGCGAGCCCGGCTGGAGGCAACCGGTGAAGCGGACTTTGCCACGTTTGACTTCGCCGTCGGCGGCGCTGAAAAGAAGACCTTCTTTGAATCGATCGACGTGCTTAGTGTGCCGACCGTCTACCGCGATCCCAAGGGCCGATTTGTGCTGGAAGCTTTGGCCAGCGGCGTACCGGTCGTCCAGCCGGAACACGGAGCTTTTCCCGAACTCCTCCGGGACACCGGGGGAGGTCGGCTCGTGCAGCCCGAAGCCCCACAGCAACTGGCCGAGCAACTTCATGACCTGCTCACAAACGACGAGGAGAGACGGCGGTTGGGAGAGGTCGGACGCGAGGCCGTCGGGCAGCGCCATTCCGAGGCCGTAGCGGCTCAGGCCGTTGCCGATGTCTTCAGGCAGTATGTGAATTAGCGTAGCGATTTATTCTGCCAATCTCTCGATCCGCTCTTGTCTGATATAGTACTTCCCATGGGCATGGAACTTCGTTGGTTAATGAGCACGTCGACGAGCAGCCTGCACGCCGCAGCGGCGATCGTGCATGGCGGTTCGATCGCGAACTCCGACCTGGCCGTGACCCTTGATCCGGCGGCGAAACTCTTTTCTCAGGAAATTCAAGCCAGCGGTCATAGTATCGACGAACTGCTGGCCCAGCTAATTCCGCTGTCGGCCAGCATCGAGAACAACCGCCAGCTAACCGAGACGGCCTTGCGCAAGGCGTTCGGGCCTCGCGCGGTCAATCCCGAGTCGGTTTCGCGGATCGCCGGTGCCGTAAGCGAAATGGAAAACTCTTTCGTAGGGGCCGTGCCCGATGCCATGACGGCGTTGGAGACTCGAGGGCGGGTGTTGCGAGAACAGTGGGAATCACGTGGACCGGGGCTGCTCGCCTCGATCTCTCGTCTCACCGAGAAAGAGCTGATCGCGGAGCAGGCCGACGTTGTTCTTGTCCACCCGATTCTGGGCGGTGCCGGTTCGTCATTCATGATGTCGAATCTGGTGATGATCGAAGCGGTCCTCGCTAATCCTGACAGCACTCTTCCAGAGACAGTGCGGCTGGGCTGGTTGCTTTCGACGCTAAACCTCGAATTACCGATGCACAGTGAAGCCTTGCCAAGGAATCGTCTGTCGGTCGTTGGTCTGTTGGCCATGCTGCCGGTCGCCCTGGCGGCCGCGGAAGAGGTAGAGTGGTGTCACGACAACCCGGATCTGCTGCCAGCGGCGATTGAGCTCTGGCAGCTGAGAGTTTCCGAACCGGCAGCGGTTGCGGCGGTTGTCGGCCAGTGGTGGGAATCCTACCGAACGGCCAAGCCCCGTTGGCTGGTGGCCCTTGCCGCCCTGCATCAGGCGCTCGAGGAGCAAGACCTGCTCGCGTGACCAAGACGAGTGCTCGGCTGAGCGGCTCGCGTAACTTTCTGTGTGCCGGTCGATCCGCAGCTAGACACGAACTCGCTGCCAACCTCCGTGGCGAAATCTCCAGACTACAAGCAGGCAACGGACGGTCTGGTCGATCAGCATGGCCCACCAAGCCCCCAGGACGCCCATGTCGAGATAGTGCGGGCTGCTAAAGAGTATGGCCAAGGGAATTCGCAGCCCGACCATGCCGATCAGGGTAAACAGCAAGGGCAATCGCGTATCGCCAGCGCCACGCAGGCCTCCGGTGAGAATCATTTGCAGCGCCAACGGCAACATGGCGTAGGCGGCGATCTTGAGAAGCTGGGGAGCCAACTGGGCCACTTGCACTTGCTCCGGCGAAACGAAGATGGACGTGAGCCAGGCGCCACCGAACCAGAAGAAAACGCCCACGGCCACCATAATTATCGAACCGAGCAGACAAGCGACGACCAGGGCACGAGCGGCCCGCTTACGATCACCCGCGCCCAGTAGTTGCCCGGTCAATGTTGTGGCGGCGACAGTGATGCCCGCTCCTGGCAGATAGGCCATCGATTCGAGGCGAACAGCCACGTTGTGAGCAGCGGCCGCCAGAACCCCCAGATCGTTAATGATCGC
>Ga0180437_10002693_pt1 | contig 27685 bp, 21 predicted proteins | sample SS_ome_4_FD_132410 | JGI IMG/M metagenome (GOLD analysis project Ga0180437, IMG submission 132410) | Hypersaline lake sediment archaeal communities from the Salton Sea, California, USA - SS_3_D_1 metaG | ecosystem: Environmental > Aquatic > Non-marine Saline and Alkaline > Hypersaline >...
AGGTTATCTTTCATGCTACCTCCTCCTTAATTCAGGTACGCGAGTAGCATTTCGCGGGTGCAAAAAGGGTACGTGGAGCAGGCCTTCCAGCCTCCCCGAGCGGCAGACTGAAAAGTCTGCCCCACTTTTGCACCGGAAGAGAGCATAAGAGCGAGGAGGGAGCAGGAGCACCAGCCCCCTCCTCGCATCATCTTGAAAAACTAAGGAGCCACGAACTTGACGAACTCGATCTTGCCGCCCGTGACGTGATTGATGGCCGCCGTCTTCTGCGGGTCACCCACGTCGTTGAAGACGATACTACCAGCAACGCCTTCATACTCGATGGATTGAAGCGCGTCCTTTACAGCAGCCGGATCGTCCGCCCCAGCCTCAGAGATGGCCTGCAGCAACACGCGGGCCGCATCGTACGCCAGCGCAGCCAGTGCATCCGGGGGCGCCCCGAATTTCTCCGTGTAGCTGGCGACAAAGCTCTGCACGATCGGGCGCGGGTCTGCGGGTGAGTAGTGGTTGCTGTGATAGCCGCCGTCCACCGCCTCCGTGTCCAGATCGGGCGAATCCCAGCCGTCGCCGCCCTGCATGATCGCCGTGATGCCCTTCTCCTTGGCCTGTTTGCCAATGACGCTGACCTTGTTGTAGTAGTCAGGCAGGAAAAGCACGTCCACGTCGGCATTGGCGACCTTGGTCAGCAGAGCCGAGAAGTCGGTGTCGTCAACGGTGTACGACTCGAAGACTAGTACCTCGCCGCCCATCTCCTCGAAGGAGGCCTTGTAGTACTCGGCCAGCCCCTTGACGTAGTCGTTGCCCACGTCGTAGAGCACCGCCGCCTTCTGCGCCCCTAGATCGCGGATGGCGAACGCCGCGTTGACCTCACCCTGGAACGGATCCAGGAAGCAGGCGCGGAAGATGTACTCCTTGTTGGAGCCATCCTCGTTGATCGTCACCTGCGGGTTCGTCGAGGTCGGGCTGATCTGCACGACGCCGGCGGGGTTGGCGATCTCCGAGATCGGGATCGAAGAACTGGAGCACACCGCGCCCAGGATGTAGTTCACCTTGTCCTGAGTGACCGCCTTGTTGCCGACGTTGGCCGCCTCCTGGGCGTCGCACTTGGTGTCGTCCAGGGTGGTCTCGATCTCCCACCCGGCCGCCTCGGCCTCTTCGAAGGCCATCTGTATGGCGTTCACGCTGGATTCACCGTAGGTCTTGACCGGCCCGGTCATCGGGAACAGCATAGCGACCTTGATCGGGAATCCCGGCGCCGGCGCGACCTCTACCTCCGCCGCCGCTTCCTCTGCCGGGGCTTCTGCGGGCGCACCCGCGGGAGCCACGAACTTGACGAACTCGATCTGGCCACCCGTGACGTGGCTGATGGCCGCCTTCTTGATCGGATCGCCGACTTCGTCGAACTTGATCTGGCCGGCCACACCCTCGAACTCGATGGCTGCCAGCTCATCCCGGACCACGGCGGGGTCGTCCACCCCGGCCTTCTCGATGGCCTCCAGCAGGACGTTGGTCGCGTCGTAGGCCAGCACACCCGTGAAGTCCGGCGTCATGTCGTACTCAGCTTCGAAGCTCGCCACGAAATCCTGCACCAGCGGGCGCGGATCGTAGACCGAGTAGTGGTTGCTGAAGTACGCGCCATCCACCGCCTCCAGGTCCAGATCGGGCGAGTCCCAACCATCGGCACCGAGCAGCGTGGCGGTGATGCCCTTGTCCTTCGCCTGCTTGGCGATGACGTTGACCTTGTTGTAGTAGTCAGGCAGGAACAGCACGTCCACGTCGGCGTCGGCCACCTTCGTCAGCAGAGCCGCGAAGTCGGTGTCCTCCTTGACGTACGCCTCGAAGACCGGCACCTCACCGCCCAGATCCTCGAAGGAGGCCTTGTAGTACTCGGCCAGCCCCTTGACGTAGTCGTTGCCCACGTCGTAGAGCACCGCCGACTTCTGCGCCCCCAGCTCGGTCATCGCAAAGGACGCGTCGACCTCACCCTGGAACGGATCCAGGAAGCAGGCGCGGAAGATGTACTCTTTGTTGGAGCCATCCTCGTTGATCGTCACCTGCGGGTTGGTCGAGGGCGGGCTGATCTGCACGACGCCGGCGGGGTTGGCGATCTCCGAGATCGGGATCGAAGCGCTGGAGCACACGGCGCCGACGATGTAGTTCACCTTGTCCTGGGTGATGACCTTGTTGCCGACGTTGGCCGCCTCTTGGGCATCGCACTTGGTGTCGCCGACGATGATCTCGATCGGACGACCGAGCACGCCGCCCTTGGCGTTCCACTCCGCGACGGCCATGTCCACGCCGCGCTTGGTGCCTTCGCCAAAGGTCTTCACGTCGCCGCTCATAGCCGCCAGCATAGCGATCTTGAGCGGTTCACCCGCGGGCTCCGCAGCTTCCTCCTCCTCGGCGGGCGCCTCTTCCTCAACTTCCTCCTCAGCAGGTGCCTCCTCCGGCGGGGCCTCCGTGGGCTGGGGACCGCACCCGGCCACGACGCCGAAGATCAGGGATACGACCACCAACAGTCCCAATATTCTTATGGCTTTCATGTTTTCACTTCTCCTTCTCTCCTCATACAGGCGGAAGCTTTCTCCTCAAAGCTTCGACCAATCGATGCGACCGGGGTACCCACCCCCTCCTGAGCAGGCACCATCACCTCCTCTCTACCGGACTATTCTGGGCAGCTATAGCGCGCACGCGTGCCGGGAACCAAACTGCACACCCGGCCACGGCACGCGGTCACGCAAAAGCTACCTGGACCTTGGGCCTATCGACTACGTACAGGATAACACTTGAGAGCGCGATGGCCACGAGACTCGTGATCACAAACGGCCAATCGCCGCTCCCTTCACCGACCGCCTGAGGGAACATGATCAGGAAGCGGGCGATGACGTTGAGACCCTGCACGAAGATGCACAGGGTGAGAGACCACCGCCTGAGCGTAAGCATGGCCCAGGCGAGGAATACAAAGAAGACCAGGGGAAATAGCAACACGACCGGGTTAACGGACAGAAGCAATGCCGGCGGTAACATCAACGCAGGAATGAACTGCAGAATTGCTACCAGAGTTACGTCAATGGGGCGAGACCTCTCCATGCGGCGTCCTCCTTTGTAAACACATATCAGAAGTTGTTCAAAAACAACTTCCCAGCTTTGCCTGCAAAGCCGCTTTGCCTGCAAAGCCGCTTTGTACGCAAAGTCTTAGGGCGCAAACCCGTCCAGTGCAGACTCTCGGCGGCCATATGGGCTGTGGTGGGAGTAAAGAAATAACCAAAATCGAAACGAGACGCTATCGTAAGGCGCTTCAAAAGCCCATGAAGTGGCCTGACGGGCGTTTATTATAGCACGGAGTGTATAAGGTCGCAAGTGACTAACGTCACAGTCTGAGCAAGTCTTACGGCATATGCACCCCAGGACCGCACCCTCCAGAGCAACAGGTCTTGCGATAGACCACACTCCCGTGGAACAGGCGGGGCTGGACAACCTGCCGGCCCTGCACGCCGCCAGCACCGGCTCGTCCAGGCCAGTTCCATATAGGGCAGGTTTCCATACCTGCCGTTACCACATAGCACCCATCCCGCAGATCAAGAGGAGGAGCTTAAGACTTATGGGTAATCACCAGACCTAACGGGTTTGACTTTACACTGTGAGATAGGTATAATGATAGCCATGTAATCGATGACCAACCAGCTTGTGCATCGGCCTGCGGAAATGCAGACGGTGCGCTTGTGCCACAGATCTGATGCTTCACGACCAATTTCTACAGGAGGATAAGGTGACTGTGAGTAAAAAATGGGTTTATCTATCTCGTTCGGCTGGAGAAGAACTGGCCACCACCCTGGGCCACGAGCCCGAACTGGGTGAAATGAAAATCATCCTTGGCGGCAAAGGAGCCGGCCTTGCCACGATGACCGGCATCGGCCTCCCCGTGCCTCCCAGTTTCACCATTACGACAGAGGCCTGCGTCGAGTACATGAACACCGGCGAGTTCCCCGAGGGAATGTGGGAACAGACGTTGAAGGCAATGAAGGAAATTGAAGCCTCGACCGGTAAGAAGTTCGGTGACCCATCGAACCCGCTGCTCGTCTCCGTTCGCTCCGGCGCACGCCAGTCGATGCCCGGCATGATGGACACTGTCCTCAACCTGGGCCTGAACGACGATACCCGCGTCGCGCTGGAGGAACTGACCGGGAACGAATGGTTCTCCTACGACGCCTACCGCCGCTTCATTACGATGTTCTCCGACATCGTAATGAATTACTCCCGCGAACACTTCGAGGAGAAGCTGGACGAACTGAAGAAGAAGGAAGGCGTTCGGACCGACCCAGAAGTGAGCCTCGAGGGTATGAAAGCCCTGGTCCAGGAGTACAAGGCGATGTACAAGGAACACTTCGGCGAGGACTTCCCCACCGACCCGTATAAGCAGCTCGAACTGTCCATAAAGGCCGTCTTCGACTCCTGGAATGGGGCAAGGGCAGTCGCCTACCGCGATCACGAGGGCATCCCCCACGACTGGGGCACCGCCGTCAACGTCTGCACGATGGTATTCGGCAACATGGGAGAGGACTCCGCCACCGGGGTGGCCTTCACCCGCGACCCGGCGACGGGCAAGCACGACTACCTGTATGGCGAGTTCTTGATCAACGCCCAGGGCGAGGACGTCGTGGCCGGCATCCGCACCCCACAGCGGATCACACTGGCCGGCTCGCGCGCCTGGGCCGAGAGCCAGGGAGTCCCGGAGGAAAAACGCGCCAGCCTGTACCCCAGCCTGGAGGAGGCTTTGCCGGAACTGTACGACCAACTGCTGGACATCGTCGACCAATTGGAAGATCACTACCGCGATATGCAGGACTTGGAGTTCACCATCGAACACGGGAAACTGTGGATGCTCCAGACCCGTACCGGGAAGCGCACGGCGGCTTCAGCAGTCAAGATCGCCGTCGACCTGGCCGAGGACGGGTTGATCAGCAAGGAAGAAGCGGTCATGCGCACCGACCCCACCTACGTCGACTTGCTGCTGCGCCCCAGCTTCGACCCCAAGGCATCCAAGACCCTGATCGCCAAGGGACTCAACGCCTCGCCGGGTGCCGCCGCGGGCGTCGCCATCTTCGACGCCGAGCGGGCCAAGGACGTGGCCGCAGAGGGCAAAGACGTGATCCTGGTACGTCCTGAGACCTCCCCAGACGATGTGCCTGGCATGTTGGCCTCCAAGGGTGTGTTGACTCAAAAAGGTGGTGCCACGTCTCACGCCGCTGTAGTAGCGCGCGGCAACAACCTGCCCTGTGTCGCCGGGTGTGAGGACATCTCCGTCGACGTCGCCCGTCGCCAGTTCACCATCGACGATATCACAGTCAAAGAGGGAGACGTCATCTCGATCGATGGCTTCACCGGTGAAGTGTTCGCTGGCACCGTACCCTTGATCGAAACCGAATACGCAACACAGACAGACATGATCAAGCTGCTGGGCTGGGCCGATGAGATCCGCGAGCTCGGCGTACGCACCAACGCCGACTATCCCGAGGATGCCCGTCGGGCGCGCCAGTTCGGTGCCGAGGGCATCGGCCTGTGCCGCACAGAGCATATGTTCTTCGACCCCCGGGCGCGGGACGCGGTGGTCAGTATGATCATCGCCGAGACGGACGAAGAGCGCCAGGCCGCGCTGGAGGGAATGCTCCCCTTCCAGGAGCAGGACTTCGAGGGCGTCTTCGAGGCCATGGACGGGCTGCCGGTCATCATGCGCCTGATCGACCCGCCGATGCACGAATTCCTCCCCTCCCGAGAAGAACTGATCGAGGAAGTGGCCCGGATAAAGTGCACCGACCCCGATTCGCCGGAGTTGGCGGAGAAGGAGAAGATGCTCCAGGTAGTCAACGGCCTGTGGGAGACCAACCCCATGATGGGCCTGCGTGGCTGCCGGGCAGGGATTATGTACCACGGGCTGACCGAGATGCAGACCCGCGCCTACTTCCAGGCCGCCTGCCGCTGCACCAAGCGCGGCGTCAAGGTGATCCCCGAGGTTATGATCCCACTGGTGGGGCACGTCAACGAACTGAAACTGGAGCGAGAGAAGCTGGAGGCGGTTGCCAAGCAGGTGATGGAGGAAGAGGGCATTGAGGTGGAGTACAAGTTCGGCACGATGATCGAGGTGCCTCGCGCAGCGCTCACCGCCCCCGAAATCGCCGAATACGCCGACTTCTTCTCCTTCGGCACCAACGACTTGACCCAGATGACCTTTGGCTACAGCCGTGACGACGCCGAGGGCAAGTTCCTGCTGAAGTACGTGGAAGGCTTCGATACCGGCGAAGTGGACTTCAATGGCGAACCGGTGAAGTTCCAGATCTTGGAAGTCAATCCCTTCCAGTCCTTGGACCAGGTTGGCGTCGGCCGGCTGGTCAAGATGTGCGTGGAGGAAGGAAAGGCCGCTGATGCAGACCTTGAAATCGGTATCTGCGGCGAGCACGGCGGCGATCCCGACTCCATCGACTTCTGCCACCGGGTCGGCCTGGACTACGTGAGTTGCTCTCCGTTCCGAGTGCCCGTGGCGAGGTTGGCCGCAGCACACGCGACGATTAGGAATAAGAAGTAGTAACGTCTGATACAGATTTCGTGTGGCAGGTGGCATGGGCCATCTGCCACACGCTGTTTATTCAACCGATCGCAGAAATCGAGCCAGCCCTCGCGGTCGCCCGTCGCACGTGCCGCATTTGCGTGAATGGGCAGGATGAATACAATATAGGGTGTCACGGAGCGGACACAGTCTGACCAGAACGACTGAGGTGGCAGTAACTGGTGAGCACGATTGACGAAATCAAGGACCGGCTCGACATCGTCGAGGTCATATCTTCCTACGTTCCACTCCAGAAGTCGGGGCGGAACTACAAGGCGCTGTGCCCCTTCCATTCTGAGAAGACCCCCTCCTTCGTCGTCTTCCCAGACAGCCAACGGTGGCACTGCTTCGGGGCTTGCGGCGAGGGCGGCGACGTCTTCAACTTCGTGATGAAACAAGAAGGATGGGACTTTCGCACCGCGCTGGAGGAACTGGCACGCCGGGCGGGCGTCGAACTACGGCCCCGCACGCCCGCGCAGGTACAGGCGGAGGACGAGGCGGACCGGCTGCGTGGGCTCCTGGCCACAGCGGCCCAGTACTATCAGCACCTCCTGCGTCACGCCCCCGAGGCAGAGGCCGCGCGGGCCTACGTGGCGAAGCGCGGGCTGAGCGACGAAACGATCGAACGCTTCCTACTGGGCTACAGCCTCCCTGGTTGGGAGAGAACCCGGGCCTATCTGACCGAACAAGGATATACCGTTGAGGAACTGATCAAAGCTGGGCTGCTCGTGCAGCGCGAGGACGGAAGCGGTGGCTACGACCGCTTTCGCGACCGGCTGATGATCCCGATTCGAGACACGAAAGGACGTGTCATCGGCTTTGGTGCGCGGACGCTCGATCCACAGGGAGTACCTAAATACATCAACTCGCCTCAGACCATCCTCTTCGACAAGAGTCATACCCTCTTTGGACTTGACCTGGCACGCCAGGCCATACGTCGCCAGGATCGGGCCGTCATTGTCGAGGGCTACATGGACGTGATGCAGGCAAACCAGGCCGGGTTCGCCAACGTGGTGGCACAGATGGGAACAGCACTCACAGAACCGCAACTGCGGCAACTCCAGCGTCACACCCACCGGCTCGTGCTGGCCCTAGACCCGGACCTGGCTGGTATCCAGGCAACCTTGCGCGGCGTCGAGGTAGCTCGCGACGTGCTGGAACAGAAGTGGGAACCGGTCTTCAATCCAAAGGGGTTGGTGGGATACGAAGCCCGGCTGGGAGCGGAGATCCGCGTACTGCGGCTCCCCCGAGGCCAGGACCCCGACGACCTGATTCGCGAAGATCCCCAGAGCTGGACTGTGTTGGTCGAGCAGGCGGTCCCCGTGGTGGACTTCTACCTCCAGATGCTGCTGGAGGAGATCGACCTGGACGACACCAAGGCCAAGGCTCAAGTGGTCGATACGCTGCTACCACTTCTGCAGACCGTGGCGAATCCAGTGGAACGAGAGGATTTTGTCCAGAAAATCGCCAGGACACTGCGCGTGGATCCACGCGCGGTACACGCCCGCCTGCGTAGCACACAACGCCGGCCAGCACGACCCGGCCGAGGCGAAGCCCAGAAACAGGGTCAGTCACCCCGGCAGACTCCGGCCGCCGACCTGGAGGGCTACTGCCTGTCAGCGCTGCTACAACGGCCTGCCGCCCTCTCGCAGGTCAACGAGGCACTCAGGGAGAACCAACTGGAGCCATTGCAGGCACAGGACTTCCAGGACGTGAGCTATCGAGCGATCTTTGAGACCTGGGAGAGCCTCTTGGCGACTGGACAGCCTGTCTCGATAGAGACACTGTCGGCACAACTGCCCTCGGAACTCCACGCACGGATGGAAGAACTACACACATCCGACAAGTCCGAGCTCGCCGATGAACAACTGGCGCGCGATGTCTCACTTACGCTGCTGCGGATGCGGGAACGTAACCTCAAACGCATGGGACAGGAACTGAGTTTCCTGACTCTCGAGGCCCAGGAAGCAGGGGATATGCGGGCTGAACGATACGCCAGCGCCCTGCAAACCTACACCTCGATGCTGCTGCGAACACAGCAGGCACTGGCACAGCGATGGGGGTGGATGAATTGAGACTGAAAAGACTTCCGAAGTCTGGCTCGTTCTTAACCAAACCTACTGGCCTTAGCTTTAGAGTCGATTGAAGATGAGCAGGGAAAAGGAATTGAAGCCCACACAAACTGGCAAGAGCGACCAGCCGGTCGAATCTGACGCGTCTGAGCACACCCGACCGGCAAAATCCAAAGCCGATTCAACTCCCGCAGAGACAGATGAGCAATCATCGCTCAGTCAGGAGGGTACCGCCGCCCTGGATGAGGTAGTTGAGCCCTCTCCCAACGAATTGGAGGAAATCGAGGAGGAAAGCCAGGCGACCGAGCGCCAGGTACCGCTTGAGTCAACCGACGACCCAGTGAGGATGTATCTGCGAGAGATTGGGCGAGTCCCACTCCTGGAGCCCCATCAGGAAATCTGGCTTTCCACGCAGCGAGAGGCAGGCGCCTACCTGGAGCGGCTCCAGAAACGCTTGAGCACCCGGAGCGCGGAGGCTCCAACTGCCGAAGAGATTCTCACCACTCTGGTGAAATCGCTCCGCGAGTCCTGGTCTGGCGTAGTCAAGAACTGTAACCACCTGAATCTGCCCATGCCCGACCTGGGCGCGTTGACAGACGAGGTCCAAGCGATACGCCACGCATCGCTGCCACAGATCCCCTCATACCTCAGCGCCTTCTTGGAACAGGCCAACTGGTCAGACTCGGAGAATGGAGCACGGGCAGCGCTTGGCAGCCACCTCTTCGACGTTTTCACCCTGCTGTACGTCCTGCCCGAGCCCATGCAGGACCTCATCCGGTCGAACTGGCGTGATCGACAGAAACTCCCGACGCCACACAAGATCAAGTCCGCGATGCCAGAAGAAGAGCAGATCCTGGCGGCGTGGGCTCGCCTGGAGGACGGTGCGAAGCATGCCAAGCAACTCCTGGCCCGGGCCAATCTGCGGCTGGTGGTCAATGTCGCCAAGCATTACGTCGGGCGCGGGATTTCTTTCCTCGACCTAATCCAGGAGGGCAACATCGGGTTGCTGAGGGCATCTCAGAAATTCGACCACACCAAGGGATTCAAGTTCTCCACGTATGCCACGTGGTGGATTCGCCAAGCGATCAGCCGGGCCATCGCGGACCAGGCACGTACCATCCGCATCCCCGTGCACATGGTAGATACCATCAACCGGCTACATCGCCTCAAGCGACAGATGGTCCAAGAACTGGGCCGAGAACCATCTATGGAGGAACTGGCGCTGGAGTCGGACCTGTTGGATTCAGACGAGAAGGCCGCCATCCTTCAGGCACAAAACGCACGGGATTCACTGCCCCCTTCGCTGGAGCGCCGGCTCCAGCGTGCCGCAACCAAAGCCAGGCAGATCATGCGCATCTCGCAGGAGCCGATGTCGCTCGAGATGCCCGTGGGTTCAGAGGACAGCGGCATGCTCGGAGACTTCATTGAGGACGAGACCGTCCTTGGGCCGGTTGACGCGACCTCGAACCAACTGCTCAAAGAACAGTTGCACGTCATCCTCAATTCACTCAGTGAGCGGGAACGCGCAGTGCTGGAGATGCGCTTCGGACTGAAGGACGGGGAAAGCCACACCCTGGAAGAAGTCGGGCAGGCCTTCGGTGTCACACGCGAGCGCGTGCGCCAGATCGAGTCGAAAGCACTTCGAAAGCTACGCCACCCAGGTCACAGACGCAAACTGCGTGATTTTCTCAGCTAGCACTTGATCGCCCCCGATTTATTGAGCAGATACCCTTCAAGGGCGCGAGGGAGGCCACGTGGTCACTACAGCATCGTCGAAAAATGCAGCGTGGTACACCTGCGCGAACTGCGTCTCGGCGAACATACAGACCGTTAGCCGGCCCTCCTGGCCAACGACCACCTCTGGCGAAGCGATCTCCACGACCCCATCTTCCTGATTGACGATCTGCTCAACCCCCCACCGGGCTGCTGCGCACCCTGCCCCACCCTCCGGATCAACACCCGCCTTCAAGATATACCCCCCTGCCGTATCCTTGACGAAGCCCATTGCCCGCACCTGGAACTGCGCCCGGCTGCCAGGCTCTGCCGCCGTCGTCTGGAACACCCAGGCGCGCAGCTTCACCCACGGGACAGTGTCAACCTGAAGCGTCGCTCCATCGATCCACTGACGCGGATCGTCGGCCGGGTGGAAGCGCGGGGCGGCGTAGGAATCGGCGGGGTCGAACTCATCGCCCGTGGCCCAATTGACGAAGGCACCCGTCTGCCACCCAGGGATCGAATTCTCCAGGATCCCCTCAAACGTGGGATTTTCCAGCGATACGGGGACGGGCGTCGGCGGTGGCGTGGGCGTAGAAGTCGGCCAAGGCGTGGGTGTCTCCGTAGGCGTTCCCGTTGGCCGGGGAGTCGCAGTAAGTTGGGGAGTAGGGCTCAGCGTAGGCGTCCAGGTAGGTGGAGAAGTCTGGGTAGGCATAGGCGACACGGCCGGAGTCGGAACAGTCACCGGAGCGGCCGATGGGCCGGCCAACGAACGGACGACCACGACCGCCATAGCACCCAGGACGACGACGTCGGCCAGCGCCAGAATCGCGACGATGAGCCATTTTGTTCGGGACACAGGAGTACTCCTTGCAAGCTATCGATAGCCCCAGAAGTTGTTTTTGAACAACCTCCCAGCTTTGCCCTCAAAGCCGCTTTGTTCACCAAGTCCTAGTCTACCGCACATCGAGCTTCCAGTCAAACCAATCCTGTCCATTAGATGTAAATGCGATTGCCCCGGCACACAACTGGCATGGGGTTGGCACGTTCCCGAAACCCACAAACTGACCAGCTTGTGATAAGATGATCCTCGTTACACAAGCGATACAAACCATCAAGTCTGCCACTCCGCCACAGAAGGGCGAGAGGGGAGCTATGCGTACCCGTCACATCATAATCATAGACACCGAAGCAAGAGCGGCGTTTTTCCTGGTCAGGACCCTGGAGTGTTCAGACTGGGATTGCCGGGTCAGCGTTGCCAACTCCGCACACGAAGCGTTGAATATGATCAACAACTCCTCCGTGGATCTGTTGATCACCGACATGCGCGTGCCGGGCATCAACGGGCTGGAACTGATCCGCCGAGTAAGAGAATGCAGCCCACTCACCCGCACGATCCTGATGGCCACGCACGGCAACGACGATGCCGAAGCGGAGGCTCGCCGTCTTCAGGCGTATCGGTCCATCACCGAGCCACTCGAAACCCTGGACTTTACCCAGGCGATGCAAGAGACACTGCGCGATATAGCGATCAGCCGACCAGGACTCGCCGTCATCTCCGACGAATCGTTCGAGGCGATCACACGGCAACTAGAGGCTCTACGTCGCGAAATCGGTGCCCAGTGCATCTTCTTGGCAAATACGTTAGGCAGGCGGTTGGCACAAGTAGGAACTACAACACAGCTTGACAACGCGACTCTGCTCTCCCTCCTATCCCATCGCTTCGCCACCAGCAACGCGCTGGCTGGTCTGGTGGGGGCCGAGGCCGAACAAACCGCCGACCTCAATTTCTATACAGACTCCCACCACGAGTTCTACTCGACCACCGTGTGCGATAGCCTCTTTCTGGCCATAGTCTACGACCTGCGTGTCCAGACCAGCCGTATCGGCATCGTCTGGCTCCACACACGGCGTGCGGTCAAACGCCTGCTCTTGACACTGTCGACCGGCACGACCGCCGATCCGATTCCCCTCCAGGAGGACGATCTCGCCTTCGTCTTGACAGCCGAGCTGGACGCGCTCCTCACCGAGGAAGACGATGGCGATGCAATCAACAAGCGTCAGTTTTCGCCTCTTGTGACAGACGCCGAATCACCTGGGAATCCACTTGACGAGGATGTATGTGAGGAAGGAGATCCCACCGTAGATGAGTCGGACCGAGAACTTCTCGATCTGGAAGCAGCCATTGCGCGGGAGCTCTCCACCGCAGATGAGGCCATGGACAACGCTGACGCCCCGGGACGAAACTGGCCATCGTGGAAATAGGATCAAAAAGGAGCAAATATGAAGTACAATCTATATCAAGCGCCGGCCAACAACCCCCTCTCACTCAGACGGATCCTGCACGAGATGAACGAAGCTGGAGGGTTCGAGATATCTATGCTAGCTTCCACCGAAGGCCTGCCGATGGCTACTGCCCCCGATAGCTACAACGGCGACCTCACGGCTGCAATGGTAGCACTGATCCAGAGAGCCAGTAACGACACAAAGAGCCAACTCAAGATGGCCGAGGTGGAGGAGGTAACAATCTGTGACCGGAAACACATCCGCCTGGTATGCCGCTACTTGCCTGTCGGGAAAGAAAAACTGATCCTGGTCGTGAAAGCCCCGCCCGGCTGTCCCTACCGGCGCATCACCAACCAGGCGATCAGGCGGATCAAGCGACTGCTATCGTAAACCTGGCATAAGAACCTGGGTGCCAGGCACTTCTGGCGAGCGTCTGAAGGCAAAACCTTCCAATACAAAGGGAAGCGGCTCCTACCCTGTGTTCACCCAAGCCTTCAAGCGAACCGCACCATATGAGTGCCTGGCACCTGGCCCGAGCAGCCGCAGCTCAGCTACCCTTTGTCGGCATGTACCGGGCCAGCTTCCCCGCCAGGTTGGAAAGGGGCAAGCTTTGCAACCAAATCCGGCCCGGCCCACGCAACTTCGCCAGAAAAAGCCCCTCCCCGGAGAAGAGGATGTTGGCCACCCCCTTTACCGTGGTGATGTCGTAACTGACCGTGGGCTCGAACAGGGCGATGTGGCCCGGGTCCACCTGCATCGTCTCACCGGCTGCCAGCGCGTAATCCCGTACCTCGCCCGGAATCTCCAGGAACACGGTCCCCGGCCCCGTGATCTTCTGCAGGATAAAGCCCTCACCGCCAAATAGCCCTGCCCCCAACTTCTTACGGAAGTGCATCTCCAGCTTGACCGAAGCCTCGGCACACATAAAGGTATCTTTCTGGCAGATCAAACTCTGGCCTGCACCGAGCTGAAAGGCAAGCACCTTGCCAGGAGCCTCAGGCGTGAACACGACAATCCCCTCGCTGCTGCGACAGGTATACGTGGTCAAGAACAGCGACTCGCCCGCCAGCTTTCGGCCCAGGCCGGCCATCAATCCCCCCTTGCTGCCGGTCTTCATCTCGATATCACCGCGCATCCAGGCCATACCGCCCGACTCGGTATAGATCGCCTCGCCCTGGCTCAAAGTGACGTCGACCGATTGCAGCACCGTACCGTGAATTTCATATCGCATGTTATCCTCCACACAGATGTAGGTTCAACCTTGCTATTATCTCATACAGACTGCTCAATGACAAATCAAGACAACCGATCTAACCGGACGGCAAGATCCTCCCATCAAATACCCAGAATCCGGTTCAACAGCACAATCAGACTGTTTTCCAGAACACGGTAGGAATAGTAACGCCGGCCGAGTTCGTAATTGTGCTCCGTCATCTGGGCGGCCACGGCAGGATCACGCAGCGTATTCTGCGCCTGGCGGACGGTCTCCTCCGTGATGAAATCCTCAAACCCGATTACCTGAAACCCCTTGGGCCTGATATCGCGACGGAAGATCTCGTAGCAGCTCATCACGAGCGGCTGGCGGAAGTAGATAGCTTCCAGAAAAGCGTTGCCAAAACCCTCCACCGTGGATGGGTAGGTCACCAGGTTCGCCTGTTGATAAAAGTCTGCCAGCGTGAAAAGCTTGCGCCCGTCGGGCGTCTGGCCGCGTTCATAGCCGATGATGTCGGAGGCGAAAACCACTCGCACGTCCAACAGGTCCGCCAGGGTTCGCAGGTAGCTCTCGTATGCAGTGCCCTCGTCCCCCGAGGAATGGGATATCACCAGTGTGCAATGCGAGTTCAATCGACGGGTCAGCTCAATCGCCTGTTCGATGCGTTTGCGCGGCACAACCCGTGTCGGCTGGAGGAGCAGATATTCATCCTCACCGATGCCAAGCGCGGGCCGAAGCTGTGCAGAATACGCATCAGCCTCAGGCGGAGGCGTATCAAAATCCATCACGTTGGGAATCAGTGTAGAGCTGATACCGGTGCGCAGCGCCAACTGGCGGGCGGCGTAGGAGTTGATCACCACGTGATGGACGGAGTGCAAAATGGGGGGAAAGGCACCCAACTGGTAGTCAGAACCTGACGTCACCTTGAATCGCTTGCGTTCCCAGCTAAAGTCGTGATGATGTCCAATGGTAGGGATATGAGTCTCCGCGATCAACTCCGCCAGCGCCAACCCCAGCGGAATATTCATGGGAATCGACAGCGCGTTTTCAACGATCAGAAGATCCAGATCGAAAGATCGCACAAACTCGTATAGATGAGCCTTTAGATCCCACTGAAGCGCCTGAATTCTCTGGGAAGTCTGAGGGGAGCGCGTGTATTTGTCAAACAGGTCGGCGTTCAGAGCCAGAATCTCAGGATGATTGAAGTGTGCTTCGGGCACCACGAAGCTGCGCGCCTCCGGCCAATCCGACTCACCCGCAAAACAGAAACACTCGTGCCCAAGATCGGTCAGGATCCTCGACCACTTCCTCGTCTCCAGCGAAACCCCATCCGTCCCGGCCAGCCGGGTGGAGACAAAGCCAATTCGGATTTGCCGGTCACCCACTCCCCCTGCCCCCTTATTCATTTTCCTTCGACCCCGTCAACCACAGAACCTGGTAGGGCGCTACCTCTGAGAGCAGCTCGCCGGACGCATTCACAGGAAAAGCAGCCTCCGTGATGAGATCGCGCACCTGTCCACGATGGGGGAAAGGCAGCGCATCGAGGTCGATCTGCAGAAGCTGCTGACAATCTGAAACATTGTGGACACAGATCAGCATCTCGCTCCCGTCTGGAGCTCCGCGAAGCAGTGCAAAAAGGGCCGGATGGAGAGAAAGCACCTGCTGAGAACCATTCGGATGAAAAGCCCGATGGGCGACCCGCGTACGGATGAGGTGCAGATAGGGAAATAGAACCCTGTGACGCAGTGAGTCCGGGGCTGCCAATGCTTGCTCCAGTTGCTGGCGGCGGAACTTCTCCCGGTTGATCGAGCGATACCGGCCAGTCACCTCCACCCCATGCGGATCACTGCGGGAGCCAAACAGGCTATGGACGTAGATACCTGGCACACCAGCCAGGCTCAACATGACAGCCTGAGAGGCCAGGAAACGGCGCACCTGCAAGCCCAGTGGCTCACCCGCGTGCGGGTTGGAGAGAGCGTCGAAGTAGGAGATATTCAACTCATAGACGGTCTGGCCGCCGTCAGGCTCTGACTTGTGGGAAACGTAGCCACCATGTGCCTGCGTCCGATCGACCAGGTCCTGCAACTCCGCCGCGCTGAGGATGCCCTCGACCGGCCGCACCCCGATGCCGTCGTGAGATGCCAGGAAGTTGAAGAAAGTCGTGTGATCCGACGGGGTGTCTAACCCGGCAGCCCAACTGGAGAGGCGAGAACCATCGCCCGTGTGAAAGGTGTGCAGGACCAGGGGCGGCAGCGAGAACTGATAGACCATCTGAGCCTCGTCCACCCCATCTCCGAAGTACGAGACGTTCTCCTGGTGCGGGACGTTGGTCTCGGTGATCAGAATCACGTGCGGTGCAACCTCATCCAGGATAGCCCGGAGGAGCTTGACCACCCGGTGTGTTTCTTCCAGGTGGATACACGGGGTGCCGATCTTCTTCCACAGGTAAGCGATCGCGTCCAGGCGGATGATCTGAGCCCCTCTTGCGATGTAGAGCAGCAGAATCTCCACCATCCGCAGCAACACGTCCGGGTTGGCATAATTCAGGTCAATCTGGTCCGCGCTAAAAGTCGTCCAGATCAAACGCTCTCCACCCGCCGTGTGCACGGGCGTCAACAGAGGCAACGCCCGGGGACGGACGACCTGCGAGAGATCCGTCCCCTCCTCAACGACAATGAAGAAATCTGCAGACGCGGGGTTTCCGCTTAGAAACTCCTGGAACCATTCGCTCTGCGCGGAGATGTGGTTGACCACGGCGTCGAACATGAGACGAAAGTTACGCCCCAGGCGTTCAACGTCTCCCCAGCTACCGAGATCCGGGTCCACACGCGTGTAGTCTATGACGGAGAAACCGTCGTCGGAGGAGTAAGGGAAAAAGGGCAGGATATGGACGCCCGTGATAGCTCCCTGGACGGTCGTCTCCAGCACCTCGGCCAGCGTCTGGAGTGGCGGCCTGCCTGGCTCACTCACCTGGTCCGCATAGGTGATGAGGATCACGTCGCGCTCCGTCAGCCGCTCGTCCCCTGCCCCGGCAGCCGGAATCGGAATCTGCTCCCCAGCGGGTATAGGCACCCGTCCTGCGGCGGGGGTGAACCGGCTTCCCTCCACGCGGAATTGGGTCAGAATGGCCCGCAGCCGCTCCAGCAATGCCGGTGCTCGCTCCATACCGTACAGAAAGGTCAGATGGTCCAGGATACGCTGATCTGACATCATACTCAACACAATACAATCATAGTCCATTCCTGTCCACAAAGCGTCGAAGGAATATGAGATATTTGCTAGAACCCACTTCCAGCAGCGGCGACTTGGTCTTCAAAGGAAACACGTCCCATCGGACCACGCGTCAGCGACCGGGCAACACAACGCGCCGAGCGCGTTACCATGCGGACGGCGAAGATGCTACAGGGGATTACAGCCGGTGGATACGGCGAGCCGGATACCCGGCCATCTGAACGCTATTGAACTACTCCCACGTCTACCCTTTGACGCCCCCGGCGGTAAGTCCTTCCTCGAGGAATCGCTCCAGGGCCAGGAACAGCGTGACCACCGGCACCGTCATGATCGTCGACGCAGCCATGACGACGTGCGGGCGCGGGGTAGGATCGTTGAAGATTGTGTTGATCTTGATCGGCATGGTGAACATCTCGCGGCTGTTCAAGAACACCAGCGCGTACAGAAACTCGTTCCAGGCGATCATGAACGTGTAGATGGCGACCGAGACCAGCGCCGGGATAGCGAGAGGCAGCGTGATGCGCCAGATTACCTCCATCCGGCTGCACCCGTCGATCAAGCCCGCCTGCTCGATTTCGGATGGGATCGTGCGGAAGTAATTGGCCAGCATATACAGCGCCACAGGGAGCGTCTGTGCCAGATAGGTGAGCACCAACACCGGAAGATTGTCCTGGACGTCAAACCCCAAGGCAGCACCGATCCGGGACACCATGGCAAACAGCGGGATGATCAACAAGATACCCGGAAACAAGTAGACGATCAGAATGCCATTCAGCATCACTTCCTTGCCGCGAAACTGGAGTCTGGCCACCGCATACGCGCCCAGCGTGGACAAGATCACCGCGATGGTCGCTGTAGGAACCGCGACCTTGATGCTGTTGAGAATATTGAGGCCGAAGTTCTCGAAACTTGAAGTCCTCGAAACCGGGGTGTTCGGATCGAACAGTTGCCGGTAGGCGTCCAGCCTCAAAGCGCTGGGAATATAAACCGGCTCCCGGCCACCGATTTCGGCGTAGGTCTTGAATGACGAGCTCACCATCCAGTAAAATGGAAACAGGATACTGGTCAAGAAGAAAATCAAGATCACAGCGAAGATAAAGCGGGGCCAGTTGATCCACCGCGCCAGGTGATCGATCAGGCTCAGGCGGTCGTCTCTTGCGCTCATTTTAGCCTCCGTTCACTCCTCGACGTTCCTCATAACAGTGGTTACGTACACCGCCAGGAACACGACCAGGATAAGCAACAGGATCATTGCGGTGGCCGCCCCTTTGCCGAAGTTGAATGAACCAAAACTGAATTGATACGTCAGCACGGGCAGGACGTTCGTGCCGAAACCTCCCCCGGTCAGCAGAAAGACGTCGTCAAACTTGTTGAACGTCCAGATCAACCGGAGCAGGAAGACGGCGCCCAGCACGTAGCGCAATTCGGGCAACGTCACGTACCAGAACTTGTGCCAGGCGTTCGCACCATCCACGTCGGCGGCCTCGTACAGTGTTCCATCAATCGCCTGAAGCCGGGCCAGAATCATCAGCATGGCAAACGGAAAATACCGCCACGCCTCAAAGACGATCACCAATAACAACGCCAGGCCGCGCGTCGCCAGATACGCCTTGGGCAACTGAATGATCCCCAGTTTCATCAGAACGTCGTTGAGCACCCCGGAGGGACGAGGATCGAGGATCCAACGCCAGACAAAGGCCACGCTGACGATCGGTGCGACGTACGGGAACAGAAAGATAGCCCGAGCCAGTCCCCGAGCGCGAAACGGCCGATTCAGCAGTAACGACGCAATCAAACCCACGATCAGCGTCAGAGTGGTCGCGCTGAACGAATAGACGATGCTGTTTACCGCTGCCCCCCAGCTCTGCAAACCCTGGAACTTGAAGGCAAAATCGTTCACGACCAGACGATAGTTTTCCAGGCCCACAAACGGCGCGTGGAACACGTCATCCAGGTTCTTGAGGCCCACATCGCGAAAGCTGATCCAGATACTGAAAATCGCGGGGAAGACAACCAACCCAAAGACGATCAACGCCGTAGGCAAGATCAGCACCCAGGCCAGGCGCGCCTCGCGCGCCTGGAGCGAGTCCCAACGTCGGCGGAATCGAGTTCTTGAATCTCCGGCTGAAACAGCCATACCACTGCCTCCAGATACACCTGAGTCTGACTCAAGGTGCCAAGAAAACGCTGCCATGCACCTACTACGGACGTGCAGGCCCATCCCCACAAGATGGAACGAGCTGGGGACGCAGCGGGTCGCTGCGTCCCCAGCGATGGATCTACTCCTGACGTTCAGCCACTATGGCCTCGACCTGCTCCTGGAGCCACGCGGCGCCGGTCTCAGGCGTCATAATCCCCTCCAGCGCGATGTTGCTGATCACCTGCGGGATCAGCAAACGACCCTCAATGTCACCGATCACAGCCCGTTGAGTAGCATCGTAGTCCGGGCGGAACAGCCAGCGCTGCATCGACTCGTAGCCATTGGCGATCTGATCCAGCGTATCCCCCGAGTAGTATTCGAAGAACGGGCTCAGGTCTTTCCACCCGTCGACCGCGCTCTTCAGCACAGGCACCTTCCCAAAGGGAGCCAGCGCCAGAACGTCGATATACCCCTCGGTCAGGAAGTACTCGACCACCATCTGCGCCTCCGGATCCGCGCCCTTCATGATGCCCAGCGTCACCAACTGGCCGTAGGAGGCAGAGCCGTTTGGCCCGGCCATCTGCGGCGCAAAGCCGGTTTTGAGCGCCAGATCCTCCACCGCGATCTCGACCTGGCCTCCACCCTCCATGCCGGAGCCCTCGACCAGGTCATCCATGATGTAGGTGCTGTAGAACAGCATGCCCGACTGATCCAGCTCGTACGCTTCGCGCGCCCCACGCCAGTACTGCGGGCCGGGCACGGCACAGCTCTGCAATTCGGTGTAGAACCTCAGCGCCTCGACCATCTCCGGCGTGTCCATCGTGACGTTGCCCGCATCGTCGAAGGGCCAGGCGTCGTTCGACATAGCCACCTGTTCAAACACCTGGTGTGGGTAGTTCTGGCCGGGATCCGTCCCCAGTGTCAGGGCATACAGTAGGTTGCCCGTGCCCGGCAAGGCTTCGCAGGCGGCATTGATGTCATCCCAACTAACCGGCGCGCCGAGGCCCGCCTCCTCGAACACGTCGGCACGGTACCAGATGGCCTGGACCCAGCCATCGTAGGGCACAGCCGCATACTTGCCCGTCGTCGGATTGGTGACCATGGCCAGTGGACCGGCGCGGAAGTCGTCCTCGCCGACGCTGGCGATCACCGCTTCGGCTGCATCCTCATCCAGGATTTCGTCAGCGGCGAAGGCGGCCACCCGCTCCACGCCCATACGGACGATGTCCGGCAACCGGTTGGCAGCCAGCGCAGTGGCGATCCGTTGCGACACCCCAGCCTCCTCGATCGGCACGATGCGCACTTCGATCTCGGGGTGATCGGCCATGAATCGCTCCGCGACCGCCTCGTACACGTCCACCCGCTCTTCCTCGTTATCGGTGGTCCAGAACTCGACGATCGTCTTCTCGGTAGGCTCGGCAGGCACCTCTACCGTGACCTGAACCTCCTTCTCTACCTCCACCTCCACAGGGACCTCGACGGTCTCCTTCACCGGGACTTCGACCGTGACCGTCTCCGGCGCACACGCCGCCAGCAGACCGGCCAGAATGGCAACAATCATCAGGAAACTTGTGTACCTTTTCATCTCCAAACTCCTCCCTATCGCTAAATGGTAGTACAACGAACCAACAAAAGTGTCCATGGTCTGAGATCTACCGATATGTCTTCATCACCTCCCTTCCCTGCACAACGAGAGCGACGTGGAACAGACACCCAAACCACCCTCGCGACTTCACCCCAGACGTGCGATTTTTGCTCTAGCGCTGTGCTTCCCCTTCCGGAGCGGGGGCTCCGCACGACTCACGCACGACCAACTGGGGCTGCAGAATCACGTGCCGCTCTTTCAACGGCCCGTCCTGGAGAAGCTGGATCAGCATCTCGCAGATACGCTGCCCGATCTCGTACACGGGCTGCCGCACAGTGGTCAACGGTGGATGGACGTGCTCCGCCAGAGGGACGTCGTCAAACCCGGCGATAGACACGTCGCGCCCGACGGCCAAACCCATCCCCTGCGCCGAGCTCACAACCCCCAGCGCCATCAAGTCGTTGCAGGCAACGATGGCGCTCGGGCGCTTGGCCAAACTCAGAAGATCCCGCCCCGCCTCGTACCCACTGGCTTTCGTCAACTGGCCAACGGCGATCAGATTCTCGTCAAAATCGATATCGTTGGCCAACAGCCCCTCCCGGTACCCCGCCAACCGGTGCGCAGCGAACATCAAGTCCGGCGGCGCACTGACGTAGGCAATTCGCCGATGGCCCAGGTCCACCAGATACTTGGTCAGCAGACGTATGCCTGCCTCGCCATCCACGTCCAGGTACGGAAAATCCACCTCCAGGTCCGATCGGCCAAAGGCGACGAAAGGGAAACCTTGATCGATCAAGTAGGCAATCCGCTGATCCTGATGGCGTGTACGGACGACGAGCAAGCCGTCCACCCGTCGCTCCAGAACCATACGCTTGTACACCTTGAGCTCCTCAGCACCTGGGGCACAGGTTGAGACCAGCAAGTCGAACTCCCGCTCGGCCGCCTTGTTGCCGACGCCTGCCAGGAATTCGCTGAAGAAGGGATCGGAGAAACGGGGACCGTGGGTGGGGATGATGAAACCGATCGTGTCGGTGCGGCGGCTGCGCAGATGCCGGGCCGTGGCATTGGGATGATAACCCATGTCAGCCGCAGTCCTCACGACCAGTTGACGGGTTGACTCTGCGACGTCATCGTAGCCCGCCAGCGCGCGAGAGACCGTCGTGACCGAGTAGCCAACTTCCTGGGCAATATCCTTCAGTGTGACCGGCATAAACCTGGCTCCGCAGCAAGGATGGAGATCAGAAGTACGAAGTAAAGAAATCCAAAACGTTTTGGATTCTTGTTCCAGTATAATCCAAAACGTTTTGGAAGTCAAGACCATTCTAATAATTTTAAGAAAACCCCGCCGCAGATCAAGGCCGACACGGAACGTGGCGCGGGAGTGGTGACTAAAAAGGAGATTTTGGCCATCCTTGACAACACCAAAAGTGAATGATACAATTTACACATCGACGACCGTCGTGCCGCCGACCATCGCTAGCCAGCGTTTCGGCGGCATTGTTCATGTGGAGTACAAGAAGTGAGTCAGGAAACAATTGCCCGTATATTGTCGATCGAACAAGATGCCTTGGGAATCTACGACGATGCCCAAGGTCAGGCCGCCAAGTTGATCGAACAGGCCCGCGAAGAGGCATCCATCCTGCGTGAGCAGACGTTGGCACAGGCGCGCCAGGAAGCCGAGGAGATCATCGCTGCCGGTCAGAAGGCAGCCGAGGCCGAACGGGCACGCACCGTTGCACAGGCCGAGGCGGAAGCCCAGCGCATAGAAACGATGGCTGAGCGTCACTTCGACCGCGCGGTCAGCTTCGTGCTTGACTGGATCGTGGGGCGCGAATAGCGGTATGTCTCCAAGAGGTGTCACTGCCTACTCATTGGTCAACGCCACGGTGCGTGCCCTCTATTCCACGATGCTGACGCAGGAAACGTGGGACGCACTCATCCAGGCGCCAGACTTTGAAGCCGTCTTGAGCGCTCTGTCGAAGACAGGTTATGGCGCCTATCTTGAGGTTGAGTGCGATGCAATGACGCCCCGTCGAGCCGTCTATCAGATCGGCTGGCACCTGGCTAACATCTACGAGAAACTCATCCGCTTGACACCAGAGCCGGGCCGCCAGTTACTGCTCCAACTGTGGCGGCTGTACGAGGTCGACAATCTCAAAGCGACGCTGCGCGGGATTGAGAACGGTGCATCGTGGGACCAGGTACGCCACCTGCTCTGGCCAATGGTCAAACACAATCTGCTCCACGCAGCCGACATGGAAAGCATGGTCCAGACGGGTGACGTAGCTCGTGCCATCGAACACATTCAACATACGCCCTACTACGACACCCTCGTCCACGCACTGCAGCGTTACCAGGCCGAGAAAAGCCTGTTCCCGTTGGAGGTGATGCTAGATCTGGACTACCGTCGTAGGCTTTGGCAAAGCATCGACCAATTGTCGGGTATGGACCACGAACGAGCACTGGCGGTTGTGGGTACCGTACTTGACGTGGACAATCTGATGTGGGCCATCCGCTACCGCGTGTACCATCACCTCTCGGAACAAGAGATCATCAACTACACCCTTCCTTTTGGCTACCAGGTGCGTGACGAAGATATCCGCGCTATCGCAGCGGGCGCCGACATTGCCGATGTGGTGAAACGCATCTACCCCAGCATCGATGGGGTCGAACAGTTCTCCGTAGAGCCGAGTGCGGGGCTGGCAGTGCTCGAACTGTCCTTCAACCGCCACATCGTCAAAACGTGCCGCACGGCCCTCACGGGCTATCCATTTCACATCGGCGTTCCAGTGGCGTATGTACTGTTGAACGAACACGAGATTAGAGACCTGACTGTCCTGATCGAAGCCAAGGCATCACATCTCCCGCGGGAAACATTTGCGTGCCTGCTGGAGATCTATCCGGTTTTCGAAATGGCTGACCAGAGGTGAGCATGTTCCGATCAGAAACGATGAGCAAAGTGGAACTGGTCGTCCCCGAGCGTGACGTCGTGCCCGCGACTGAGGCACTCGCAGCCTCAGGCGTCTTCCACCTCACCAAAAGCAATCACGTCGGTGCTGAAGGTGCCTCCTGCCAAGTCAACGAGTGGGAAGAGCGGGCGTCCAGGTTCACAGCACTCGAACGTCGCATCCTCGCCGTGATGGAGGCACTCGGTGTGGCCCAAGGTACTCCCCCATCGGAGACGCCTCACCTCATCTGGCCCGAAGTAGCCCAAATGGACGTCGAACGCCTGGAACAAGAGGCACAAGCACCGATCCGCGAACTCGAGGAAGAGCAAGAAAGACTGGCGCAGTTGCAGAGTTACCTCAGCCAGCTAAGCCACGTTTCCGATCTCGATGTGGACCTGGACCTCGTGCGGAACCTGCGCTACACCTTTGTGATGATGGGCACCATGCCTGTCGCCAACGTGGAGCGGCTGAGGAGCAGCCTCGAACACATTCCCTTCATGCTGGTCCTCCTGCGAGGCGGAGAACTCCTGGCGACCGTTGTCCTATTCGGCACGCAGCGCGATGCCGAGATCTTGACCCGCGCCGCCCGTAGTGCCTATCTCAATCCGCTCAAACTGCCGGAGACCTATCGCGGCACCCCGGCCGAAGCCATCGCTGCACTGGAAGCGGGCATCGAGCGTACGCGACGGCACATCGCAGAACGTCAAACCAGCATTGAACACCTACGTGAGATGCGCATATACCACCTGCGCCACCTGCTGTGGCGCGTGCGCGCCAGCCGCAAACTGGTCGAGACGATTGCCCGCTATGAGCGATTGCGCTACACCTACTTGGTCACAGGCTGGGTGCCCGCGTCAAAGGTAAACACGCTGAGACGTTTGATCAAGCAGGTTGCCGACCAGGTGATGATCGAAGTGAGCCCCGGCCGGCAAGCATACGAGAATGCGATTCCGGTAACGCTCGACAATCCACCACTCCTCGCGGCCTTCCAGGGGCTTGTGACCAACTACGGCTATCCCAGCTACGGAGAACTGGATCCGACGTTCGTGATGGGATTGACCTTTCCCCTCGTCTTCGGCATCATGTTCGGTGATGTGGGCCACGGATTGCTCCTCGCCCTGCTAGGCCTGCTCCTTTCAAGCCGCAGGGTGCGCGCTCTGCGCGGCCTCGCCAAACTAGGACCCGTACTGATCGCCTGCGGCGTGATGGCAGCCATATTCGGCCTCCTCTACGGCAGCATCTTCGGCTTCGAGGAATTGCTCACCCCGCTGTGGATACAACCGCTTGAGAACATCATGGACATTCTGTTGAGCACCGTCTTCATCGGTGTAGGGCTCCTGACACTGGGAATGGTCGCCAACGTCATCAACGCGGCGCTCGCACGTCGATGGGGGCACCTGTTGTTCAATCACAACAGCCTGGCCGGGATCCTGTTCTACTGGTCCCTGATCGGCCTGGCTGCGGGGATCTTCGGAGCCAGCGTGCCCGTCAGCCCTACGTGGCTCGCGATACTGGCCGCCGTGTCTGGATTGGCGGTGACGTTCGCCGAATTGCTGGAGCGCCTGGTTGACGGACGTCGGCCGCTGATTGAGGGAAGCTTCAGCACCTACCTGATGCAAGCCCTGTTTGAACTATTCGAAACGGTCATTGGTCTATTGAGCAACACCCTTTCCTACGTCCGGATGGGTGCCTTTGCCGTGGCACACGGCGCACTCAGTCTGGTGGTCTTCATTCTTGCCGAAATCATAAGTCCGGCGCGCGGCCTAGGATACTGGCTCGTAGTGGCATTGGGCAACCTGTTCGTCATCGGCTTCGAGGGAATGATCGTCGGCATTCAGACCTTGCGTCTTGAATACTACGAGCTCTTCAGCAAGTTCTTCTCCGGCAACGGCGTGCGTTACCGTCCGTTGACACTTATCTCCAGAGGAGAAGAACCGTGAAGTTGTTCAAAAACAACTTCTCTTGATTGCATATTCACGTCTTGCGCATCACGTAAACGCGCTCTAGAGGTCAAATAACAGGAGGGACAGACATGATTTTGATAGTTGCTTTACTCGCCGGGGTGCTGCCGCTGATGCCGGCCATCATATTTGCGCTTAGGCGAAGACGGCAGGCACCGGCCCAGACGACCCACAGGCTGATCCTCGGCCTAGGTGGTTTCAACCTGGTGTTGGCACTCATGGTGGTCGGTTTTGGACTGGTTTGGTTCTTCGCCCCCCAAGTCGTTCAAGCAGCGGGCCTGGTTCAGGAAGTGAGCGGCGACCCGTATACACCGTTTGCCGCTGCCCTGGCCGTCAGCGTAGGATCGATCAGCGCAGCCTACGCGGTGAGCAGCACCGGGTCGGCCGCCGTCGGAGCCATTGCCGAAAAACCCGAGGTGTTCGGCCGAGCCCTCATCTTCGTCGGCCTGGCCGAAGGTGTGGCTATCTACGGACTGATCATCGCGTTTATGATCATCAGCCGCTGAGGAGAAGTGAAAGACAAGAGACTTCTCCACGAGGATAAACGGGTATGAAACTGCTGGTCATCGGTAACCAGGACGCCGTGTGGGGCTTTGCCCTCGCTGGTGTGCGCGGTCAGATCGCGACGACGGCGGAGGAATTCAACCAGGCGCTCGACGCAGCCCTGGACAATGAGGAAATCGGCATCGTGCTGGTGACCGAGGACGTGGCGAACCTGGCCCGCCAGCGAGTGGAGATGCTCATGGCACGCAGCATCCGTCCACTGGTAGTCGAAATCCCAGGCCCGGGGGGGCCAAGCCCCGACCGGCCCCACCTCAGCGAAGTGATCCGGCGGACGATCGGAGTGAAGATATGAATCCCAGGCAAAACGGCATCCAAGCCCTTGAACGTGCCATTATGGAGGAGGCCAGAGGGGAGGCCGATCAGATCCTTGCCGACGCACGGACCGAAGCCAAGAACATCCACCACCAGGCACAGGCCCAGGCCGATGCGGAGCGGGAAGCGATCCTGCAACGAGCGCAAAGGAAAGCCCAGGATCTGCACGATCATAAGACGGCGGCAGCACAACTGGAGGCCCAGACGCTGAAGTTGCAGCGCCGCGAGAGGTTGCTGGAGCAGGTCTTCGATGCCGCCCGCCAGAAACTGACCTCCGCATCAGAGTGGCCGGACTACGAACAAATTGTGCATCAGTTAGTGCGCGAAGCGGTGGCACGCCTCGGCGCCGGCGAGGTCGTCGTGAAGGCGGATGGGGTGGCCCAAAAGATGCTGGACAACACGTCACTGGCCGAACTGGAAAAGGAAATGGACGCACGCCTCCACCTGGGCGAGTCGCTCACTGAATCCACCGGCGTCGTGGTGGAGACCCCTGACGGACATCGGCAGGTCGACAGTACCCTGGAGACACGCCTGGCCCGGATGAGGGAGGAATTACGCACCCCTGTCTACCGCATTTTGATAGGAGAGACGCAGTGAGCGCACAGATAGGGCAGGTGATCTGGGTAAACGGGCCGGTCGTGCGTGCCAGGGGATCGCAGCACGTGGGCATGCTCGAAGTGCTCGAGGTCGGTGACGAGCATCTGGTGGGCGAGGCCATCGGCCTGGAGCAGGACGTGATTACCATCCAGGTGTACGAAGAAACGTCGGGATTGCGCCCGGGTGCCCCCATATATGGCACTGGAATGCCGCTCTCGGTAGAGCTGGGGCCCGGACTGCTGCAGAGCATCTTCGATGGCATCCAACGACCGCTGCCCGTGCTGGAACTGCGCAGCGGAGCGTTCATTGGACGGGGCATCAAGACGACACCACTGTACCGCAAGCAGAAATGGCCGTTCACGCCCCGTGTCAAGGTCGGGGACACAGTCCAGGAAGGCACACTCCTGGGAGTGGTACCGGAGACCCCATCGATCGAGCACCAGATCATGGTGCCGCCAGAGA
>Ga0180437_10002696_pt1 | contig 27666 bp, 8 predicted proteins | sample SS_ome_4_FD_132410 | JGI IMG/M metagenome (GOLD analysis project Ga0180437, IMG submission 132410) | Hypersaline lake sediment archaeal communities from the Salton Sea, California, USA - SS_3_D_1 metaG | ecosystem: Environmental > Aquatic > Non-marine Saline and Alkaline > Hypersaline > Sediment...
CATCTCCAAGGTCGTGCACGTGGATGCGCTGCTCAGCGAACTGATGCTGCTGTCGGCGCTGACGTTGCTGGTCCATCTGAAGCGGAGCGGCGGGGATGGGCGTGCGGGGGAGAAGGACCGAGGGACAGAGTTGGAAGCCTCCCACGCAGTGAGGGGTAAGATCACACCCAACCCAGGTGGGCGGTGGTTCATCTGCGCATCTGGGGTGCTGGCGGGCCTGGCTTTCCTGACGAAGAGCCCGGCCTACTTCTTGGTGCCGTTTCTGGGGCTGAGCCTGCTGACGATGCGCAGGCGGACGAATCTGTGGCGGGGTTACCTGGCGCCGGCGCTGATCTGGGTGGGTGCGGCGGCCGTGACCTACGTGGCGCTCTGGCCGGCGATGTGGGTGCAGCCGCTTCAGACATTGAAGATCGTGATCGACGGGGCGATCAAAGCCTCTGGGCAGGCCCATCCACAACCTCTCTACTATCTGGGCAAGTTGACGACGGAAGATCCGGGGTTGGGCTACTACGGCGTCGCGCTTTTGGTCAAGACGACAGTGCTGAGTCTGCCGCTGTTCGTCGTTGGGCTGTTGAGCCCGTTGGCAGCGACGTGGCGGCGGGGTCAGCGACGTTCATTGGTACTGGTGATCGCCTATTTCGTGTTCTTCGTGGCCCAGATGGGGCTGGGGGCGAAGAAGATGCCGCGATATCTGCTGCCGGCCTTCGCAGCCCTGGACGTCATCGCTGGCGTTGGCTTAGCGACCCTGGTGCGGCGGATGATGGCTCTTCTCCCTCTCACGGGGAGAGGGAGACAAGGTGACAAGGAGACAAGGAGTGCGGAAGGTGCCCCGGCCACGCCAGGGATGGATGGGGGTCTTCTCCACGCCTGGGCTAACCTTCATGGAACCCCCGACTGCGCAGGGGGCTTGCCGAGGTGGGGTGCAGCTCCTTGGGTTGCTGTGTTCATCGGCGTGGTGCTGGCGGCCCAGGCGGCGCTGGTGTGGCCTTATCATCCGTACTACGTCACGCACGCCAATCTTTTGGTGGGTGGACCTGCGGGGGCGGGGTGGTACCTGCTGGCCACGCCGGAGGGGGAGGGGCTGGATCTGGTGGCCCAGCACCTGAACGAGAAGCCTGGGGCCGACCAGTTGCGCGTCGGGGTGCAAATGCCAGCTTGGGAGGCTTTCCGCCAGTACTTCGTGGGGGAGGTCGCCGACACGCGCGAGTCGGACCTGGACTACTTGGTCTTCGCCGACGTGTACGTAAGACGGCGGGTGGCGGAGGATCAGTGGGGTGCGCAGTGGCAGGAGTACAGGTACCAGGTGCCGGAGTACACGGCGGAGATCCGTGGGGAACCCTACGCCTGGCTGTACAAAGCGGACGATGGCCCACAGCGTCCGGCGGTTCCGCTGCAGGTGTGCGTAGGAGAGGACATCCGCCTGCAGGGCTACACGCTGCTCGTAGACGGCGCGTCACTGGATGCCCAGGCCGTCCACCCCGGTGACTCTCTGCGGCTGACCCTGCATTGGGAAGCGACAGGTGCTTCGGACGGGGACTACAGTGTCTTTGTGCACGTCCTGGGGCCGCAGGGTGAGCTGGTGACGCAACAGGACAACCCGCCGCAGGGGGGGACGTATCCAACCTTCCTGTGGAAGCCGGGGGAGCGCGTGGACGATCCTTACGAATTGGCAATAACGTCGGATCTAGTCCCGGGGTCGTACACGCTGGCGGTCGGGATGTACGACTGGCGCACCGGAGAGCGGCTGGCGGCACTAGCGGACTGTGCCTCCCCCCTGTCAGACAACGCGATTGTGCTGACCACGTTCGACGTGCGCGCTGGGGGAGTGGCTTGGTGGCAGGTGCTGGCCTGGGCGGTTGCCGGCGTCTTGGGGGTCGGCGGGGTCGGTCTCTGCCTGGCCGACGTGAGGTGGGCCGAGCTTCGCCGGCGATGGAAGGAAACGGTCGCCGCGGTTTCTGTCTTTTTCACACCCGCGCCGTCTCCTGCCCCTGTGTCCGTGGGGTGGCAGGACGGTGTTTTGATCGTCGCGGTTATGGCGCTGGCGCTGGCCGTGCGGTTGCCGTACCTGATGCAGATCCCACGCCTGGGCGACGAGGTGTTTGAGGCGCTTCAGGCATTGAGGATCGCGCGGGGCGAGATCAGACCCGTGGTCGGCGTCAACGCGCTGTTTGGTCCATTGTTTGCGTATCTGCTCGCGCTCTGCTTTCAGCTCTTCGGCGCAAGCCCGTTCGTTCCCAGGGCGCTTGCCACCGCTGCTGCGGTGGTGACCGTGGGGCTGACTTACCTACTGGCGCGTCATCGGCTGCGCAATCGCGGCGCAGCGGTCCTGGCGGCTGCGCTCATGGCGACTACGCCGACTCACATCCTGGTGAACGGCCACCTTGGGTATTCCAACAGCACCACGCCGATGTTTACGACGGCGATGATTTTGGCGTTGGCGGCGGGGATCCATCGGCGCAGCGGTCCTCTCTTGGTTCTGGGGGGCCTCCTGGCCGGACTGAGTCTGCAAACACATCTCTCGATTGTGCCGCTGCTGGTTGGTTTGCTGCTGTGGTTCCTTGCCCAACGCCAGGGGAGGGCGTGGCTGCGTACAGGGTGGCCGTACCTGGCGTTGGTGGCTGCTCTTGTGGCCTACAGCCCGGTGATTTGGTTCAATCTGCGCAGTGGATTTGCCACACTCTCGGAGCCATTGGCGCATCCATACGCGTACACCGGCGAGATAGACCTGGCCCGCTATGTGGAAAACCTGCGCCTGTTGATTTGGGAGTTGACCTGGATGGTCGGTGGGCGCATGTCGCTCAGCTCGGAGCCGGTCGTCTTTCTGTTGGCGGGAGTCCTGCGCGTTGGCTGGCTGGTGGCGGGGTTGGTGCTTGCGTTGCGCCGCCGGGATGACCTACTGTTTGCCTTGCTCCTTGCGACGATGGCGGTGATGCCCGCTTTCAACAGCCTCTACAGTCGCACAATGGGCACCCGGTATATCGCATGGCTGTTGCCGGTTGTGTATACGAGTATGGCTGCACTGCTCCCAACCATACTCGACGGATGGCATAACAGGTTGAGGGGCGCTGTCGTAGGGATCTGTGTGGCTGTGTTGGTCCTTTTTCCTCTGGCACCTCTTGGGATGTACTATGCCTCTCACCAGGCACGACATCGAACGAATCAAGACTTATTGCGTTTTGCACAGACGATTGATCGGGAGGCCGATGCTTCATCCCTGGTGGTGATCAGTGAGGGCACGGACCTGCTCTACCTCTCCAACGCCGGGACGGTCCTTTCGGCGATGGATTATCTGCTCACTTTGCAGGACACTCCTCACCTGATCGTCCCCAGTGATCAAGTGGTTGACAAAGTCGAGCAGGAAGGGGCGCGCTCGCTGTGGGTCGTGGCGGAGTGGGAGGAGGGCGGGAACAGACTTGAAGCCTTGGGGCTGAAGCTGGTCGACCGGGGAATCATTGGGGGCGAGCCAGAACAGCTTCTGGGGCTGTTTGCCAGACCGTGAGTATGTCTCGTGTGTAGTTGGTGTTCTTAGGGCTATCGTAGAACAGCTCTAGTCGTTTCAGAAGAAGCTCGTATTCTCTGTCGCACTCATCGCAGCGAGCGGTTTGGGGAGTTTTCTACTGCATATGGAGTAGAGTCCTCCGATGACGACAGGTAACCACGCAGTGAGAGGTTTTCCCCTCTCGCGAAAGAGGGGAACGAGAGTTGTGCTCCTTCTGGTTCTCTTTCTGGCCGCGTTCATCCCGCGGGCGCTCTACCCTGTGTCGCGCCCGTTGCAGTGGTACGAGCGCGGTTTCCGTTTTGTGGATGCCATTCTCCACGGACAGTGGGCCGACACAGTCTTCTCTGAGCATCCCGGCGTGACTTCCATGTGGCTGATCGGATTGGCGCAGCACGGCTACTACGCCCTGATCACGGCATTGGGAGGCGCCGGCTTCACTATAGAGGGAAGCGCAGCGGCTCCCCCCCATCCGTTGGACACCGTCAGCAGGGCCTTTCAAACTGAGGTGGCGGTCAGCGTCCTGCCGTTGGCGGCGGTCCTGGCGCTGGGTGTGTTGGCGTGCTGGTGGCTGTTGAGAGAGTTGTTCGGCGAGGATGTGGCGTGGGCAGGGGCGGGGTTGCTGGCCTTGGACCCGTTCCACATCGCCATCTCCAAGGTGGTGCACGTGGACGCGCTGCTCAGCGAACTGATGCTGCTGTCGGCGCTGACGTTGCTGGTCCACCTGAGGCGAAGCGGCGGGGATGGGCGTGCGGGGGGTAAGGTCACAGCTAACCCAGGCGGGCAGTGGTTCATGTGCGCGTCTGGGGTGCTGGCGGGCCTGGCTTTCCTGACAAAGAGCCCGGCTTACTTTCTGGTGCCGTTCCTGGGGCTGAGCCTACTGGTCATGCGCGGGCGGACGAATCTGTGGCGAGGATACCTGGCGCCAATGTTGATATGGGTGGGTGCGGCGGCCGTGACCTACGTGGTACTCTGGCCGGCGATGTGGGTGGAACCCGGTCAGGCGCTGCAGACCGTGATCGATGGCGTAGTCACACACCTAGGGCGGGCACATCCGCATCCTCTTCACTACTTGGGCGAGTTGACGACGGAAGATCCGGGGCTGGGCTACTACGCGATCACACTCTTGGTTAAGACGACGGTGCTCAGTCTGCCGTTGTTCGTCGTAGGGCTGGTGAGCCCGTTGACGGCGATGTGGGGGCGCGATCAGCGGACCATCGGTCCGCCTCAATCGTGGGTGCTGATGATGGCCTACTTCGGGTTCTTCGTGATTCAGATGGGGCTGGGGGCGAAGAAGATGCCGCGCTACTTGCTTCCGGCCTTCGCAGCGCTGGACGTCATCGCTGGCGTTGGTTTGGCGACCCTGGCGCGGCGGATGATGGCTCTTCTCCCTCGCCCAATGGGAGGGAGACAAGGATACAAGGAAACAAGGAATGCAGAGGGTGCCCCGGCTGCGTCGGGGATCGGTGGGGGTTCCTGGGTTGCTGTGTTCATCGGCGTGGTGCTGGCGGTCCAGGCGGCGCTGGTGTGGCCTTACCATCCGTACTACGTCACACACGCTAATCTGTTGGTGGGTGGTTCAGCGGGGGCGCGGCAGTACTTGCTATCCACCCCGGAGGGTGAGGGGTTGGACTTGGTCGCCGAGGTCCTGAACCGCTTGCCGGCGGCTGACCAGTTGCGCGTCGGGGTGCAGTGGCCTGCCCAGAAGGCTTTCAGCCAATACTTCGTGGGGGAAGTCCTGGACACGGGCGAGCCAGACTTGGACTACTTGGTCTTCGCTGACATCTACGTGAGACGGGGGATGGCGGAGGATCGGTGGAAGGATCAGTGGGAGACGTACAAGTACCAAGTGCCGGAGTACACGGCGGAGATCCGCGGGATACCCTATGCCTGGCTGTACAAAGCGGACGATAGCCCGCAGCGTCCGGCGGTTCCGCTGCAGGTGTGTGTGGGGGAGGATATCCGCCTGCAGGGCTACACGCTGCTCGTAGACGGCGCGTCACTGGACGCCCAGGCCGTCCACCCCGGTGACTCTCTGCGATTGACGTTGCATTGGATCGCTTCCGAGCCCCCCGAGCGATACTACGACAGCGTTTTTGTGCATCTCTTGGGGCCAGATGGCTCATTGGTGGTCCAACAGGACAACCCACCGCAGGGGGGGGCGTACCCGACTTTCCTGTGGAAGCCAGGGGAGCGTGTGGACGATCCCTACGAGTTGAAGGTGCCTCCGGACGCTCCCTCAGGCTCGTATGTGCTGACAGTCGGGATGTATGACTGGCGCACTGGCGAGCGGCTGGCGGCGCTGGACACGGGCTCAGCATCGCTAGGTGCGCGGTCAGCACCGCCAAGTGCTTGCACTTCCCGGCTCCCTGAAGACCGGATCGTTCTGACGACGTTCGAAGTCGAGCCTGCAGGGGTGGCCTGGTGGCAAGTGCTGGCCTGGATATTGGCGGGAACGTTGATTGTCACAGGCATCGCTGCCGCTCGGCCGGAGATCGCGCCCATACGCAGTTGGCTGGAGCGATGGTGGATTCCCTTGGCCTACCTGCTGTTGACGTTGCTGATGACCTATCCGGTGCTTCTCCGCCTGGGCACCCATTACATCGGCTTCGGTACTGATATGTGGATGTTCCCGTGGAACGATTGGTGGTGCAGGAAATGCCTGCTGGAAGGACTCAATCCGTTCTACACGAATCGGATATTCTACCCTCACGGTATCAGCACAGTCTATCACAACTTTGCCTGGCTCAACACGGCCATGTGGATTCCCCTGTCGCCGCTGATTGGCCCTATCGCTGCCCACAACGTGATCTTCCTGTTCAACATAGCGGTGGCTGGCGTGAGCATGCATATGTTGGTGCATTATCTGATCAAGGATCATCGAGCGGCGCTGTTGGCAGGGATCGTGTTTGCCTTTTGGCCGTACCGCATGTCGCACTTCAATCATCCCAATATGATCTGTATCGGGTTAGTGCCACTCTGTGTATTGTATCTCTTCAAAATTATCTGGGAGGGGCCCAAGCTCAAGTTTGCGCTGCTGGGCGGCCTCTTCTTCGCTCTGACGGGGCTTGCCCGTTGGATGCATCTGATGTACACTTCTGGGATGCTGTTCGTCTGCCTGGCGTACAGCTTGTTATTCGAGCGGCGATACTGGAGCCGGCGCACTGTCGTGGCGTTGGTACTTATGTTCGGATTCGCCACGGTGCTCGTCGCCCCCCTGCTTTCCCCATTGGTGTTGACTCAAATCAGAGGCGGTGAGCGGGCGGACGACGTTTTCATTGAGGAGGGGGATTTCTACGGCACGGATCTGCTTAGCTATTTCGTCCCTGAACGGGGCCACCCGCTGTTTCGACCCAAGCTTGAGGATCTGTGGGGACAGATGAAGCGGGGTGCTTACCTGGGGTATACTGTGTTGGCCCTGGCAGGAGTGGGGCTCATCAAGGGCCGGCGGGGGCGAGTGCTTTGGTTTGTGGTTGGCGCCGGTCTGTTTGTTTTTGCCCTGGGGGGTAACCTGCAGGTGGCGGGCCGCAGCCTCGACGTTGCGCTACCGTATTCCTGGGTCGAGGGCTGGGATCCCGTGCGTGTGATGCGCCATCCGCACCGTTTGAACCTTCTGCTGGGCTTTCCACTGGCAGTATTGGTGGGATACGGAGCGACTTGGCTGCTGGCGCGGCTCAAGCGGCCGGTGATATGGTCACTTGGCCTGGGGATGCTCATACTCATCGAATATCTGCCGTGGCCCTATCCGATGTCCCGTCCGGACATTCCTCCGTTCTACCAGGAATTGGCCCGTGAGACGGACGACTTCGCCGTACTTGACCTGCCGCTGGGTGCTTCGACCGCTGCGAAACTCTATATGTACTATTCGACGATTCACGGCAAGGCTCTCGTGGGCGGGCGCGTCGCCCGTCTGCCCCGTTCGGCCTTTGATTTGATCGACAGTGTCCCCGTGCTGCGTGGGTTGCGCGTCGACGAAGAGATGGACCCTGACCTGGGTGACGTATCGCGCCAACTATCTGCGCTGGCGCAGGCAAATGTCCGCTACGTCATCCTGCACCCCGCCTGGGTCACGCCAGATCGGTTGGCCCGATGGCAGAAATGGTTGGCGGTTCCCCCGATGTATGAGGATCAGTACACGGTCGTCTACCAGACAGCACCTGAGTATGGACGGGACTTCAGTTTCTCTGCGGCGATGGGCGATGGGATTGGTGTGATAACCACAACGCTCTCTGGCCCCACCCATCCTTTAAGTCAGACGCTAGGAATAGAGGTTGTATGGGGGGCGCGTGAGGCTCCACAGCTTGATTGGCAAGCAGAGATGGCGCTGGTGAATTCGGGCGCGGCAGAAGTCCGCCGCCTGGAATTTGCACCAACGCCGGGTTGGCCTACCTCGGAATGGGGGGAGAATGCGGTCGCCCGGGGACGTGTCGTGATGCCACTCGATGCCCACGTGGAGCCTGGCACGTACACAGTCACCCTGACGCTGGTGGATCCAGCCACAGGCGTGCGCGCAGCCGAGCCGGTGGTCGTAGGGCAAGTGCAACAACCTCCTTACGGAGCAGAGGGGTCCGTGACAGCCCAGCCCGGTTTGGCCGGGACTCCCGGCGTGACCGGGGCCTCCGGGGCAGCCGGGGCGGTAACTTATGAGAAGTAGATGGCTCAGATGGGGCTGCATACCCCTGGTTTACGCGTTCCTGACGCTGGTGATGACCTATCCCCTGGTGTTCCGGCTCGGATCCCACTACGCCGGCACGGGCAGCGATCTGGTGATTTTCCCCTGGAACGACTGGTGGTGCCGGAAGTGCTTGCTCGAGGGGCGGAATCCCCTGTACACAACCTGGCTGTTTTACCCCCAGGGCGTCAGTCTGGTCTTCCACAACTTTGCCTGGCTCAACACAGCCTTGTGGCTCCCATTGTCCCGTCTCTTCGGGCCCATCGCCGCTTATAACCTGATTTTCCTGTTCAATTTGGCAATGGGTGGGATAGGTATGCACTGCCTGGTGCATTACCTGACCTCGGACCATCGAGCGGCGTTCGTCGCCGGATTGATCTTTGCGTTTTGGCCCTGCCGAATGTCTCATTACAACCATCCAAACATGATCAGCGTTGGATGGATCCCTCTCTTCTTGCTGTTTCTGATACGGACGATACGCGAAACACCCAAATGGAAGCCAGCTCTGCTGGCAGCGGTGTTTCTGGCTTTGACCGGCCTGGCTCGCTGGCTGCATCTCCTATTCACTGGTGGGATGGTCACAGTGTATCTGGTTTACAGTCTTGTGTTCGAGAGAAGGTTCTGGAACCGCCGGACAGTTGCAGCCCTGGCGTTGGCGCTCGGTTTGGCTTTGGTGCTTATGGCTCCTTTGCTTTCGCCGCTGGTGATGGCGCAGATTGAGGGCGACGAGAGTGCTGAAGACGTCTTCAGCACCGACCCAGATCTTTATAGCACTGACCTTGTAAGCTATTTTATTCCTGAAAGAGGTCACCCTCTGTTCTCGGTCTGGCTCGAACCTCTGTGGAGCCGGATGAGGCGTGGATCGTATTTTGGCTACACCGCATTGGCACTGATGATCGTGGGTGCCTTGCGGGGCCAGCGAGATCGGGGTTGCTGGCTGATAATGGGTGTTGGCCTGTTTATTCTCTCTCTTGGCCCTCGCCTGGAGGTGGCGGGCCGCACGCTCGACATTCGCTTGCCTTACGACTGGGTCAAGGATTGGCCGCCGGTGCGCGTAGTGCGCCACCCTAACAGGTTCTGCGTTCCGTTGAGCTTGCCTCTAGCGGTGCTGGTCGGATATGGCGTGTTCTGGTTGCTTGCCCGGCGAAGGGGGGCGGCGGTGAAGCTGGTGGTGACGTTGGGAATGTGCGCGCTGGTGCTGATGGAGTATCTGCGTTGGCCGTACCCGACTGTTCAGATCCCTGTCCCGCCGTTCTACAACCAACTGGCTGCGGAGCCGGGCGACTTCGCGGTCCTTGACCTGCCGATGGGGACCCGGACCGTCGCCAAATCCTACATGTACTACGCGACGATCCACGGGAAACCGTTGGTCGAGGGGCACGTTTCTCGTCTGCCTCCTTCGGCGCACGACTTCATTGACAGCGTGCCTCTGTTGGACGGATTGCGCCGAAACAACGAGATGGACCCGGCCCTTGACGATATATCGCGCCAACTGTCTATGCTGGCTGACGCCGGCATTCGTTACCTGATCCTGCATCCCGATCTGGTCGAAGCCGGGAAACTGGCCCAATGGCGGAATTGGTTGACCGTCTCGCCGATCTTTGAGGATCGAGATACTGTCGTCTATCGCACGCGACTGCGTTATGGTCAGGACTTCGATCTGGTGGAGGAGGTGGGAGACGGGATCGGGATCATCAGCGCGACGCTTTCGGCATCCACCTTGCCCCAGGACGGATGGCTGGAGGCCGATTTGGTGTGGGGAACGCGGAGTGGGCCGGGACAGGATTATCTGGCCCGGCTGGCATTGGTGTCGCCGTCGGGCTCGGAGGCCCAGTGGGTGGATTTTGAGCCCTGTCGGGATTGGCCGACCTCGGAGTGGCCCTCTGAAGGGGGCGCGGTGGCACGGGGGCACGCGACCCTGCACGTGGATCCATTCATTGAAGGTGGCACGTATACAGTGACCGTGGGCTTGGTGGATCCGGACATGGGTGCTCGCGCGGGCGAGCCCGTAGCCATTGGCCACGTGAATGTGCAGGTGGTCGAACGCACCTTTGAGCGTCCAGAGGTGGAAATGCCCGTGGATGTGCTTCTCGGGGACGCGCTGCGGTTGCTGGGATGCGATCTTCGGCAGGGTTCTGGCAGGCTTGACTTGACGCTCCACTGGCAGGCCAGACGGCGGATGGCAATCACGTACAAGTTCTTTGTCCATCTTCTGGACGCCGAGACCGAAGAACTGGTGGCTCAGGTGGACGCTATGCCCCGCGGTTGGACGTATCCCACGCATTGGTGGGAGAAGGGGGAGGTTGTGTCGGACCATATCACCCTTTCGCTATCCGATGTCCCACCTGGAGTGTATCGCTTGGCAGTGGGAGCCTACGACCCCGACACCGGTGCCAGGCTGCCCGTCACAGATGCCTTGGGTACTGGCGAAGTCGGGGATTCCTACGCGGTGACGGAGGAGTTGGTTATACCTTGAGTGCAAGCCTTCGGTCACTCGGTCACAGGCTCCGCTCCAGAGGGTGGGTGAGTCGGGGAGGCTGGATACCGGCCATTCTATTGCTACTCTTCTTCGCCCAGGCGGTCAGCAGCATACCGCTGAAGGCTCCTACCTTCGACGAGGAATTTCACATCGCCCGGGCCTATGCGTACGTGCGCACCGGGGACCTCCGAATGCAGCAGAACCATCCCCCTTTGGTCAGCGTTCTCGCCGGTGTGCCCCTCCTGACGATGCCTGAACTGACGGCGCCGGAAGAGATCCCTCACTGGGATGATGCCTATCTGTTCTACTTTGCGGACCATCTTTTCTGGCACCTGGGGCACGATGTGGACAAGATGCTCTTTCTGGCTCGTTTCCCGATCATTCTGTTGGGAACGCTGCTGGGAGCCTTCGTCTATCGCTGGGCGCGGGAGACCTATGGCACCGAGGCCGGGTTTCTGGCGGCGGGCCTGTATGCGTTTGCCCCCAACCTGCTGGCCCACACGCGTCTGGTGACGACCGATCTGGCGGTGACCGCCTGGGGCTTCATCGCGCTCTACGCTTTCCGGCGCTACCTGCGACGCCCCACTGGCTATCGGATATGCTTGACCGGCCTGGCGCTCGGATTGGCGTTGGCGGCCAAACTGTCGGCGCTGTTGGTAATCCCGGTGATGGGGCTGTTGCTCTTGCTTACTCGCCTGCGTGATAGCCAGCCCAGCACTGCCGGGACGCCAGGCGTGAAAAGGGTCGGACCGCTGCGCGACGGAGCAGTGATCCTGCTCATTGCCGGCCTGGTCGTTTGGGCTTTCTATCGCTTCGAGATGCGTGCCTGGCCAGGGAGCACGCTCCTGCTGCCAGCGACTACCTACCTGCTCAACGTGCGCACCCTCATCGGCCACGCTGGTCGGGGGCATGGTGCGTTTCTGATGGGGCGGGTCTCGATGCACGGTTGGTGGTATTATTTCCCCGTCGCTTTTCTGCTTAAGACGCCGCTGTTGACACTCAACCTGCTCGGTTGGGCGGTGTGGGATGCGGTGCGTCAGGTCCGCTGGCGCACCGGCTTGCGCCGGCGGACCTGGCGCACGGAGATAGCCCTCTTGCTCTTCCCGACCGCGTACTTCGGGTTTGCGCTGGCCAGTTCGCTGAACATCGGATACCGCTACATCTTGCCCGTTGTTCCCTTCGTCATCGTCTATGCCGCCGGCGCTGTCGCTGCCAAGCCGGCGGCCGCGCAGGCGGCTGGGGCCAAAGCGACCGGCCCCCTGCTGCCTCGGTGGACCTGGCTCCGCCGCTATGTGCTGCCTGCGCTGATGGCTCTCTACGCCGGTGTCTCGCTGTGGCTTCACCCCCATTACCTGGCCTATTTTAACCTGCTAGCCGGCGGACCTGGTGGTGGCTATCGGTACCTAGTGGATTCTAACCTGGACTGGGGGCAGGATCTGAAGCTTCTACAGATCTACCTGGAGGCACAGGGCGTTGATGAGGTCCGGCTTGGCTACTTCGGCACCGCCGATCCGGCCTACTATGGGATTCAATATCGTTCTCTCTTTGCACCTGATTCCTCCGGTCTGGCCGATGACTTCTCTCCTTTCAATCCCGCACCGGGGTGGTACGCGGTCAGTGCCACTGTATTGCAGGGCCCCTTCTCTTCCGAGCCAGACCTCTTCGACTGGTTCCGGCGCCACGAACCGGTAGCCAAGATCGGCTACTCGATATTTGTGTATCGAGTGGAGCCAGATCCCGATCCGGTGCGTTGGCTGGGGGTTTGCTACACGCCTGAGCCGTTGATGCGGGACGGTGAGATATCCCGTCGTTTCGGCCGGGATGACCTGCGGAGGGTGGGCTTTGACTGCGCACAAACGTGGGTCTACCCGGCCGGGTCCAGGCCGGGGTGGTATCTGGTGCCAGCGGCCAACCCTTCGTTGGCGGACAACGATTTGTTGGCTGGGCAGTTGATGGAAGAGGCCCAGGTGGTCTACCGCGAACGAGGGCTGCGGGATATGCCTGGCTACACGGTCTACCGCTGGGGTGGTGGAACGTCGCTGGAGGCACTCTCCCTGGTAGAGCAGGCGTGGGCCAGTGCTGCCTTGGCCCCTGTCGGGACTGATCCGGTGGTGGCATTGTCTGTGCCGGTGGACCTGGGTGGACAGGTGTCCTTCATGGGGTACAGCCTGTCGTCTGATCGGATCGCGCCAGGCGGTGAGATATTGTTGACGACCGCCTGGCAGGTGACAGCCCAGCCTGAGGACCCGCCGCTTTCCATGTTTGCTCACGTGGTCGGGCCGACAGGGGCGCTGAGCGTTGGTGACGGTCTGGGGTATCCGGCGATTCAGTGGGGCCCTGGCGACGCTTTTGTCCAGCGCAACCGGCTGCTGATTCCTGCAGAAGTGGCGCCAGGCCGGTATTGGGTGCAGGTAGGATTTTATTCACTGTCCACCGGCGAGCGACTGCCGACGGCCGACGTGGAAGGATCTGTGGCAGACCGGTTGCTGCTGGCTCCGGTCGAAATCTACGAGTGAACTCCAACGGTGAATCGCACCGCAGGATGCCTTCGAGAGGCAAACCTACCGGCCGCTCTATGGAAGCCGAATTTCCTCTGTTAGTTCAAAATGATCGCCTGACGGTGGACCGCTCTCCGTCTGGACAGGTAACCGCTCCAATGTGTCGGGGTTGTAGACGCCGACGGCAATCCGGTACACACCAGCCGGTATGGTGTCAGACGGCAGCGTTATCTCATCGCTGACCACTTCTCCGGCCTCCCACCAGTTGGTCGGGTAGGTCCACTCCTTAGGGACGGTGTCATACTGCGTAACCAGGTCTCCGCTCTGTGTATCGTACAGGTGGACGAAGAACTTGAAGTAGTCCAGGCGATCCCTGGCCTGCCAGTGGAGCGTAAGGTGCAGCGAGTCGGGCTCCCGGTGTACGTCGTAGCCCAGCAGGTCCAGCACCTGCCCAAAAGTGACGGACGTGGTAACCTGCATGGGAGGCGGGGTGAATTGGCGCTCCAGGGCCGACACTTCCAGAGTGGCGATTGTCTGCGTTGGTGGCAGGACCTCGCCCGTCTCCCGATCTACCACCGCGAGCTGGAGTTGAACCGTTGAGGCAGGCAGGCGTGGGTCCATCTGGATCTTGTGCTCGTCTACCATAAGCGCGCCTTGTCCCCATTGAGAAGTGGGCCAGTCTTTGCACAGGCGCACGGTTTTCTCCTGCACCGCTTTGCCCGCCGGATCCAGCAGCGTCAGCCTAGCGCCATAGTCCTTTGTCGGTGTCAGCGTCGTTGTCCAGCGTAGGTCCACCCAAACCATGCCCCCCTGGGTCGTGCGGGTGGGCGTGACCCGCGCTTGCACGAGCGCCAGCCCGCCGCCCAGCGTGTGCTCCGCCGTGAAGTCACGCCCCAACACCGGCCTGGTGCGGTACACGAGCAAATCGTCGTCCTCGTAGCGGGGTGGGATCGTGAAATAGTCTTGCCACTCAGCGAGTCGCTCGTCCGGCAGGTCGGTTTTGTGGATCACGATATAGTGTATGTCTTCTGCGGCCAGTGAGCCCAACTGGCGGGATAAATCGCAGCGGCTTGTGTCCAGGTCCCTGTTTTCCGACAGAGATGCCAGGACGGGCTGATTGGTGATGGTTTGGTAAGCGTCCGGAGGGGTGCGCGAAACGTGTCCTTCGACCAGGCGTTTGCCGTGCAGCGTCTGAAGGAACATGTACGCCTTCGAGTACCCACGTCCCATCGGTACCTCAACGATGGCAAAGTCGCCGGGCTCACGGGCCAGTTCACGGTAGAAGGGTGACGTGGGGGGCGCTATGGTGGGCAGAGGGATGCTCAGGAACTCGAAGATCACCAGGCCTGCCAGCACGGCACTGCTGGCGGTCACGGCCCGATTGCGCCACTGGGGTGGAAGCTTGCGCTTGAGACTCTCCAGAAGATGCATCACCCCATATCCTGCCAGAACTGCCAGCGGCAGGCTCAATACTACGTTGAAGCGGTCGGGGGTGCGCATCACTTTGATCAGCGTGGACCAGCCGACCAGGCGATGGGGCATCGGGATGTTCGGGTACAGACGTCCGTTAAATCGCAGGATCGGGCCAAGCGCCAGCAGCATCAGGCAGACCGCTGCCAGCGCCCAGTACAGTGCCGCCCGCCGGGCGCGCAAAACACCGTAGCTGCCCAGCAGAAGAGTGGTATATCCCAAAAAGGCGATGTAACTCCGGTTCTTGCGGAAGCGTTCGTAGATTGGCGCTACGTAGTGGCCGAAAAGAGGATGCAAGCGGTTGGGCACGACGTAGGCCAGAAGGTCGGTCTGTGCCCAATCCTGTTGGTCCGTCAGGATGTCACTTGAAAACCCCTCGTCTGTCAATCCGCCTATCATCGGCAACACGAAGGGGCTGATACACGTAGCGGTGCCCACCCCGACCGCCACCAATGCCAGCACGGTCTGCCGGTTCCACCGATCGCGCTCGAAGAGCAGACTGTATCCCAGGTACAGGGCGAAGAGGATAGCGGCAAATATGAGCAACTGCCAGCGGCTGAGACCCGTCAGGGCCAGGCACAAGGCGCACAGCAGAACATCGCGCCATTTGCCCTCTCGCACCGTGCGAATGAGAAACAGCATACAGAACGGCAACCACTGCACACTGATCAGATTGGGGTGATTGAACTGTGACAAGTGATAGGGGGAGAATGCGAATATCAGGCCAGCGACGAACCCCGCCGCTCGCGAGTCTGTCAGGTAGGTGACTAGTGCGTACGTCGCGTATCCGCTGATGATGAAGGTCAGCAGAAATGTAACGTTGTACGCGGCAATGGAGCCCATGAACGGTTCCAGCACCATCCAGATGCCGGCGTTCAGCCAACTGAAGTTGTGGTAAACCAGGCTCACGCCCTGGGGGTGAAACAGAAAGGGCGTGAAATAGGGATCCCGTCTTTCCACGAGGGCCTTGCGGAGCCACCAATTGTTCCACTGGAAGAGCCACATGTCATCACCGCTGCCGGCCAGTTGTGTAGACATACGCAACCATAGCGGATACGTCATCAACAGAGTCAGGAGAGTATAACCTAGCAGCGCAACAGCGTGAGATTTCCATGTGGAGCGGCTCTGGGAGCGTGGCATAGTGGGCGGATTATACCTCAACCTGCAGCGGGAGCAAACAGGTAGGCATAGGTTGGGAGGGCTACGACGGATAAAGGATCGGGGTTTGTTCCCGGCGATTTCTTTGCTGACGATAAACGTCTGTGGTATACTGCGACTCGGCTGGCCTGAGGTAGTCCAGTCGCAGATCCGTTCGGTCCAGCCCAAGGATGCTGTAGAGGATGCTATGTTGCAGAGAGGGGCGCCATCGGAATGGCGCCTTGTCAAATTGGCCTTTTGAAGGGGATGGTATGCTGTGTATTGCCCGGAGAGCCTTCCGGCGCGCTGATGTGCGATGGTCATTGGTGGCTTTGCTCGTTTATACCTTGGCCACATTGGTGCTGACATACCCGGTCCCCTTCCGCCTTAACTCGGTGATCATCGGGGAAGAACGTGGAGATGCGTACCAATACGCGTGGTCGCTGTGGTGGGCCAAACAAGCGGTGCTCAATCCTGAGAGAGGTCTGGCGCACCTCTCCCTTATGAATCACCCGGCTGGCATTGAACACCCGCTGATGCTCACGATGGTTGGAGTCAGTCTCACGGCGGTACCCTTCTCATTGCTGTTGTCCCCCGCTTGTGTCTACAACCTGTTGATTCTGCTGTCCTTCGTGTTGAGCGGGTTGACGATGTACTGGCTTTGTACAGAGTTGACCGGGGATCATCGGGCAGGGCTTGCCGGCGGATTCATATTTGCCTTCTTCCTCAACAAGACTGGACACGTGCTGGGGGGGCACCTGCCCCAGGTGATGGTTTACTGGTTCCCGCTCTACGTGCTCTTTCTCCGGCGGGCGATTCAGAGGCCGGGTTGGGGAACCGGTCTGATTGCGGCTCTAGTTCTGGTGCCCACCTGTCTCATACACGTGATGCATCTGGCCTATTTTGTCCTGCCGGTCACGCTGGGCGTGCTGTTTGCAGCCTGGGTGGAAATGAAAAGGGCCTTCTTCACCTGGCGGCGCCTGTGGGTGTTGATCCTGGTTTTTGGGCTTGCCGCCCTGGTGGTCGTCCCACTGCTGCTTCCTACAGTCTCGGGTTCTTTGGAGGGTGACGGTTGCCTGTACGCTCCAGGTACGGTGTTTCAGTCTACGGACCTTCTGGCGTTCTTGACGCCCTCACCTTATCATCCACTACTGGCTCCGCTGGGATTGGTGCCATCTTTTGCGGAGAAGATCTTCTATGACGAGAGGTTCCTGTACGAGAGGTTGGCGTACCCTGGTGTTCTGACGATTGGCCTGGCGCTGTTGGGGTGGATCCGGCAGGGCCGACGAGCTCGGGTATGGGGTGTGCTTGGCTTGCTGGCAGCGGTGCTTTCATTGGGTCCGCTGCTGAAAGTTGGCAACGAATTGGTGCTCTATCAGGTGGATGGGCACCAGAGTCACATCGTCCTTCCGTACGCATTGCTCAAACAGATGCCGCTGCTTGACATAGGCCGCACGCCTGGCCGGCTCAACGAAACGACGATGTTTGCCGTGGCTGTTCTTGCCTCCTACGGAGTGGCAGGACTGTCCTCCCTGCTGACGCGACGCCCCCGTGTATTGACGTTGTTACTGGCCTTGTTGTTGATCGGTATTGGAGTCGAGAATGTCGCCATCTGGCCTTTCCCAGCCAGCACCGCCGAAATCCCGCCAGCGATCCGGCAGATTGCGGGCAAGGATGGCAATGGCGCGCTCTTGCACGTGCTGATGCAACGCCGGTGGATCAACCATCGGGCGCTCTATTATCAGACCTTCGCTCGGCGACCCATTGTGGGGGGGGAGGTGCACCGCGCCGTTCCCGAGGCGCTTCCCTGGTCCGAGATGCTGGCGGGACTGGCGCAGCCGGATGAGGGAGACGGCGATGTTGTTCCTCGTCCATCTGTAGGCACCCGGGAGGATTGGCTGCGCTACTTCGACGTCGACTACGTGATCTTCCACAAAATGGAGAGAAGGGACGATTCCGCGTATCGCGACTATGTCGAACGGATCCTGGGTCCTCCAAGGTACGAGGATGGCACGGTGGCTGCATTCTCTGTCTCTGGCGACGCTCCTGCACCGGATGCCCCCTGGCTCTATGCCTTCAGCCGTCATGGCTGGGACCCTCCTGAGGGAAATGGGGGCACGTGGCGACGCTGGATGTACGATGCGGGTCGATTGTATCTGTATTCCACGCGCGAAGAGGTGGGAAGCCTTCAGTTCACCGTGGATTCGGACCTGGAGTCACCTGTGTTGGACGTGTATATCGGTGAGCGACCGCTGGATTCCTTCGTCGTGGGGGAACGTACGACGTACACCACGCGTCCCTTCACCCTTACGAAGGGGATGAACGATCTGCACTTCCGCGCGGCGGCGGGCTGTCCCCAGGAAGCGGCCGGCGGCACGGCCTGCCGCACGTTTGCCTTCGAAAGCGTGTCCTTTGTACCACAGGCGGACCTGCTTCCTGGCGAGGCACTCGACGTCGATTTCGGCGAGCAGATGCAGTTGCGTGGCTGGCGACTGGACGTGACGTCGCTACGCCCGGGCGGGGTGTTGACGGTGACGATGGACTGGCAAACGTCGGTGTCGTTGAGTGATCAGCAGGTCGTCTTTGTGCACGTGCTGTCCTCCGATGGAACGCTCGTGGCGCAGCACGACGCACCTCCGGCGCGTCGGTTCCAGCCGTCCTCCACGGTTCCTCGCGCGGCGGTCTTCAGCTATCCGGTGACGATCGAACTCCCCGGTGACCTGCCTGCCGGTGAGTATCGTGTTCTCGCGGGCGTCTATCTGTGGCCTAGCCTGGATCGGCTGCCGGTATTGGACGATGTGCCGGGCGCCGATGCTGGCACGGTGGAGCTGGGGCGCGTGAGGATCGCGCCGTGACGGGGCTGGTGGTGGGAGTGTTGGGTCGAAATGATGTGAGGTGGAAGGTGCGGATGAATCGTCACTGGTGGGTGAAGCCAGCTTTGGTGCTGGTTGTTTTTCTGGTTGCATTTCTCCCTCGTGCTATATATCCGGTTTCCCGTCCTTCGCAGTGGTACATCCGGTCGGTGATGTTTGTGGATCGGGTCGCACACGGTGAGTGGGGGGAGACGGTCTATTCCGAGCATCCGGGCGTCACGACGATGTGGCTCTCAGGACTCGCGCTCCGGCTGGCCGGTGTGACCCCGGAGCAGCGGCCCGATGGCCCCTACGTGGACCCTGGCTCTCTTACTGCAAGGGAGTCCGCCATCGGTGTGTTGCCGCTGGCGCTGGCTATCGCCACGTTGATCACGTTGAGCTATCTGCTTCTCGAGCGGCTGTTCGACCGCGCGGCGGCGTTCGGCGCGGCAATGTTGGTGGCTCTGGACCCTTTTTTCATCTCAAACTCCAAGTTGCTCCATGTGGACGGCCTGCTGTCGGCCATGATGTACACCTCGGCATTGGCGTTGCTGGTGTTCGTAAGGGAAAGGCGTTGGCGCTGGATCATTCTCTCTAGCGCGTTGGCCGGTCTGGCGCTGCTCACGAAGAGCCCGGCGCTTTTCCTGCTGCCGTACACGGCGCTATGTTTGGGCATCGGGTTGGTGGCGGATCGTTGGCTATCGTGGAAGGCGGGGCGGTTGGGGACAGCGAGGCCGTCCGTGACAGCCCGGGCGACTTGGCTTCGTACCATTCGGGCCGGACTGATTTGGCTGGCGGTGGCTGCTTGCGCCTACTGTGTTCTGTTCCCCGCTATGTGGGTGGCACCGGCGGACACGCTCAGAAGTGTATACGAGGAGGCGGCCCTGCGGATTAGCTGGGCGCACCCCAATCCGATCTACTTCCTGGGCCAATCGTTCATCGGCGATCCAGGACCTACGTACTACCTCTACACCTGGGCCTTCAAAACCACGTCGGTAGTGTCCATGTTTGCGGTTTTGGCCTTGCTGTATACAGTGTTGGACAAGTCCCTGCTGGGCCGCAGACGGGCGACCATTGGGTTGATCTTTGGCTTCGTCTTCTTCTTCACGCTGCAGATGATCATTGGCGCGAAGAAAATGCCCCGCTATTTGCTGCCCGCCTTCCCCATGGTGGATATATTGGCCGGCGTAGGCCTGGCTCAGTGGGCCGATCGAATCTCGAACCTCCCATCTCCATTCTCCAATCTCTCACGTCGAATCCCAGGAGGGCTTGTCTTGGCGGGCATCCTCGTCCAGGCTGCGCTGATTCTCCCCCGCCATCCTTACTACGACACGTACTTTAGCGAGCTGGCGGGAGGAGCCCGTGCCGGGATATCGGCCATCTCCACCCAGTGGCAGGGGGAGGGACTGGACATTGCAGCTCGGGTACTCAATGGGTTGCCGGGCGCGGACCAGCAAACCGTGGGCAGTCACAAGTCGGTCTTTTTCCGCCAGTACTTCGCCGGTCAGACGGTCGGTGTGGACGAGCCGGCCGACTGGTACGTCTTTAGTGTCGGCAACGTGTTGGAGGGGGGAGACAAAGAGGAGCAGAAGGTCGTGGACTTCTATCGCCACCGGCAGGCGTGGGAGACCGTGCTCCTCGGTGGGATCCCCTACGCGTGGGTATATCGCGCGGACGCCGTACCGCAGAATCCGTTATCTTTCACCTTCGAGACCGGTATCCGGCTCATCGGATATGACCTAGCTTCTTCGCTTGTGTATCCCGGGCAGACGCTGCGTCTGCAACTCCACTGGCAAGCACTTGAGCTGCAGGATGAAGACTACGTCGTGTTCGTACATCTGTTGTCGGGCGCGGACGGCCGGATGGTGGCTCAGCAGGATAACCCGCCTGTGCAGGGTAAAAAGCCCACCTCGCAGTGGAAACTGGGCCAGGTCATCGTCGATCCCTATGATCTGCATATCCCATTGGACACGCCGCCGGGGGAATATCTGCTGGAGGTTGGGCTTTACCGCTGGCCCGATGTCTCGCGCTTGACGGTGCGGGACGATGATGGCCGCCATTCCGATGGTGCCTTGTCAGAAGAGGATGGTGTGCTGTTGCCGGATGATCGCGTCATGCTCAACCCTGTGTATGTGGAGCGATCACCTTCTTCACCAGGTGTCTGGATCGCGCGGGTTGTAGCGCTGGTTCTGGTGCTCGGTGCAGGGGTCGACCTTGTCAGGAGGGATGGGTAGTGGACGGGAGGGCAAAGAATCAGCGTCTGGCCCTGGGAGGCTTGTTGGCGTTGTTCCTGCTGCTGGCGACGGTCTACAATGCTCTCTCCATCCCTTTTGAGGCCCCTGATGAGATCGGGCATTTCTACTACGTCGTGCATTTGCTTCAAAATCGCGGGCTGCCGGTCGTGCCGGCGGATGGTCCCCATCCTCACTACGAGCAGGAAGGGATCCAGCCCCCGCTTTATTACGCAAGTGCTGCCCTTTTTGTCCGTGCGCTCTCTGCACCGCTCCAGCTCGACCTGAAGGATGCTGGCGAGTCTCTGGACGTCAACCCTCACTCGGTCTGTGCCCGTCCTGGAGCACGGTACAACGTCAAGTACCTGGCGCACGACCCCCACCGGGAGCGATTCCCCTACCAGGGCCGGGTGCGGGTCCTTCACGTCGTCCGGCTATGGTCCTCGCTGCTGGGGATGGTGGCCGTCGCCGGCGTGTTTGCCTCTGTGCGGCTGGCTTTTCCTGGCGTGCCTGCGGCGGCCTGGCTGGCGGCAGGCCTGACTGCTTTCACGCCCGAGTTCTTGTTCACCGCCGGTGCTGTGAGCAACGACAACCTGGTGACTGCGTTGGTTTCATGGGGCGTCTATCTGTCGCTGGGAATGGTGCGCGATGGCCTGCACTGGCGCAACACGCTGGCACTGGGTATTCTCGCTGGACTGGCGGCGCTCAGTAAATTCTCTGGCGCGCTGCTCCTGCCACTTGCCCTGATCGTCATTCCCGTCGCAAGTTCACTGCGACGGACGAGGCTGTCAGGGCGCAAATTCCCGACCCCGGACTGGCCGTTGCTCATTGCTCATTGGTCATTGGTCGTTTTCTGTTTCTTTGCCATCGCGGGTTGGTGGTTCATCCGCAACTGGACGTTATACGGCGATCTGACCGGCACGCGTCCCATGCTCGAGATATTGCCCTTGCGCAGGGAGATGTCGGTGGGGATGTTGATCCTCGAACTTCCGGGCCTGTTTCGCTCCTGGTGGGGTGCCTTCGGCTGCACGGCACCACCGTCTGGATTCTACCTGTTCTACTTGCTGCTCATGCTGGGGGGGCTGGTTGGTCTGATCGTCGATCGCCGCCGGTACCGCCAGGACTGGGCCCAGATTGGAGTGTTGTTGGTCTGGTTGGCGATGATGGTCCTCGCCTACGCCCGTTGGAACTGGGTCATCCACGCGGCGAAGGGTCGCCTGCTGTACCCGGCGATGGTCAGCGTGGCGGGTCTCCTCGGTCGTGGCTGGGCTGCATGGTCGGTCCGGCGGCGTTGGTTCCCTCGCGTGGTATTCGCCCTGTCCGCAGCAGGTGCTGTGGCCGTCCCCGTCGCAGTGATGGCTCCGCCTGCCACGCCGCCTCGTGTCTACGCTAGCACTGCCGAAGTCCATCCAGCATACCCGATCGATGGCCAGTTTGGCCCTGACATCGCTCTCCTGGGCTACGATCTCGACTGTGTCTCTTTCGAGGCCGGGGACTCTCTCGACCTCACACTGTACTGGCAGGCGTTGGCACGACCCTGTGACCACTATACGCTCGCTATCCAGTTGGTGTCGGCGGTGCCGGGTGAGACGGACACGCTGGTCAATTTCAACACCTGGACTGGCGGCGGGAACTACCCGTCGGGTTACTGGCACCCTGGTGACGTGATCGCCGACCATTATCGGCTGCGGCTGCCAGACGATGTGCCCCGTGCACAGGGCTGGATTCTTCAGGTCGTTCTATTCGATCTCGAAGACGGTGCCCGATTGCCTGTCACGCTGGACGGTCAACCGGCCGGTAAGACGGCCCCATTGTCCCTGCTGCGCGTTGGGGCCTCCGATCTTGAGGGACAGCGTGTGGCCGAGCCCGCTCGTTTGGCTTCCCCGGTCCAATTTGGCGGAGCGGTGGCGTTGGATGGTGTGCAAATGGCGGAGAATGACAGGGGTGTGCACGTGACCCTGTGGTGGCGGAGCCTGGCCCCCATGACCAACGACGTCGTCGTCTTCGTCCACCTCTACGACGCCAGTGGGCAGTTGATCGCCACCGCAGATGGACCGCCGCTTTCTGGCGGATTTCCCACGTCGCTGTGGCAGCCGGGCGACCGGCTGCACGAGGTGCGTATCGTGCCGTGGCCGGAGGAAGGAGCCGCTACGCTTCCCTCCGTACTGGAAGGAGCCGGAGCCGACCGCGGGACGGCCGCGCCTTTCCACCTGGGCGTTGGTTGGTACGACCCTGTCTCCGGCGTCCGGTTGATGGCCACGGCTGCTGGTGATGAACGCCTGCCCGACGACGAATTCCTGATTCCAGTTTTGCCTTGACTTTGAGACAAGGAGACCGGGAATACACAAGGGTGCTGGACTGCACTGGGGATAGGGGAGTGGGTCAATGAGGCTCAGTGGCACCTTGCTCCTCCTTTCCACGATGGTATAATCCCGTCGGATGAACACCAAATCGTCTGAGTCACTTCAACATAATGCGGGGAAGCGCAGCGGTTCATTTGCCATTCGTCATTTGTCATTGGTGCCGGCTGGGTTCTTTCTGGCTCGCGTCGCGTTGGAGGTCGCCGGTCGACCCTGGCCGGGACCGCTCGTCGTGGTTGTAATCGTGCTGGGTGGGCTGGGAGGGCTTGCGCTGGGGCGCTCGCTGGCCAGGCGGCACGTCCGCCTGTGGCCTGCGCTACTTCTGCTTGGCTACGTTCTCTGGCCGCGGCGCGATCTGGCCATGGCTGCTGGCGTGGCTGTGCTGTCCGCGTTGGTGTGGCTATTGGGCGAGTCGCTGCGCTTCCCTCTATATTCAAATGGGGAACGGCATTCCCTTCCGAGATGGGGGGGCGCGGTGGCGGACGGCGTGACCTTCGTCATCGCACTGGTCGTCTACGTGGCTACTGTTGCTCCTGACGTGCTGCCTGCCGATGCGGGCGAGTTTCAGTTGGTCGCGGCGCTCCTGGGCGTGGCCCACCCGCCGGGTTTTCCGCTCTATACGATGGTGGGTCACCTGTTCGTGCGTCTCTTCCCGTGGGGGACACCGGCCTACCGGCTGAACCTGATGAGCGCGCTCCTGGCAGCGGGCACCCTGGTTCTCGTAGCGCGGGCGACCCGTCTGTGGGCCCGGCGGCTGGGCGGCACTCCGCTCTTGATTGTGGCATCCGGCCTGGCGGCGGCGTTGGCATTGGGCACGGCGACGACCTTCTGGGCTCAGGCGACTATCGCTAACGTCCGCACCCCGGCTGTTTTCTTCACCGCGCTGACGCTCTGTCTCCTGGCCCGTTTTGCCGGCGCCGCCAGCGGGCCATCGGCATGGCCCTCTAGAGAGCGTGGAGGGCCATCGGAATGGCCCTTTGGAGAGAGTGGATCACGAGAGGCCGATAAGCTGCTGGTACTTCTGGGGTTGGTGTTCGGCCTGGCAGGATGCCACTACCCACCCCTGGCTTTCGTCAGTATTTTCTTCGGCATCTACGTCTTGCTCGTTGATCCGCGCCTGGTCGCCCAGCCCCGTCGCTGGTGGCGGCCTGTGCTGGCGGGGTTGGCGGGCTTCCTCCCCCTGCTCTATCTGCCCATCCGTGGGGCGATGGATGCTCCGCTGGCCCCTGAGGGTCTGGACACGCTAGATGGGTTCCTCCATCACTTTCTGGCGCAAGGGTTTGCTGGCGATATGTTCGCCTTCGCTACCCCCGCCGACCTGCCCCATCGTCTGGCGCTGGTACCGACGCTCTTCCTTTTCCAATTCAACATCCTGCTCCTGGCGGGGGCGCTGGTTGGACTCCTGGGATTGCTGTGGCGTGACTGGCGGTTGTTTGTCATGCTAGCGGGCAGCCTCGCGCTCCACACCTTCGTCTCGATCACCTACCGCGCGCCGCAGACCGTCGAGTACCTGATGCCGGCCTATGTGCCGGTCGCCATCGCCGTAGGCCTCGCGCCATTGATTCTCTCCCTTCCGCGAGCTCCCTCCGAAGCAGGGGGTTCAGTGGCAGCCAATCCAGGCGTGCGCGCTACCCTCGGCGCGTTGCTGCTCTGGGCTGGGCTCCTCAACGGCTGGGCGCATGGGCCCAGTTTCGTCGAATTGGCTGGCGACCACACGGCCCGCCAGATGGCTGGCCCACTCCTGGAGACAGCTCCCACGAGGGCGCTCATCCTGGCCGACTGGCGTTGGGTCATGCCTCTCCGCTATCTTCAGGAGGTCGAAGGAGTCCGCCCCGATGTCGATGTGCGCTACGTCTATCCCGTTATGGGAGAGGAGTATCGGGAGGTTTGGCGGGCGCGCATTGGGGAAGCTGCTCCCGACGTACCGGTTCTGCTGACCCACTACTATGAGTTCGATGAGTATACGACTGAGCCGTGGGAAATGGGATTCCTGATTCGTCCCCGGCCGGTGGCGGAGCCTGCGGCGCCCCTTGTACCGGTCGGGGTGACGTTCGGGGATCATGTCCGGGTGGTGGGGTATAGCCTCCGGCAGAACCGTTTCCACCCGGGACAAGTAGCGGAGGTGGTCCTGGCTTGGCAGCCGACTGGCTCGTCGGAACAGGCTCCTTCGTTCACGCTCCGGTTGCTGGACGGGGAGGGGCGTTCCTGGGCGCAGGTAGATCGGCGGCTGGGCGCCGATTGTGCTCCCGGGGAGGTGCGATTTCAGCGGCTCGCGTTGCCCCTGTATCCCACACTGCCGCCGGCTCGCTACCAGGTAACGCTGGGGGCATACACCGTGACCGAGACGGGCTTTGAAAACCTGGTGGTGACGGATGGAGAGACCACTGTCGGTCTGGCCGAGCTGGAATTGGTGCCTGTTGGGTCTGAGCTCGGATCGTCGGTTATGAAAAGTGCAGGGGCTCCCTTCACCCTCCACCGGCAGGCCGTGCCTTTTCACTATGAAGGAGGACGAGGAGGCACGGGGACAGGCAGACAAGGAATGCAGAGGGCATCTTGGCTGCGCCGGGGATGGGTGAGGATCGTGGGCGTAGACTACGATCGCAGCGTGCCCGATGTCCTCCGGGTCTACCTGCACTGGCAGGGGCCAACGGCGGACCAAGGGTCCGCGGGGGATGGATGGCAGGCGCAGGTAAGGGCCGCTGATGGCGTGGAGGCTGCGGCGCGGTTGGCGCCTGTTCCAAAGGGGGCATACCAAACCGTCGCTGTGGATCTTCAGGGCGCAGCGGGCGATGAGCTGTGGCTCTCCTTAACCAACGAGCAGGGGCAGGTGATGACCGCAGCCGGGCCGTGGGGCTGGCCTGTGGACGAGATTCGGTTGCCCGCCGCGGCATCTGACGCCCGCTTCGTTCCCCTGGGTGACGAGATGGCCGTGATTGGGGCTAAGGCTCACTCTGCTGTCCCTGGGGAGACGATGGCGGTGGACGTGGAGTTGGTGTCGCTCCGTCCATTGACTAGCGACGATGGGACGAGCGTGCGGGTGGTGGATGGGGACGGGCGTTTCGCCGCGCACGACTGCCAGCCGGCACTAGGTGCCATTCCCACTCTCAAATGGATCCGGGGCAGCCGGGTGGTGGACCGGCATCTGCTGCCCCTGCCGGAGGATTTTGCTGCCCAGAGCGGGCAGGCCACGCTGGTGGCCTACGAGCGGTTTCGGATGATGCCCCTTCCGCCGATGGACGGGCGCTTCAGCCAGGTTCCGCTGGGCATCTGGACTGGGTTATGAAACGTGATGCGTGATTCTATGTCTTCCCAGGATTTACTCTATCGTGTCTTTACCTCCCGTCACCGTTGGTTGACGGTGTTGGCGACGCTGGTCGTGTGTGCGGCGCTGGCGGTGGGTGGGGGCTACCTGTTAGCGGAGTTCGGGGCGCTCGTGGCCGGGGCAGGATTGTTCGCGTTATTTCTCGGCTTGTGGATGTTGCGTGACGTCGAGGTCGCCTATTGGGTCGTCATTGGCGTCGTCTGCCTCCTTCCTTTTGCATCTTTCCCGTTTGATATTGGTTTTACCCCGACGCTCCTCGATGGGGCGATGGGAGCACTGTTCTTCGTCTGGGCGTTGCAAATCGCCACCGGCGTTCAGCGGGAGTTTGTCGGCACGTCGCTCGGCCTGCCCGTCGCCGTGTTTGCGATGCTAGCGGTGGGTTCTTTCGTCTTTGGACTGTCTCACGGGCCGTTGACCTCCTACGTTCTGCGTCACTTTGGCGAGGTGCTGCTCAGCATTGCGCTGTTCTTCCTCGTCGTCAACACCGTGCGCGACGTGGGCCGGCTTGGCCGCCTCGTGCGTGCGCTGATCCTGTGTGCATTTGCGGCTGCTGTTCTGGGCATCGTCCTCTACGTCGTTGCCGTAACCGTCTCTGATGATCTGGTGATCCGTGCGCTGTCCGCGCTGGGGCGCCTGGGCTATCCAACCGGGCCTGGTGTGCTCCGATACATCCGTGAGGACCCGGAGCTGCCGATGCGAGCTACCTCGACCTCCGTCGACCCCAACGTGCTGGGCAGCCTGCTCAACCTGGCGCTGGGTATCGCGGTGCCTCAGTTGTTTGCCCGACGGCCGATCATCCGCCGTCGCTTCCTGGTACCGCTGGTGGGCGCGATGGCCCTATGCCTGGGGCTGACGATCAGCCGTGGTTCGTTGGTAGGGATCGGGATCGCGTTGGCCACACTCGCCACACTGCGGTATCGCAAGCTGTGGCTGCTCCTGCTCGTGGCGTTGGCGCTGCTGCTCGTCCTGCCTCAGACCCAGGACTACGTCGGCCATTTCCTAGAGGGGGTGCGGGGCGAGGATCTGGCAACCCAGATGCGCTTTGGCGAGTACAAGGACGCGTTGATACTGATCCAGCGGTATCCCTGGCTGGGCGTCGGCTTCTCGGGTTCGCCCGACATCGATACCTACGTCGGTGTCTCGATGGTC
>Ga0180437_10002697_pt1 | contig 27662 bp, 25 predicted proteins | sample SS_ome_4_FD_132410 | JGI IMG/M metagenome (GOLD analysis project Ga0180437, IMG submission 132410) | Hypersaline lake sediment archaeal communities from the Salton Sea, California, USA - SS_3_D_1 metaG | ecosystem: Environmental > Aquatic > Non-marine Saline and Alkaline > Hypersaline >...
CCAGAAGGTGGAGACCTTTTCCGGAGGGATGAAACGGCGTCTGGAACTGGCCAGAGGACTGCTGCACCACCCCAGAGTACTCTTCCTCGATGAGCCAACACTCGGGCTCGACCCCCAGACCAGGAACCGCATGTGGGAGTATATCTTGGAGCTGCGGCGGCAGGAAGGGACGACCATTTTCCTCACCACGCACTACATGGATGAGGCGGAGAAAGCCGACCGCATTGCCGTTATCGACTACGGGAAGCTCATCGCCATGGACACGCCGGCAGGGCTGAAGAGAATGGTGGGCAAGGACATCGTCTCGCTGAAGACCGGCGATAATGACCAGGCAGCGGAAGAAATCAGACGCCGTTACCAGATTGAAACCAGACGCGACGGCGATGGGCTCTGTTTTGAGGTTGCCAACGGTGAGGAGTTTCTCCCTGTTTTCCTGCGTGAATTTAACACCCTGATAGTCAGCGTGAGCATGCGTCGCCCCAGCCTCGATGACGTGTTCCTCAAGCTCACGGGACGTGAGATACGGGAGGAGGAAGTCAGCGATACCTTCAAGGCTATGGTTCGCCAGCATGGCCGCCGTTCGCGGCGCTAGGAGGATGACATGAATCAACTGCGTGGTATCTACACTATCTGGTATCGTGATATATTGCGTTTCTGGCACGACAAGATGCGCTTGCTCGGTTCGGTTACCTTTCCGCTCCTGTTCCTCTTCGTGTTCGGCAGCGGGCTCAGCGCCAGAATGGGCGTCATGGGGGCGGGCTTCGATTTCACCCAGTTCATCTATCCCGGCATTATCGGCATGACGGTGCTGATGAGCTCGTTCATGTCCGGGGTTTCCGTGGTCTGGGACCGCGAGTTCGGCTTCCTCAAGGAAGTGCTGGTGGCGCCCATCAGCCGCGCCGCCGTCGCCACCGGCAAGGCACTGGGAGCGGCTACTATTGCCTCGCTGCAGGGAGTGCTGATACTGGCGTTTGCCCCCCTTATCGGCGTTTCCCTCTCCATCTGGACGGTGCTGGCACTGCTGCCGCTGATGTTCCTGCTGGCCGTCTCTCTGGGCTCTTTCGGCGTCCTGCTGGCCACCAGGATTCGTTCCATGGAGGCGTTTCAGGCCACGATGCAGATGCTGATGTTCCCCATGGTATTTCTTTCCGGGGCGTTTTTCCCTCTCCAGGGTCTGCCGTCCTGGATGAACGTGCTGGTGAAGGTCAACCCGGCTACCTACGGCATCGCTCCCATCCGTCAGGTGGTGCTCGGTATGGGGCCGGACGCTACCTACGTTATCACCCTGTTCGGGCACACGCTGACGCTCTGGAATGAAATACTGATTATGGCCGGATTCGGGGCAGTCATGATATTGCTCGCAGTATGGTCGTTCGGCAATCAGGAGTAACCAGCTTGACTTTGCTCGTCAGAATTACGATAATGAAGTCGGTCTTTCGGGACACTCCCCGATAGCTCAACGGTAGAGCGGGCGGCTGTTAACCGCTAGGTTCTAGGTTCGAATCCTAGTCGGGGAGCCAGAAATTGCGGGTCATTATGTGGAAGCCCTGCCCCGTGCTTTCACAGGCGTTTGTTCTGTTCTACTCCGGTTCTGGTCGAATTAGCCATTCAATGGTTTCACCGCGCCAACAAAGGAAAGGATATTTTCAAGCGACGTTTGGGGGGAGAGGTCACAGCCGGGAGCAATAATAAATTCCCTTTTCCCCTTGACTGTTTCCAGCAGTGCAGTCGTATCCCGGTCTATTTCTGACGGAGACGCACTTAACAACTTCAATGGACTCAGGTTACCGGCTACGACCAAATCGGCGGGTACCTCGGCTAATACTGCGGTCATATCCACGTCATCAACGCTGATTGCCGATGCCCCGGACCGGCACATGAGTTTTATGAGGTGCCCTGCCCTGCCGCAGACATGCAGCACACAGTTTCTCCTGATTGCTTTAATCATCTGTCTCGTATAAGGCAAGGAAAAGAGTTCGAAAGCATTGGGCGAAAGTTGCGAGCCTGCTGGTTCGGCGATGAGTATCATGTCGGCGCCCTCTTTCACCAGGGCCCGGGCATATTGAATGCCGACATCGGTACAGTAACCCAGTATGCGCTTTACCTTTTCCGGGTCTTTAACGGTCTCTATATAAAGGTCCGTTCCGCCTATATGCAGGGCGAGCGTGAAGGGCCCGGTAACGCAGGCTATCTTGAGGCCGGTGTGATGGCGTTTCATCAACCTCATGGTCTGCAGAAAAACAGGCATCCGGCCATCGCAGTATGGGTCAGGGACTCGCAGCTTTTCTATATCTTCTATACTCTTAACAAGGTGGGACTGTACCAACGGCACACTCGCATAGTCATAGACTACTGGACAGCCACAGGCTTCTGCCTCCAGGCTCAAATCAGCCATTAAACACAGCGTATCCAGATGCATGTAATCGACGGTAAACCTCATCGCCTGGTAGAGCAGGTCGGCGTCCTTGAGGGCATCCTTCATATTGGAACCGGTAAGCATAATCGCTGGCGCCGCGGCGAAAGCCGTAACCAGGCGGCGCCCGGCGATCCTGAGCAGCACCGGAAAAGGCAACCTGACCACGCCGCCTAGGATAAAGGAAGCCAATGGCCTGAGCCATTTGTTCCGCCCCATTTTGGTCAGTTTATCGTACAGGTTCATTCAGGCATCAGCACCGCTTTTACAGGCAGCAATATTATCCGGGGCACCAGCCTCAAGCTGTCCTTCAAATTACGGCGCCAGGAATTTTGCCAGCCTTTTAGCCAGCGCAATTATGGTTATAATAGGTGGTAAACCAGGTGAAGTAGGCAGGACACTGGCATCACAGACGAAAAGATTATCTATGTCTGTCTGAAGATTGCTGTCCACCACTGCGCCAATAGCCGCCGTACCTCCCGGGTGTGCGCCTTGCCCCTTGGACACCGTAATTTTCCTGGCTCCTAACTTCTCCAATATTTCCGTTGCTATCCTGGACCCTTCTCTTAATTTCTCCCGGTCTTTATCTGTTGCGAACTTCGATACGCTTCCATCCGGATACACCCGGCCTGTCGGCTCATCACGTATCTTCGTCATTATGCCTACCACCTGATTATCGCGCATGGTTAATCCCTTTACGCCGAACTCCATGAACTTGACCATCCTGGGATGATTAACGTAAGGAGACAATATGAAGCCATTGCTATTATAGAAATCATGGTTGACAAGGGTCATCGTTGGTTCATGACTCAGATTTAAATCATTTGTAATCCCGTACGTATTGACCAGAAGGTCCATAAAAAGTCCCTTGCCTGCATTTTCGATGCCAGAATTCAACAAGATTTGCGGCGTTCCCAGGCCTCCGGCGGCCAGTATAACCACGTCAGCCAGGAGCTCCGTCTCTCCGGACGGCCCAAAAGCACGTATTCCCCTTACCTTACCGTTTTCGACAATGACACTGAGACATCTCAGGCCATACGATACCTGAGCGCCTTTCTCCGAAGCCTCTTTCAGATAATCCAACGCCGTCCACTTGGCATCTCTGGCACAGCCCAGCACGCATTGCCCGCACTTGCGGCACTTCTTACGGTCGATGAACTTGGGCATGAGCTCCATGGTATAACCCAGTTCTTTCGAGGCCCGCATGATTTCTCTGGAACCGTCAGATAAAAGCCTTTCGGCAATGGGGGCGATTTGAAGCTCGGATTCAGCTTCAGCGAATTCCGCCTCCAAGTAAATCCCAAGGTCATTCAGTTCCTGTTCTAAACAGCGCACGCCATTACCACAGGAAACAACCGTGGAGCCTCCCGCCATACGAGTTCCCCACAGGATTACCCCTTCTTTAGACTGCCTCGGTGTGCGGGTCAACCTGCTCTTGACCTCATAATATCTAGTAGCATCGCGGAAGGTTCCGACCTCTGCTTCTCTTTTACCCGCTTCTACTACGGATACACTCTTGCCTCGTCTGGTTAATTCCTTTGCCAGGGTCGCGCCACCCGCTCCAGAGCCGACAATCAAATATTCAGTTTTTTCTTTCATCTTACTAACCCCACTGATTAGAGTAATGAATAATATACCTGCTCCAATATTTTTTTGTCAAAGGTTTTTCGTCTGCCTAAAGATTAGCAGTCAAATATGCCTGGGCAGAAGCTCGAACTCCTCAAGTTTCTCAGGGAGAAGGTCTGTCAAAGTAAAGGCACGGTCGAAGGCCTGACCAAAGTTGTTACACAGCCGGATTATCAAGACAGGTAGTAAATAGTTAAGGCAGGAAAACTTTTTCAAAGGGCAACTAATACATCGGAGAAGACGACAGTGCCGGCTATCTTCGTAACAGTCTAGCCGACAATGGAATGCCGAACTGCTGGGAAAGGCCAGGGAGCCCGCTCTATTCTGCTATCTTGCCCAGGGTCTCTCTGGCTATGGTATTTGCTTCCGCGGCTCCCTTCTCGGCCGCCATTCCCAGGTACTTTTTAAAGTCAATGAACTTGCCCACACCGTCTATTACCATGTGGGGCACTTTTGAGTCTTTTAAGAGAAAAGCGTGTATCTCTTCCCCCAGCTTCTTTCCTATCTCTTCATAGGGGATGGCTTCAGCGAGCGTCGTTACGGCTTCTTTCAGCTGGTCATGGTTACTTTTCAACTGGGCCAGGTCAGCTGCTAAGGCTGTTTTCTCTGATTCCAATCCTTTTATCCTGGCATCCAGCTCCGCTATCTGAGACTTCAGGTTATCTATTTCTTCCTTATGCTCGTCCTTTAGCGCTGTTATCTGTGACTCATACGCTTCTTTCTGCTGTTCCTTTTCCCGGTTAAGGTTTTTTACCTGTTCTCTCAGGCCATCTATATCGGCCAGTTTCCCGGCAAGCGCTTCATGATTAATCCTTGACTCCTTGAGGTCCTCGCCCAGTACGGAGGTAAATCTTTCCATAAATTCTTTAGAATCTGTCCTTAACTCCCTGTATTCGTCACCCAGTATACCGACCACCCTTCCCATGAGCTCGTCATACCTTGTGTTCGCCCGGTCGCGCTCGTCTTCCAGTGCCATTATGTATGACCGCAAATCGCCCACCTTCCCGCCATACTGCTTGTTCAACAGGGTGTAGACGGCAAGGGCGACTCTCTTGGCCACCGCTTCCCCGTAGCCTCTGATGTCGCTGCCTCGCGGACCGAGCACCTTGTTGAGCAATTTGCTCTCCACTTCAATACGTTTATCATAGTCTTTAAGCCCGGCATCAACCACCGGGTCCAATCCGGCATTGCTATATAATTGTTCTGCCAGCTGGGATTCTTCCAGGTTCATTTCCTCCGGGCTGATTTCTCTGATTTTTATAATCTCTTTTCCTTTGTCTTTGCCGCCTTTCATTCTCCCATCCCCCTTTATCAGAATCTTTTCAAACCAAGTCCTGATATATATTCTGCACGCAGCACAAATAAGCCCGCACCGTATTAGAAAAGGAATTCGCCAGCGCAGAAATCTATTATTTTATATACCATAATTATATACTATTTCCTGGAACAAAAGGAGATACCGCTGGTAACTATTTTTACCTGCTGGCCGGCCTGTCCCGGCAACTGGCTCAATCAGCTGAAAAATATATAATAATAAAGAGGCAGGGCTTCATTGCCCTGCCTCAATTCCCTGCGTGAACTTGTTATTTGCTGATATTAAGTCTTAAGCTTCTTCTTTTATGCTCTGCCTCAGGTTGCGTTTGACCACGTCCATCAGTCCGACGCTGTCATAGCGCTCCTGCATCACCCGTATTGTCCGGAGCACTTTCTGCGTTATATCAAGCTGCGCCCGCTCCAGCTCCTCAAGCCGCTTTCCGATGTCGTTCAGTACCGGCTGCAGCCAGCCAGAAGCAGCATAAAACTGCTGCGCCTTGTCCAGGTCCTCGGTCAGGCTCTGTACCTTCTCTTCCAGAGCGACCAACTCCTGCTCTTTCTGACGGAGCAGTTCGGTCAGTTCCGCTTTCCGCGATTCACTCGCTTCCAGTTTGCTGCGGGCAGCGCTCATGGCCATCTTGACCTGCTTGTTTTCCTTCTCCAGCTCGAAATGCGCGGTTTGCAGGCAATTGGCGCAGTAAATCGGAGCGCTTTTATCCAGTTCCGTACCACATTGCGAGCAGGACAGGGGCTGCACTCTGGCTTGCTTGCTGGCACGACATTCTTTGCAGCGGGTGGGCAGGTTGAAACCTTTCAGCTCATAGAACTCCTGTTCCGCCTTGGTCAGGACGAATCCCTTACCGCACTGACGGCACATCAACTGGATATCAGCTTCTCTGACCATTTGAAGCCCTCCTTTGTCTCAGGTTTCCGGGTTTCAAACCAAGCTGACAGTTTGGCACCAGTACTTTTTTCCCAGCTCGTAATCCATAATATAACATAAATTATGCGGTTTTGCACTACTTAAAGCTGAAATTGCATAAAATTTTTCCAAAACTTACCATAAGAAGCCGGAGGTGTATACGGCATTAAGGTATGACCAGGCATGGAACAGCCATGGCGCGATGTTAACCGATGGCATGCTCTCTGATGTAATCCATATCCAGCGTCACGCCGAGTCCGGGGCGTTCCGGGATATCCAGATATCCGTCTTTCATCACAAACTGCTCATGCGTAACCTTATCGCGGAAGGGGTGCGGGGAACGGTCGTACTCGAACAGCGGCACCGCCGGGAAACGACGTTCCGGGAAGTTGGGCAGAACCGCGAATACCTGCAGCGCGCCAGCGAGGCCGATATTTGTCCCCCAGACATGGGGAATAAGCGGCACGTTCCAGGCGCTGGCCAGGGATAAAATCCGCATCATCTCGGTAAAGCCGCCGGCGGCGCAGAGGTCGGGTTGCAGTATGTCCACGGCACGCCTAGTAATCAGTTCGCGAAAGCCGAACCGGGTGTACTCACACTCGCCCCCGGTGATGAGGATATTGGAGTTCTGCTTCACCTCCACGTAGCCATCGATATCCTCCGGCGGCACCGGCTCCTCCAGCCAGTAGACGTTGTATTCTTCCATCCGGCGGGCCAGGCGGATGGCCTCGGCGGCATTGTAAGCATGGTTGGCATCGACCATCAGCTTTATTTCATCGCCGATGGCCTCCCGCACCGCACACACGTATTCCATATCCGTGTCGATGCCGTAGCCCACCTTGAGCTTCATCGCCGAGAAGCCGCTTTTCTTGTACCCGAGCGCCTCCGCCACCAGCGCATCCTTGATGCTGGGCACGTGCTGCGGCTCATAGAGGCCGGTGGCATAGACATGGGCGCGATGGCGATAGGCCCCGCCCAGCAGTTTATAAATGGGCACACCCAGCGCTTTCCCCTTTATATCCCAGAGGGCGATATCGATGGCGCTGAGTGCGGCGATGGGCAGGCCTTTCTGTCCCTGGTCCCTGGTCCGATTGTAGAGGAAATCCCAGATAACCAGGCTCTGAAAAGGGTCTGCCCCTATAAGCAGAGGAGCATAACCGTCCTGTATCATGGCGGCGGTTATGGTCGATGGCCCACCGACGAAGAACGCTTCCCCCACCCCTTCGATTCCCTCGTCGGTTGAAACCACGCACACGGCAGTCTGGCGCCTGTCAGTCACCCACAGCGACCAGCCAAACGCCTGTTCGCCGAGCAGTCCTTCCAGCACGAAGGTTTTGACGCCAGTTATCTTCATTTGCTTCTACGTTTACTTCTTTGCCGCGTTGCGCGCTTTTTCCACGGCCGCTTTGGCACTCTTGATAAGCAAGGCATCATCACACTCAACGGTATTGTAAGTAAATCCCTTTTTCACCGCCCATTCGATATTATCCAGGATACCGAACAAACCGGCCGGCTTGCCATATTTGGTGGCGACTTCCAGAACCCGGTCAAAGGCGGCCAGATAACGCGGATTTTTCCAATCGGGCGGTGAGCCGAATCCCAGGCTGACGGATAAATCCCACGGTCCGATGTAGCAGGCGTCGATGCCAGGCACGGAGAGTATCTCATCGAGGTTATCGAGGGCCTCCTGTGTCTCTATCTGTATGGAAATGAGCAGCTCATCATTGGCCGTCTTGAAATAATCGGGGTCGAACATGCCGGCACGCCGTGGACCATAGCCCCGGATGCCTTCCGGCGGGTATTTGCAGTACCTCACCAGGTTCTCCGCCTGCTCCCTGGTGTTAACCCAGGGGACAAGGACGCCGTAGGCGCCAAGGTCCAGCACCCGCTTGATAACCACCTGGTCGTTCCACTGTGGCCGTACAATGGGCACGCAGCCGCTTCCGTTCATCGCCTGCATCATGCGCTGCAGAGTCTGGTAATCTGCCGGTGCGTGCTCACTATCGAGCAGCAGCCAGTCAAATCCCACGCGCGAAAGCCACTCGGTCACATCCGGATGCCCGATTTCAATGAATGTACCGATTACCGCCTCACCTTTCTTTAGCCTCGCCTTCAAAGGGTTCTTCAATCCAGTTACCTCCTGAAAATTTGTAGTCTGAGCCGAAATCCGCCACATTCTAGCAGACCCATTTACAGACTGTCAAAACAACTTCCGGGTCCCGCCCAGCCCTGCCAAACCTGCTTTTACCTTGACAGATTACGCCCCCGTCAAATAATATTGGCCGAAAGGAGAACGCAATGAAAGTCACCGATTTGGTCAGCACCGCGCTTTCCGTACCTATACCGTGGCCTTTCAAAAGCGGCTTCGCCGCTGAAAGGGCAAACCCGGTGGTGGTGCAGCTTTTTACCGATGATGGGCTGGAGGGAATTGGCCTGGCCTTTTGCTGGAATGACCGGCGGGTAAAATCGCTCAAGGCCTGCATTGATGACCTGAAGGACACCATAGTGGGGCAGGACGTTTTCCGCTGGGCCGAGGCCTGGGAAAAGCTCTGGAAAGATACCTGGTGGATGGGACATCAGGGGTATCCAGTTTATGCCCTCAGCGCCATCGATACCGCACTCTGGGACCTGCGGGCAAAGGCACTGGGAATGCCGGTAGCCCGTCTGCTCGGCGGCTACCGCGATGAAGTGCCGGTATACGCCAGCCACCTGCTTTTCCCCAACTGGAGCCTCGACCAGCTACAGAAAGACGCCGCCTCGCTGGTGAAGCAGGGCTTCCGGGCAATGAAGATGAACATGAGCACCAGGCCGCCCGGAGAGGAGATAGAAAGGCTCAGGGCAGTGAGAGAGGCGGTGGGTGACGATATCGACATACTGGTTGATGTGAACTGGATGTGGACGGTGCCCCAGGCAATACAGATGGGACGGGAAATGGAGAAGTATAACGTGTACTGGCTGGAAGACCCGCTGGCCAGCAATGACCCTGCCGATTGGGCACTGGTGGCTGACGCCCTGGGCATGAAGGTGGCCGGGGGTGAGACCCTCACCGGCAAATATGATTTTCGCCGCGTGTTTGAGAACCGGGCGCTGGACGTGCTGATGCCGGACCTGCAGCGGGTGGGCGGCGTCACCGAATGGATGAAGGTAGCAGCGATGGCCGAAGCGTGGCATCTGCCCGTGGCCAGCCATATCTTCCATGAGTTCTCCGCCCACATGGTGGCCGCCATCCCCAACGGCTTGATTGTCGAGTACATGCCCTGGTGGGAATTCCTCTATAAAGAGCCCCTGCCACTCAAAGATGGCTGCCTCAAGATACCTGATAAACCCGGCTTCGGCCTTGAGCTTGACGCCGCGACCGTTAAGAAATACGCCATGAAGTAGCATCTGAAGCTGGCTAACCAGGGAGGTGATGAACGTGTCAGAAATCGGGTTCATCGGTTCGGGACCGGTAGGCACCGCCTTCGGGGTGAATTTATCCCAGCGCGGCTATCAGGTCATCGGCGTCTTCGATGTCGTGAAGGAAGCGGCGCAGCGGTTTGCTGCTGACGTGTCCGGCTGCCGGGTCTTTGACAAGGCGCAGGAGCTGTCTGACAGCGCCGGTATGGTCTTTATCACCACTCCCGATGATATCATCCCCAAGGTTGCCGCCGAGCTCAAATGGCGCGCCGGGCAGTCTGTGATTCACTGCAGCGGGGCCAGCACGGTTCATTCACTGGACGCGGCCAGTGAGCAGGGGGCCCTGGTAGGCTCGATTCATCCCTGCCAGACCTTCGCCGGCAGGGAACAGGCCATCAGCAACCTGCCCGGGTCCACCTTCGCCATCGAGGCCGAGGAGCCGCTGAAAACAACGCTCTCCGGAATCGCCAGAGCGCTTGATGGCGACCTGGTCTATCTCACCTCGGAGGACAAAGCCCTCTACCACGCCGCCGCCTGCATCGCCTGCAACTACTTCTACACGCTGGTGAAAATCGCCACCGACCTCTGGAAGAACTTCGGCAAGACCACCGAGGAGGCGATAAAGGCTTATATCCCCCTTCTGCAGGGCTCGGTGAACAATATCGCCAGCGTCGGCCTTCCCGGCGCTCTCACCGGGCCCATCGCCCGGGGCGATGTCAAGACAATACAGCGGCACCTCGCTGCGCTGGAGAAATACGCCCCGGATATATTGCCCCTCTATAAGGAGCTGGGGCGGCACACCATCCCCATCGGCATCGCCAAAGGCACCCTGAGCCAGGAAAAGGCAGCCGAACTGCGGTCTCTGCTCGAAAATGAGTTAAAATAGTTAAGGTTCAATTAAAGGAGCATATAATGAAAGTAACCGGGGTCAAAACCTATATTTATCACGGACACTTCAACTGGCTGCTGGTCAAGCTGGAGACCGATGAAGGGATAGAGGGCTGGGGCGAGGCCACCACCCAGTCTGCGGACCTGGCCACACAGGCCCACGTCCATACCATCGGCGAGAACTACCTGGTCGGCAAAGACCCGCGGCAGATAGAGCTTCACGTCAGTACCCTGCTGCGCAACAGCTACTGGAAGCCGTCATTCGTGATATACAGCGCCATCAGCGGCCTGGAGATGGCCATGTGGGACATCTTTGGCAAAAGCCTAAACGTGCCCGTCTATACCCTGCTCGGCGGCGCCTGCCATACGCGCCTCAAAATGTACCACAACGGCTGGTGGTTCGGGGCCAAATCATATGATGACTATGCGCGGCTGGCCAAAGAAATGGTGGACAAGGGCGCCAGAGCGTTGAAATTCGACCCGATGCAGGGAATGGGCACCTTCATCGATACCACTGAGTTCGACCGGACGGTCCAGGCCATAAAGCTGGTCCGGGAGGCCGTCGGCGATGAGGTGGAATTGATGATAGACGTCCACGGGCGCTTAAGCCCTGACAACGCCATAAGGCTGGCAAAGGCGGTGGAACCTTACCGCCCTTACTGGTGGGAGGAGCCCATACCCACCGATTCCAGCCTGGACGACCTGGCCCGGGTAGCCCGGTCAATCAATATACCGGTGGTTGCCGGGGAGCGCATCTACACGCGCTGGGGCTTCCGCGACCTGTTCGAGAAAAGGGCGGCCTCGATTATAAACCCGGACATCGCGCACGAGGGTGGCATACTGGAGACGAAAAAAATCGCCGATATGGCCCATGCCTACTACATAGGCGTCAACCCGCATGATGCCAGCGGGCCGGTACTTACTGCCGCCAGCATCCAGCTGGAAGCGGCCATACCGAACTTCCTCATCCACGAGTTTTTCTCCATTGACATCCCCTTCTATGAAGAGGTGCTCAGGGAAAAGTTCCCGGTGGTAACGGACAACAACTACATCGAGCTGCCCACAAAACCCGGGCTGGGGATAGATATCGACGAGGCAGCGCTCAGCAAAAGGCCCTACAAATATGCCGACCTGAGTGCCTTCTGGGCAAGCCACGACGAATGGCGCGAGTCCACCGGCCGCGAGTGAGACGCCGGGAGTCTTGAATTCAGAACGATGAAGCTGCGGACGCTCAGGCTCTGGTCCCTGGTCACCATAACGCCCGTTTTCGCGGCCATAGTCATACGCATCGGCTGGGAACTGGCGGTTAACTACTCCACCAGCGGTCTGGTTATGTCAGCCCTGGTGGTTATCGGGCTTCTCGGCCTGTATTCCCTCATTCTTTACTTGGTCCTCAAACCAAGCTTCAAAACGCTCACCAATCGCTCCGCCTGGCTGGGCATTGCGGTTATGGCCACCGCCGCCTTCATCGGCGGGATAATCCACCTAGCGCGCTTCATTGGCTCGCCCCAGTCCGAACTGCCCTGGAGCCTGGTCATCGCCCTGCTTTACCTTTTCGCCGCACTTAATGCCTATGGTATACTCATCTGGTTTGTCCGGTTGCTCTGGAAAAAGGAGTCACGGAAGGAATAAACCATGGACCGAGAGCGCTTCGAGCAGCTGGTGGCCCGGGCCGTTGCCGACCTGCCCGATGAGTTCCGCGAACGGATGGAGAACATCGACGTCGTGGTGCAGGACAAACCAACATCCCGCCAGCTGGCCGAGGCCGGGTTGAAGCGCGGCGAAACCTTGTTCGGGCTTTATGAGGGTGTACCCCTGATAAGTAGAAGCCGTGCCTACGGCATGGTGCCGCCGGACAAAATCACCATCTTCCAGAAGCCGATTGAGGCTGCTTACCGCAGCGAAACCCGTATCCAGCGGGAAATACAGCGGGTGGTGAGACATGAAATTGCGCACCACTTCGGCATCAGCGATGCCAGGCTGAACCAGCTGGAGCAGGAGATTGACCGCGCATAATAGCGGGCTTTTGCTTTTTCGGCAAGAAGACCTAACTTCTCCCCCGTTCTTCCGTTATTACATATATATAGATTAAATTATTCGACAGGGGGGTTAAGTGGCAATGAACAAAATCAGAATGTCTATGGTCAGCATCGTCCTGGTAATTTCACTCTTGTTTGGCGGCACCGCCTATGCTCAGGACGAGGAATTGCCTGACCCCGGAATCACGCCGGACAGTCCCTTCTACTTTCTGGACACTCTGGGGAAGAAACTCAGCCTCATCTTCACCTTTGATGACGAGGTCAAAACACAAAAGGCCCTCGAGTATGCGGAGGAAAGACTGGCCGAAGCCCGGGCGATGGCACTGCAAAACAAGCTGAAAGAGATGACGCAGGCAGCCGGGGGATACGAGCAGTTTATGGCCACGGTCAACCAGAGAATGCAGGCGGCCGCCCGGAATAACGCGTCCGCCAATGTATCGGAAAGGGTGGCTTTGGCAACACAGAAACATCTGGCCGTCATGGACCGGATGAGGGACAGGGTCCCGGATGAGGGCAGAGAAGCGCTCGACCGTGTCCGGGAAAGGTCACTCAATGAACAGCAGAACGCACTGCGTGCCCTGGCCAGAAATAGAGTGGAAAGGGCCGCCGAGATTAACCTGAACGGCATCCAGCAACGCCTGCAAAGGGCGCTGGAAAAGGCCAGTGAAAACGCCACCGACGAAGTGGCGAACGCCCTTGAAGACGCGGAAAAAATGCGCCGCTTTGGCGAGGAAATATCGGAAATCGCCAGAGGTCTCAGTGATAATACCACCACCGTGGACGAGCTCGTGGCCAGAGCCACGTCAGTACACCTGGAAGTACTAGGCCGGGTTCACGAAAGGGCGCCCGAGCCAGCCAGAGAGGCCATTGAAAACGCTATGGTCAATGCGCTGCAAAACCGTGAACAGCTCATCGAGCGACTGAGAAACCGGGTGCCTACCGCCAATATGTCGGAGAACATTACCGGACTGGAGCAGATACAGTCCGAGGTGATGGAGCGAGTACAGAACCGGATTCAGCAGAGGCTTCAAGACGTAACCGACAATCGGTCTCTGGAACAGGTTCAGGAAAGGATTCAGCAACAGTTGAACGAGAGGCTGAAGCAACAGAGGTAAGAGCAGGTCTTGCTTTGAGGTCAGGCTTCTGCCTTCAGCTCTCTGACCATATACTCGCCCAGTGAGCGATAGCCAAATTCAGTGCGGTAATACTCGCGGGCGCCGACCCCGCTCAGCACCAGCATCTGCCTAGCCTGAAAATCCTGGCCGGCAATCCGCTCGGCCTCCCGCAGCAGCGCTTTGCCGATGCCTTTATGCTGCGCCGCCTCCGGTCGCTGCTCGGCCAGCGGCACCTCGGGCCCGAAAATGTGCAGTTCCCTTATTATGGCCAGATTCCCCACATATTCTCCTCCCAGAACCGGCACCGGTTTATCCTGGATACGCAGCCGCAGCAGCCCGAAAAGCGTCCCCCTTTCATCCGCGAAAGAGAGAAAAATCTCCCGGCCGCCGGACGCCTCGTAGTCCATCCGCACCAGTTTAGGTTCACCTATCTCCCAGCCATCCCTCGAGCGGTGGCCGTATTCACGACAGCGGATGCACTGGCACTCCCGCCCTCTATCCCTCAACTTCTCTTTTAGCAGGCCACGCAGGGAATCCCTGGGGCCGCCGGTTATGAACTGCGGCGGTATATCACGCAGCACGCGGGAAATCCGGACGTACCCGGGCACGAGCACCTTTATTTCCGCGAGCAGGTTGACCATGACATCGAAGTCATAGGGCTGGTATCGCCCCTCCCGGTACCACTCTTCCAGCTCGGTACCCTCCACTACCATGGTCGGGTACAGCTTCAATCCGTCCGGCCGGAAACGGGCATCGTCAAACAGCTCCTTCGATAGCTCAAGGTCTGCCTCGGGGCTTGAGCCGGGCAGGCCCGGCATCCAGTGATAGTACACCTTGAAACCATGGTCTTTGAGCAGCGAGGTGGCCCGAACCACGTCCTCCACCAAGTGCCCTCTTCTGACCAGGCGGTAAACATCGTCGCTCAGGGTCTGCACGCCGAGCTCAACACGGGTGGTGCCGAACTCAAGCATGCGCTCGACCTCCTCCTGCCGGCACCAGTCGGGCCGCGTCTCGATACACAGTCCGGTACTGCGGTGCCGCGCCGTCTCGTTACAGCGCTTCGCCTCGGCCAGCGTCGCCGAACCCTGCTCGTTCAGGGCATCGTAGCACCCCTTGATGAACTCGTACTGGTAATCTAGCGGCTGTGCCAGAAAGGTGCCGCCCATGATGATAAGCTCCACTTTATCGGTGGGGTGGCCCATCTCCTCAAGCACCCGCAGCCTCATCGTTACCTGCCGTTGAGGGTCGTAGTCGCACTGTCGGGCCCGGAAGACGGCTGGCGATTCCGGGGTATAGCTGCGCGGCGTATCGGCGAATGTCGGGCAGTACAGGCACTGCCCCGGGCACTTCATAGGCCGAGTCATCGCCGCCACCGGCGTCACCCCCGATATCGTTCTGGCGAGTTTTTTCATCTCTTCCCTGTTATAATAATATCGATGTTATAATAATATCGATTTCAGTTTAGCAAATTGCCCAGATGTCAACAATTAAGGACGTATTCGACCAGATTGCGCCGGGCTGGTATAACTTCCGGCACCGGTCAATCTTCAGGCGCGAACTGGAAACGCTGGCAGAGCGGTGGGGAGGAGGCCGGCTGCTCGATCTGGGCTGTGCTCACGGCCCCGACTTTACGCCCTTCAAGCCTGACTTCGAGCTGTACGGAGTGGACTTATCCGCGGAGATGCTGCGGTTCGCCCGGAAATATGCCTCCAAATACCAGTTCCGGGTAAACCTGACCATGGCCGATGTCTGTGCCCTGCCATTTCGAGATAACGCTTTTGATTATGCCATTTCGGTGGCCACCTATCACCATGTCGCCGGTAGAACGGCGAAGCTGGCAGCGCTGCGGGAGCTCAAACGAGTACTGAAGGCCGGCGGCGAAGCTTTTATCACTGTCTGGAATCGCTGGCAGCCAAGGTTCTGGTTCAGAGGCAGGGAAATTGCGGTCCCGTGGCGGACAAAAGAGAAAGTTCTTCACCGCTATTATTACCTGTTCACCTATTTTGAACTGGAAAGGCTGGCCAGCGAGGTTGGTTTAAAGGTAGTTAAATCTTTCCCTGAATATGGTTACCGCTTCCCGGTAAAATTTTTTTCTAGAAATGTCTGCCTCCTAGTGAAAAAGACTTAACCGCGCCCCTTAAAAGGTGTAAGATATAAGTATGCTGGTGAAAATCAAATGTCCTGCATGTCAGACCGAGGGCAGCCTGTCGCTGGTTGAGTCCAGCTACCGGGGCCCGTACAAATGCTGGAAATGCCGGGAACTCTTCACCATCGTGCTGGAAAAAAACGAGGTCAAATCCTGTGAGCCTCTGACCGAAGAAGAATTCCAGAAGCAGCAGGAAATCAAGGCCCTCCAGGACAAGTTCAAGCGGCAGTTCCCGGGAAGACAGGAATCGGGCTAGCTCCCCACCGTTTGCCAAATCATTCGCGTAATGGCTATACTGTTGGTTATCGTTTCGTGCCATTGGAGCATCCGCCGTGAACATGCCCAGCGAAGTCAAGAAACATAGCAGGAGGCGCCCGTCAATGCTTATCCCAACGATTATTATGGGGGCGATTGCTGTCGTTCTTCTCTACATCGGTTACCAGCGAGGGGGCGGGGAACACGTTGTGGGTTTGAAATCCGCCGGCAACCTGCTGTTACAGATTCTTCCCCTGCTCATCTTTGCCTTTATCGTCGGTGGCATGATTCAAATCCTGGTGCCAAATGAAATAATATCCAGGTGGGTGGGTACCGAATCGGGCTTTCGGGGTCTGCTCATTGGCTCCGCCATCGGCAGCATCATGCCCGGAGGCCCCTATGTTAGCATGCCCGTTATTGCCGGACTGCTGCGTACCGGGGCCAGCATTGGCACCATGGTAGCCCTTATTACTGCCTGGTCATTGATTGCCATTGCCCGGCTGCCGATGGAGGTCGGCATTCTGGGCTGGAAATTCGCCCTGATTCGAATGGCCTGCGTCTTCTTCTTCCCGCCCATAGCCGGATTCATAGCCAACAGGCTGTTTTCCAGCGTTGAAGTCGTTTGAACAAATCAGGCAAAGGAGGACATCATCATGGCAAGAGTAATCAACATGGTGGCCACGGAATGCCAGCCGGAGGTCGAAGAGAAATTCAATAAATGGTACAACGAGGTCCATATCCCGCTGCTCTTCAAGTACAAGGGAATGAAGAAGGTAACCCGTTACAAAATCATGAATAAGACTGGCGAGTTCCCGACCTATCTCGCCATCTATGAATTTGAAAACATGCCCGAATATCAGGCTTATGCCAATAGTAAGGAACTGGCGGATGGCAGAGCTGAAATGAACGAGACCTGGAAGGAAGGTGGCTGGGAGATAAAGTGGCGCGTCCAATACGAGGAGATGAAGACCTGGGAAAGGTAAGCTATCTATAATCTCCTATAAGCCAAGAACCCGTTTGCCTCTGGCCCGAGGGAATGCTAGAATAAGTCTTGTCCGCTAAAGATATGGGCCGCTAGCTCAACTGGCAGAGCAGCTGACTCTTAATCAGCCGGTTGGAGGTTCGACTCCTCAGCGGCTCACCAAACAGTTAAATGGGCCGCCCTTTACTCATTGTACCAAAGGTCTGAAGAACAATTAACCAGAGAGCCTGAAGACACTCATCCAGAGTATTATATGTGCCTCTGGCTGGCCTCTATTCAGACCTCAGGGCCTCAATAGGATTCAGGCGTGATGCGTTCCAGGCAGGGTAAAAGCCGAAGAACAGGCCAATACCTACCGACACCGAAACTGCCAGGATAACTATGTCAGCGCTGACCACGGTTGTCATCACCCCCATGCTGGAGACGAGATACGAAACTGCCCAGCCCACGATAACCCCGATAATACCTCCCGCCAGTGTGAGGAAGGCAGCCTCAATCAGGAATTGAATCCAGATGTCATGTTCTCTGGCTCCCAGGGCCTTGCGGATGCCTATCTCCCTCGTCCTCTCCAGCACCGACACCAGCATGATGTTCATGACACCGATGCCACCCACCAGCAATGAGATGGCAGCGATGGCGCCGAGAAGAAGGGTCATGGTGCCGATGGCCTCAGAGAGGGTGCTGGCTATCTCCTCCATGGACATAATGCGAAAATCATCGTCGTCACTGGGGCCAAGCTGATGCCGCGTGCGTAGAAGGCTGGTGATTTCAGCTACCACAAGATCGGACTGCTGCTCGTCGCTTACCGATAAGGCGATGGATGATACCACTCGCTCGCCCTGGGCGGTGCGCGGCTGGGCCACCGTCTGCTGCATGGCAGTCAGTGGAATCAGGATAGTGTCATCGGGCGAGCCCATAATGCCTCCCTTGCTGTCCAGCACCCCGATAACACGGACGATAATGGTTCCCATCCGCATCTGCTGGCCAACGGCACTGGTATCTCCGAAAAGGGTCTCCTTGACCCCGGCGCCGAGCACTGCTACCTTGGCGCCACGCTGGTAATCATATTCCGAGAAAAAGGCGCCCTCAGCCAGTTCCAGATTGTTGACCGGCATATATTCGGGGGTGACTCCGGTAACCTGGGAATTCGTATTCTGACCACCGATTACCACCTGGAGGCTGCTCGAATAAGAAGGGGCCACCGCAGCCACATTGGGAACCCGCTCTGATATTGCGGCCGCATCTTCCATGGTGAGGGTGGCCGCGCCGCCGGCGGCGCTCCTGACACCGCCAAAGGTAAAGGACCCGGGGCGGATGGTGATGAGGTCTGAACCCATACTTTCGATATTGGAGATTATGCGCGCTTCGGCACCTTTGCCTATGGACATCAGGGTGATAACGGCGGCCACGCCGATAACGATGCCGAGGATAGTTAAAAAACTACGGAGTTTGTGCGTGGCTACTCCGACCCAGGCAGTACTTAAAGGGTCAAGCCATTTCTTCATGTCCGCTCCTCCCCTACCACCTGCCCATCCATGACATGTATTATGCGCTGGCAGTGGTGAGCGATGCTGGCGTCGTGGGTTATCATGAGCAGGGTGATGCCCTGCGCGGCGTGCAAAGAAGTGAGGATGGAGATAATCTCCTCGCCGGAGCGGCTGTCCAGATTGCCGGTAGGCTCGTCAGCCAGAATCAGCGGCGGGCTCTTGACCAGAGCCCGAGCGATGGCTACCCTCTGCATCTCTCCGCCGGACATTTCGGTAGGGCGGTGATTGGCCCTAGCAGACAGGCCTACTCTTTCCAGTGCCTCCAGAGCCCTGGCACGGTCAACGCCGCCGGCATACCTCATACCAAGCTCCACGTTGGCCAACGCCGAAAGCCGGGGCAATAGATTGAAAGTCTGAAAGACAAAGCCTATCTTATTCGCTCTGATTCCGGCCAGCTCGCCGCTGCCGAGACGGCTGACTTCTTTACCTTCCAGATGATAGCTGCCTGAAGTCGGTTTATCCAGACAACCGATAAGGTTGAGCATGGTGGACTTACCTGAGCCTGAGGGGCCCATAATCGCCACCAGTTCCCCCTTTTCGATGTTAAGGTTTACTCCCCTGAGCACGGTCAGCTCTCTTTTGCCCATGGGATAGACTTTGGTAATATTCTGCAACTGAATCATCTCGGTGGCGGTCCTCCCATCGCCGGTATCATGATGCCACGCGGTGAGCCTTGCTGCGTCGGGGTAACGGTACTCCCCCGTGGCACAATAATCTGCTCACCTTCACTGAGTCCATCGGTTACCTCGGTGAATTGCCAGTCGCTGATGCCGGTCTGTATCAAGCGTTCTTCAGTAGTACCGTCCGGTGATACCACCCGGACATATCTCTGTCCTCCCTGAGTGGTAATCGCTACGTTGGGCACCAGCAGCACATCGCTTCTCTCAGCCACTACTATGGTCACGGTGACGGTCAGGCCTTCTCTGAGCTGAAAATCCTCGGGTATCGCTGTGGACAGTTGCCCTCGCTGTGCTCCCGACAACTGCTGCATCTGCTTCATCATTTCTTCCGCCTGTTCCTGGGTAATCTGTCCCTCTTCGATTGCCTGTTGCAGGCGCTCGGGAAGTTCCCCTTCCTGTATCTTCTGTTCTGCCTCCTGCCGGGCTGCCTGCCGCTCCTGTATCATCTCTTCAAGTGACGCCACTTCCACCTTCACTTTATAGTTCACCACTCCCTGTGAAATAGTGGCGGTGGGAGAAATATGGGTTACCACAGCAGGAAGGGTCAGGCCAGATAAGGCGTCAACCTGCACCAGAGCTTCTCCCCCCTCTTTAATTTGCAGTATATCCATCTCACTTACCAAGATTTCGGCTTCAAATTGGTCTGGGTCAGCAAGCTGGACAGCAACCGTACCGCTCAAAACCTCGTCGCCACCCTCCACATTTACCCTGGTAATGAATCCGTCAAATTGTGCCACAATCATCGGGCTTTTAGCGTTTGCCTCCTGCAGCTTTTCCTGAGCGTTCCGCAATGCCTTCTGGGCATCCTCCACATCTAACCGGGCATCTTCCACATCATACCTGGCCTCCGCGACATCCAATTCCGCATCCTCCAGAGCATACCTGGCATCGGCTACCGTTTTCCCGGCATCGTCTACATCGAGCTGCGCGTCCTCAAGTGCCAGCTGCTTCTGTTTTACCTGTAGCTGCTTTTCGGCTATCTCCAGCGCCACATCGCTGGATACCCGAATACCGATATCATCCAGAAGTTCCTGCAGTTCCTCCTGAGCGTCAGCCAGTGCTTCTTCAGCGCGGACTTGCAGCTCGTTCCAGTAAGCGAAATCGCCCTGCAGGCCTCCCCCCAGCTCTCCCCGCCGCACCATTTTAATGAGCCTCAGATTATCTTCCGCCTCGTCCACAGCGTCCTGCGCTTCTTTCACCTCGTCTATTTCGCCCAGGTTGTACTCCGCCGTGTCCAAGTCAAGCTGTGCCTGGCTTACGGCAAGCTCCGCGGCGGTAACCTGGCGCTCAGCCTTGGCTACGGCATCCTCCTTGTCGGTGACGCCGCGCTCAAGATCGATGACTTTGCGCTCTGCCTGGACAAGGGCGCGCTCCCTGGCGGTCAATTGGCGCTCTGCCTCCGTCAATTTGTCCTGCAACTCTTCCAGTTCGTCCTCCCATTCCTCGGTGTCTAGCCTGGCCAGGACCTGCTTTTCTGCAACTATATCTCCTTCTTCCACCAGCACCTCTTCTACCGTCGCTTCCTGGTAGAATATGTCAAAAGCCAGGTCTTCGGTACGGGATAAAGCCAGATTGCCAGCGGCGGTGATTTCCACGGTCAGGTCGCCCCGCTCTACGGTGGCTATCTGGGTTTCCGCTGGCCCCGCCTCGTCTGGCTCCGAACCGCAGCCTAACGAGGGAACGGCAAGCCCAACAACAATAATAAAAGCGATAAGAGTTATCTTTACCATTCTCTTCATATTCCCCGCCTCCTGTTGGCTCTATTATCAGTGAGGGAAAATAATTCTGCAATCAGTATGGCAGGGAAATATTAAGATATTATGAAGAATCTTGCGCTCCGGCAAAATAGGGGCACAAACAGCATTTTCATTTGATGCCTGACCTTTTCGGGAATCTTAATCGGATTTTAATATTTGGGCACTATCATAATTAGTAGAATTCAAAAAAGAAAGGAGGTGCAACCGAAATGTGGCGAAGAAAAAAGCTTATTATTGTTACGGTACTGGCGGCGGTAGTCCTGACCGCGAGCTTGGGCGGGATAGTCCTGGCCAACGGCGAGGATGACAACCAGCCTGATGCCCGATACGGGGCGCTGCTGGACAGGGTCAGCGAAATCTACAAACAGAATACCGGCGTCGCCATTGAGCCAGAAGCACTCGAAGATGCCTTTGCCCAAGCACGAAGCGAGGAGCGAACCAGGTTTATGCAGGACCATCTTCAGAGCCTGGTGGAACAGGGCGAGATAACTCAGGAACAGGCCGATGAGTTTCTGCAGTGGCAGCAGGCAAGGCCTGATGTCCCGTTCGGCTTCGGCTTCAAAGGCCACGGCGGGCCCCGCGGTCTTCCCGGGCCGTGCATGATGCCGTGGAACGGCCGGTAAAAGTCGTTGCGGTTCCAACCCGTGGCCGTACCTGGAGAGGGGGAGAGCATCCCCCTCTCCTTTCTTTAATAAGCCGGGAAAATTAATAGTTTCTTAACATTTATGGTATAACATTAACCGAGGACTGGTTGATGGGAAGTGGCAACGATGGCAGGCAAAAGGGTACTGATTGTTGATGATGACCAGAAAACGGTGGAGCTGGTCAAACTCTATCTGAAGCGAGATGGTTACCGGGTGCTGACGGCTTATGATGGTATTGAAGCTCTGCGTCAGGCCCGGGAAGGGCATCCTGACCTCATTGTTTTGGATCTCATGTTGCCCGGCATGGATGGCCTTGAGGTCTGCCGCACTCTGAGAGAAGAGTCCGACGTGCCCATCATCATGCTTACCGCCAGAACCACCGAACAGGACAAGCTGACCGGGCTGGACCTGGGCGCAGATGACTACGTGACCAAACCCTTCAGCCCCAAGGAACTGGCGGCCAGAGTTAGGGCCTTGCTCAGGCGTCTCCCAGGGGGACGCGGGCCATCTGAAATCAAGAATGGCCGACTTACTGTGGACTTCGGGAAGCATCAGGCATTTTTTGATGGCAGCTCTCTTAATCTGACCCCGACCGAATTCAAGCTGCTGGGGATTCTGGCCAGGGAGCCGGGCAGGGTATTCAGCCGGGCGGAAATCATCGATAAAGCCCTCGGTTATGACTTCGAGGGCTTTGACCGTACCATAGATGTCCATATCCTTAACCTGCGGCGCAAGCTGGAAGCAGACCCTGACCGTCCTAAATATATCAAAACGGTATACGGAGTCGGTTATACCTTTGTAGAGGCGGGAAATGATACATAGCCTGAGGTTTCGCCTTTTAATCGCCTTCTTATCGGTAATACTGGTCACCATCGGCACGGTCTCTCTCTTCATCAGCCTGAGGACCAGCGGTGAAATCGGCCGCTTTGAAGAGCGGCGCGAGGAGGCACACTTTGCCCGCCTGATGCATTCGCTGATGCAACACTATTTCGAGCAGGGGGACTGGACGGGTATTCAGGCGCAGGTTGAGGAGATGGGAAGCCTGTATGGACGCCGCATCGTGCTCACCGATAAAAGCGGCATGGTTATCGCTGACTCTCAGGGAGAACTGATAGGACAGACATACCAGCCGCCGTCATCAGAAAAGCCTTTGCTGCTACCACCACGGCCATTTCCGCCACATCCTTTTTTGCCGCAACCACCAACGGTAACGGAGTCGCTGGGCACCATCTATATCGGTCCGGAATCGTCAACAGACCCGACTTCACCGCTGTTTCTATCCCATTCAATAACGCAGTTTATTATCTGGGGGTGCCTGATAGGTGGTGGTGTGGCGCTGGCGCTTACCCTGCTTCTCTCACGGCGAATCCTGTCTCCCATCAAGGCGCTGACCGAAGCCGCCAGGAGGCTGGGGCAGGGAGACTTTTCCCAGAGGCTGGCGCTGAAGGACAAAGGCGAAGTGGGCGAGCTGGCCCGGGCATTCAACTCAATGGCCGGTGACCTGGAACGTGCGGAACAATTGCGACGCAATATGGTGGCCGATGTCGCCCACGAACTGAGGACCCCTCTTTCCAATATCCGCGGCTATCTGGAGGCGGTGAACGACGGCGTGATGCAACCGGATAAAGCGGCTATCCAATCGCTGAATGAGGAGGCAGCCCGGCTGACACGGCTGGTTGATGAGCTTCAAGAGCTGAGCCTCGCCGAAGCAGGTGAACTGAAACTAATCTGCCAGGCGGAGGATATCTCCAGGTTAATCAACCAGTCAGTACTGGCTTTCCAGACCCAGGCGGCGACGAAAGGGGTGGCCTTATCTGCCGACCCCGGGGATGGGCTGCCGCCGGTGAACATCGATTCTCAGCGAATTGCCCAGGTGCTCCACAACCTTCTGGACAACGCCCTGACGCACACTGACAGCGGTGATAGCATCAGCATCAGTGCCATGCCCAAGGGCAACTGGGTGGAGGTTTCCGTGGCTGATACGGGTGAAGGCATCCCGGAGGAAGACCTGCCCAATATATTTGAACGTTTCTACCGGGTAGACAAGTCCCGTGCCCGGGCTACGGGCGGCAGCGGCCTCGGGCTTACCATCGCCAGACGCCTGGTCGAAGCGCATGGTGGTAGCATTGAAGTCCAGAGCCAGCTGGGCAAAGGCACCCGTTTTACCTTTACGCTGCCCGTTTTCAAATAATCCTCCCTTTTACCGTGACGCTCGAATTCCCCCTGTCTTTCCCCCGGAACATTGTTCTGTTGAACCGTTATTCAGCAGATGGAAAATGGCGGACCGATTACTGAGAGTGGCTCCATTATACTTTCCGGCTTCTGGCCTAGCACCCGAACAGGGTTCATGGAGTCATCGTTGCCGTACCTTCCTTGAGAGGCCGGATAGAAAAGGGGTATGATGTAGACGGGGTAGATGCCATGAGCATGGAAAAGATGAAATTGTTTTTTGAGCCGAAGAGCGTGGCTCTGGTTGGTGCCACCGACAGAAAAGGCACCGTGGGCCAGGTAGTGTTGCAAAACTTATTGCTGGCCAAAGAAAAACGTAAAGTCTATCCGGTAAACCCGAATCGGGAGCTAATACTGGATATGAAATGCTATCCTGCCCTAGCCTCTCTACCGGAAACACCTGACCTGGTTATCATCGCCACGGCAGCCAAAACCGTTCCCGAGGTAGTTGCAGAATGTGGTAAGGTTGGGATTAAAGCCATTATCATTATTTCCGCCGGTTTTAAAGAGGCGGGAGGAGAAGGGAAAGCGCGCGAGGACAGCATCCTGGCTCTCGCCAGCCAATATGGCATCAAGATAATCGGCCCTAATTGTCTGGGTCTTATCCGGCCCAGCACCAATCTGAATGCCACCTTTACCACCAGGATGCCCAAACCCGGGCATATCACTTTCCTGTCGCAGAGCGGGGCTCTGGGTTCAGCGGTGCTTGACTGGGCAATGAGCCGGGACATCGGTTTCAGTTCCTTTGTTTCCCTGGGTTCCATGCTGGACGTGGACTTTGGTGACCTGATTGACTATTTTGGTGAAGACCCGGAAACCAAGAGCATCATCATCTACCTTGAGTCTCTTGGCGCCTCCTTACGGAATACAAGGAAATTTATGAGCGCGGCCAGGGGCTTCGCCAGAACCAAACCGATAATCGTGATGAAGCCGGGCCGGTTTCAGGAGAGCATCAAGGCAGCCAAATCACACACCGGGGCTATGGTCGGGGAAGATTTGTATTACCAGGCTGTTTTTGACAGGGCTGGCGCGGTAAGGGTGGAGGAAATCGAAGAGCTCTTTAACTGCGCCTCAATATTGAATACCACTAAATTACCCAAAGAGCGCAACCTGGCCATCATAACCAATGCTGGTGGGCCAGCGGTGCTGGCAACGGACGCTCTAATCGGCCGTGGCGGCGAACTGGCCCAGCTCGGCAAGGAAACCATTACCACATTGAATGAATTCTTACCAGCTTACTGGAGCAAATCCAATCCCATTGACATTCTGGGAGATGCTGACCCGGGTAGGTTTGCCAAAACTATCGATGTAACCCTCCGCGCCCCCGGGGTCAATGGCGCCGTGATTATCTATACGCCACAGGGCACGGCCAGACACACCGATACCGCCAAAGCAATCATAAAATGTGCCAGAACCGCCAGTAAACCAATCCTGGCCTCTATTATGGGCAGTGAAGAAGTTGCGGAAGCCCGCCGACTGTTATACGAGAATAACGTGCCTACTTATGAATTCCCCGAAGATGCCATCAAAACCTACCTCTACATGTATCAGCACTTCCGCAACCTAGGAGAGCTATATGAGACGCCGGAAGATTTGCCCCTGGATGCGGCACCTCCCAGGAACTACCTCAAGATACTCACCCGCCACCGGCTGGAAGCAGGTAAAACGCTTTTAAACGAAGAGGATTCCAAAAAGTTCCTGTCAACATACGGGGTTTCCGTGACCATGCCACATCTGGCCAAGAGCGCCGAGGATGCGGTCAGGGCTGCCTCAACCATCGGTTACCCGGTGGCGATGAAGATAGTCTCTCCCGATATCAGCCACAAGTCAGATGTTGGCGGGGTGAGGTTAAACATCACCTCGGCCAATGAGCTGGAAAAAGCGTTTGTTCAGATGATAGACAACGTCAGGAAATGCCAGCCCGATGCCAGAATTGAGGGTGTCAGTATCCAGAAAATGATTGGCAGTTTCGATTATGAACTGATTATCGGCGGCAAGAAAGACCCGATTCTGGGGCCGGTGATAATGTTTGGCCTCGGCGGGACAGAGGCCGAGTTCTTTAAAGATGTGGCGGTAGGTTTGCCGCCGCTAAATCAGGCGCTGGCCCGCAGGGTTTTAGAACGAACCAAAACTTACCGGATACTGGCTCAAGGTTTCAGGAATAAACCACCGGTCAACTTACGGTTGCTGGAGGAGACTCTGGTCAGGGTCTCGAACCTGATTATCGATTTCCCTGAGATAAAAGAGCTAGATATCAATCCTCTGGTCATCAGTGACGATACCGTTATTGCCCTGGATGCCAGGATAATTCTGGATGAGGAGGCAGCGCAACAAAAGGCCGAGGAATATTCCCATCTGGTCATCTCCCCCTATCCCACAAAATACATCCAGCCCTGGCGATGCCGGGACGGGAGGTCAGTACTTTTCCGGCCCATCCGGCCGGAAGATGAACCACTGGAAAGGGAACTTATCGCCGGTCTGTCCGAGGAATCATCCAGGTTCAGATTCTTTTATATCATCAAAGAGATAACGCACGAAATGCTGAGCCGATTTTGCAATATAGACTACGACCGCGAGATGGCGATTATTGCCGAATACACCTCGAACGGGAAACAGAGAAATGTTGGTGTTGGCCGCCTAATCATTGAACCGGGCAGGGAAACCGGCGAATTCGCTATTGTAGTCGCTGATGATTTCCAGGGAACCGGCCTAGGGCTGAAACTGCTCGATACTCTGTTAGCGGTGGCCCAGGATAAAGGCCTGAGCAGTATCTACGGCATCGTGTTGAATAATAATCTGAAAATGATTGCTCTGGCGAAAAAGCTCGGTTTTACTCTGGAAAGACTTACCGATGAGGAAAGCAGAGTAACCCTGGAACTCTGAGCCTTCTCCCTCCCAAAGCGAAACATTAATCCACTGCCGGTACAAGCGTTGACCTCTGTCCCCGCTACTGCGGTCAGGCGCACGGCCTTCGCCTTAACTGGACAATCCCCTGTCTGTTATAAGCTTCACCCGACAGCAGAATGCAGCTTGACAAATTTTCCCCAATGTCATGCAATAAGAACAATGCGGGAAGGAATGAACGCCAGGCAAATGATTGACCGTCTATTGCAGAAGATGGGTAAAGAGCTGTCCGCCCAGACTTTCACCCTGGGAGAAATGGTCGCCATAGCCGAAAGGGAAAGTATATCTTTAAGCCGCCTGGTTGTGGCCGAGGCCATGGCCAAGGAAGACAGGACTTACCAAGAGATACTTTCCCTGGTGATGAGCGCTTTCAAACATAATCTGGCAGCTCTGGAAATCGGTCTGGGCCGGGGCAGAAGTTTCCTCCTGGGTACCGTCGCCTCTGACCTGGCACAACATGATAACCGGCCTTTGATTGATGATTCGCTTATCAACAGAGCCTTGATTTACACGCTGGCCACCGAGGTGGGCAACCATGAAATCGGTCTTCAGCCGTGTGCCGGCACCGGCGACTCGTGCCCATATACTGGCTTAATTAGAGCACTAACGGAGGAAGGTTTTTCTCAGGAGCAGGTATCCCTGGCGGCAGCGTTGATACTAAAAGTCGGCTCTATCTTCAGAGCGGGCAAAAAGACCACCGGCTGCAACATGGAGGGACTCGGTGCCGGGGCGGTGGCGGCGGCCGCCGCGCTGACCGATATCAGAGGCGGCACAGCAGAACAGGTTGCCAAAGCCATCGTCCTGG
>Ga0180437_10002698_pt1 | contig 27643 bp, 55 predicted proteins | sample SS_ome_4_FD_132410 | JGI IMG/M metagenome (GOLD analysis project Ga0180437, IMG submission 132410) | Hypersaline lake sediment archaeal communities from the Salton Sea, California, USA - SS_3_D_1 metaG | ecosystem: Environmental > Aquatic > Non-marine Saline and Alkaline > Hypersaline >...
GTATTGTAAATACAGTAATTGTTTCTAATCCTTTTTCTGCGAAGAAATGGCGTACTAGCCACACAGGCCATTCCCTACACGGAGTGGCGTCCTTCATTATGTCATCTATACTCCAGTGCCTAATCCTTTTGGTTTTCATCTTTGGCACCTGACTTTTTATAATGGTTTTTTATCTAGCCAGAGAACGTAGAGCTGCAGCCCTCACACACGTCGATGAACAACGTTGTGGACAACGGTGGATCACTGTACAGCAGATCGTCGTCAATCAGCGGGGAGCCGGGTGCCTGGCCCAAGAACGAGTCCTCGCCCCACACGTCCTCACTCAGCTCACTACAGCCGTTGTGCGTCTCAAGCGTGAACATCAACCAATGCCTCCCACCACACACAGGACACGGTCTAAGACTTCTCATCACAGACTCCTATCACCATTCAGGGTTACGAGTGCGGACACCATGATTTTTGACATTCGTTGCCAGAGTCCTTCACACAGTCCCGGGCGGTAGACAGCCGCCGTGAAGTCCGTGTGCTCCTTGCAGTACATCTTTAGCCGTGAGTCTTGGTACTTGACGCAGGTCTCGAGGTTCGCGAGTCTGTCCCCGGCCTTCGTGATGAGAGCGGCTATGTGCACTGGGTTCCTGGCGTCACACGCAGCCAGCCGCTTACGGCTCTGGGCCTTACGCGCTCTGCGATTCGGTCCCGGTCTATCTGATACCAGGTCCACGGCGTGAGCGATTTGCCAGTCGAAGTTCTGCGCCACGTCGTCAAGCGTGGCACTCGTGTCCTCAACTATATCGTGGAGATAGCCGACAACCGAGATCATGGAGCCGTAGTGCTGGAGATGGCGCACAACGTGATCCAGGTGCTCGACGTACGGCCGGTGGTCGTACAGCTGTGTACCATGTGCGTGGTACGCCAGGCCCCGGGCCCTTGCCACATCCACCCAGTCATAAGTTTTCATGGTTATTCTCGTATGATGAGTTTTGAATCCGGTAGAGGAAACACTTCCGTATCCCTCTCAAGTATTTGTACATTTCCGCTTTCGACGAAACAAACGGCGAGAGATAGTTTCTTTTTTAGCCATTTATCTGTATCAAATACAGTTGTTGTTAAACCTTTTGTTCCAGGTTTACAATGATCTACACCAATTTCTTTTGGATTTATTAAAATTGCCGGCATTCTGCTGTCACCAACGTAAAAAACTTCTCCATATTCCATACTAAATAATTTTTTCTCTTTGTTTTTTGTTTTTTTTATAGTGATTTTCATCTTATTACTCCGTTGTGTCGTACTCTTTGTACCTCTGTCTTTCGGCTTTGTTTCTATATCTTTTCCACCAGCGTCTTGCCCGAGCCACATGCGTCGAATTACAGCCCTTCTCAGGGCAAGGGTTCTCCCATCTCGGACCGTTATCATGGTATCTCTCTGTACCCCGGCGATGATTGGGGCCCTTGCTCATTGTGCCTGCTCGTAGCTGATCATTCTAGAACCTCGTGCAGCCACGCCAGCGTGTTACACAATTTGCACGGCTTGTTGGAATAGAAGTTATTGTCCCAGTCCCATACTCCGGAGACAGAATGCGCGTGCCCAGGGGCATTCTTGATGTTTGGCCTTGGTGGCCCCACCCACACCAGTGCCTCGGGCGTTCTCTTGGGACCGTGCTGGTTGCAGTACCAAGCGTCGAGAAACTCCAACACAGCCCCGCGCAGCCGTCCGTTCTCGTCGCGGAGTCTTTCGACCTCATACTCGAGACAGTCGACGCAAACGTCTCGGTCGGCCTCACATGTGCAAGCTGCTCCACCCATCACACTCCTCCTCGCCGCGTAGGGCGTCCTACAAACACGCTCATTCACCTATTTACTGCACCTGCTCGTCACACGCCGTGAGGCAATCACTGAGCTTGAACTCACAGCTGTTCCAGTAGTAGACGCTATTGGCATCGCGGCACGCGTCACGCTCCTCCACGCACTTTTTCTCGCACAGTTCTGTTGGCGTCATTGGCATGGGTTCGGGTACCGTGGCACACGACACAGGTAGAATTAGCGACAGTAGAGCAAGTTGGCGGCAGTGGTTATTCATCGTCTTGCTGAATTTCTATAATACAACCTCCTTCATACGAATATGGTAGATGGACTTCCTCGCCAGGAGCCACCGGAATTTGTGGGGATGCGTCTTCAGCCTGTACGAAGACCGGGTGCTCAGACTCGTTTCTCAGTTTGCGGCCGTTGTTCAGCAAGCGAAATCGATCGAAGTGCATTGGCATTTTGTCTCCTACGTCAGTTCCCAATAGAAGTTCATGGCCGTGAGGCCTGGTCTTTCTCCGTTCTTTGATGATGTACTGTGTATCACTTGTTCCCAACCAGCTTCCACATATTTTTCGGCTACACGCTGTCTGACGTCATTTGAGTATTCGCCGCTTACGATAACTGTCATTGGATTTCGTATGGCTTGGTTATTTCTCTTTGCACATTGAACTAATTCTTTTATTTTTTCTTCAATCTCATTTATTAGTTTATCTACCATCGCGTATCTAGCTATTCCCCTAACTTCATCTGGGGTCGTGAGTTTGCGTTGGTTACTACGCTCTTTGATCCATTGCATCATTTTTGTGACTTCCAACATCATTTCTCGTTCTGATCTGCTCATTTTATTACCTTTGTTCGTCAGGGTTACAATCAAATCTTTCGCACAGTTTTCTGGCGTTCATCTCACCTAGGCCAGTGCATTTCTGTATCAGCCAGTAGAGAGGAGCTGGCGACATGAACCGCACAGTACGTACAAGACCTTCAAGTATTTCTTCATCAGAAGGTTTTGTTTTAAAACGACGTACATGTTCAACGACGACGTCTCTGTTTCTTTGATAACGATTCATAATGCTATTCCTCTGGGAAATGACCATATGCCATCAGGCACAACAAATCATTTCTAAGTTTTTCCGTCAGTTCGTTTTCCGGATGCTTGTTGATCCACAGGAGCTTAGCCACATTGTATGCAGCGGCGACTGGATCTTTCAATGAATACATTACTTGTTTTCTTGTATATCCAAGTTGTTCATACAACTGGAACAACATTTCAATTCTATTCATCAATATGCCTCATTATTCTTTGGACGATGTTATTTCTGTACAGATAATCAGGGACTGAATTTGTTAATTCTGATCTGTATTCTTCACACAATGTTTTAAGTTTTTTGTATTTTTTTATTACCAAAAATAATTCAGATATTTCATTTGGACTGAGTCTGACACCCTTCCCAACTTTTCTATTCTTGTGCATTCTTTCGAGCACAGGGCTCATATATGGCTTCTTTAGATTTACATACTCTTCTTGCAGGTATTTGACTTCTGCCTCGGCATTCGCGCATCGTACAGCCAATTCCTTGCACAAGGCATGGGCTCTTTCCAGGTCTTCTTGTTCCCTGGTCTTAGTGTGTTTGATTTTTTGTTGTTTTGCCCAGAGTTCCGACTGAGTATCAGGATCTATTGGAGACATTTATTTATCCTCTTCCGCGTTTTTTATCACTGAAAGGACATTCAATTGAGTTTTTTTCAATAAATCTTCAATAATTTTCAATTGATTTCTAAGTATTTCTTGATCTTTTTCTAGATTTTTTATCCTATTTTGTAATGCATTTATGATTTTTTCATCATTTTCCATTTGTTTTAACCAGATTTTCATAGAATTTGTGAGTATTTTCCTCTATTTCTTTTTGTTTTTCTTTAGGATATTCCCATAGATGACCGAATCTTTTATCTTCATTGCACTTAGCACATCTCCAGTATGGTGCCTCGTTATACAACTTCATCAGGATACTGCAGTTCAAACAGACAGGAGGCCCCAGTCCCATTACTTTTCCTTTCACTATACACCGATTGCACTGGTTATTTTTCTATGTTCTTTGAACGCCGCATCATATGGCTCGCGTTTTTCTTTCCATAGCTTTACGTCTTCTGCCGTAATTTTCTTGTCACCAGTCAAGTCTTTGAACCAAGACCATGTTTTTTCGTCATATGGATCAATAAATTTTTCTGCCATAGCTATATAATATCCGTCTTTAACCAATCCCATAATGCAAGCATTGGTTATTTCGTATTCAAAAGCTGTTTTGTTCATAAGCACATAATCATCTTCGTTCCAAAACTCTTGGTCGCATGCGATTTCGATTTTCTTTGCAGAATGCGCGAGTCCGTTGAATGTACCTGACCGTAAATTAGATTTCAATTTTCTATTACGTAGTGTACATGTGATTTTCTTTATATGTTTTCGTAGAGAATTTGTATTGAATGGATGAGGCCCCATATCAGAAAGATATAGTGATAGTATTCTTTGTATTTGAGTTTGTGATATTTTCAATCCTTTATCAACAGTAAAGGACATTCCTTCCACTGTGAAATCAACTAATATTTTTCTAGTGATTAATGTTATTGTTAATATCATTACTGGTATCAATAAAATTGAAAATACAAAAACAATGATAACTGCAACTGAAGCGGCGTTCATGTCAATAACCACCTGTTGACGTTTTTGCCAGTTCTTGTGCAGAGTATTTTACCATCTTGTTTCACTAGTTCCATACGCTCAAGTTCGCGCAGTTTTCTATGAACGTCACTGTGCTTTGGCGATACGTTACTCATCCAGATATTGATCTCGAATGCCGTCATTCCATTAGGATAAATATTCTTATGTTTGTACATGGCCGAGTACACCTCGACCTGGCGTTCGGTAAGCTTGCCAGATGCTATCAGCTTGTTGTACGCCTCCTGCTGGCGTCTGCGTGCTTCGAGCACGTCACTGGTTGGTTCTAGTGTCATGGCCTCCATCGGCTACTCCTTCGGGCAGCAGCGATACTCTGTGCCGCCATAATGGTTCCTGACATGACGCTCACAGTTCAAGCATACTTCGTTTGTGGGATCATCTCCACGCTCAAAGCGATGTGATTGTAGAGTCAGCATATTTGAACGAGCGTCTTGTTCCAGGATTTTCATGGCGTAGGAATTTGCTTGTTGTAGATCACTTAGCAATATTTTTGTAGTGCTATGTAATTTGCCAAAACTCGTATGGACTTCAATATATGTAACAATTTCTTCCGGCATAATAATCACCATTAACTACTGGCTTTGATGAATTTCTTCAGCAGCAGACGTAGTTTCTTTGCGTCTTCAACCGTCAGCATGCACGGTACATAACCGTAGTCAATGCGTTGGGTACGTGAAAAAAGTATGGCTCGTTTCTTTTGTTTTGTGCAATGGCATAGATACAGAGTGCCTGTCTCTGTTTCTACTGCGCCATATGTTTTTTGACTCATATTTTACTCTTTGGGCTATCAGATACTATAATCTCTTTGGTGTCGCCACATTTTCGGCAGTAAAGCATAGAGTATGTTATTGTGTGGTCATAGGCAGGGGTACCTAATCCAGTTGTTTGCCCATTCATTTTATAATAATTAGCTCTGACGATGTGGTATTCATGGCCTGTTTCTCTGCAACTTGCTGCTGTGTGTCCCATTAGTATTGTTCCTCCATATGATGTGTTATTCCAATACTATATGCGCTTTTAGCGGTATTACTATTCTTTCATTTGGTTCAAATTCTATCTGACCATCGTTTAAGCGAACTACTTGTGTCTTATCGCGACTGGCTGCTGCTTGTTTTTTGTTTGTTGGCTTTGATGATATTTTCATGAATACATATAAATAATTATCGTCTTCATCTGGCTCTTCAGCTTCATAGTCCTCTAATTCATTTGGATATGTAAAAACTTCTCCATGTTTTATTCGTTCTAAAGTGGCTGCTGGTTGCGTTACTCTTCTATCTTTCACCTGCATCTTTTTCTCCTCTTATAACAAATTCGTTTCTTATTGTATCAGTATTATTCATTTTTTGTGTTGCTAACAAACAATAATAATGTGCTCCTATTGTGACACGTCGCCCTTTATGACCACCAGACTTGTAAGCAGGTCGCACCATGAGCTCACAATCTGTTTGATCTTCGCCACAAATAAAACATGTCAATGATGGATCGCCATCTTCATATATTTTCAATACTAGAGAATTTGTTAACTCTTGTTTGGATCCTGACATCCTGCTTCCTTCAACATTCGCAGTATTTCAGGTGGGTCGCCCCAAGCTGGATCTAGATTATTTACTTTCAATATCGCCACCAATAATGACTTTGCCGGTAGATTTAAGCCCATTTAAAACTGTATCTAAATCCTTACCCTTGAATCGATGACGATGTTGATGTTCTGGCGCGTCGTCTTTGCCTAAAGCACGCAACGCTCGTAATACAATCCAATTCTTGGAAACTTCTTGAGTATCTACTTTTTGCCAAATTTCTTCTAGGGCTTTTTTCATTCTGTCGTTTTTATCAAGCAAATCTCCATAATTTCTCCATGCATCACGTTCGTTGGCGGCGTGTTCAAAAGCTTCAAGTGCCTTGATCATCAGCTGAGCCAGAATGAAATCTGGAGTATCAGATACATTTTCGAGCGTGTATGTGTTGATCAATTTTTCCAGATCTTTTCTGAATCCTTGGTTGCTCATGATCCACCTCAATACAGGACAGCCTCTACACCACCAACGATGAAACGTTTATTTTGTCCGAAAACTGTTTGGTCTAGCATACACACATTGATATTTTGTGGTGTAATACCATATTTCTTTTCAAACTCATTAATAACATCTTGAATTACTCTAGATAGATCATGTTCTAGTTCTGCTTTGGCTTCTTTCAGCTGATTGATATGAACTGACAGATCCATTGTTAGCTCCTATATCTATATTGGTGTTCTTACGGTTGCGCTCTTGAACGGCCAACCAATACATACATTGACCATTACTTTTCTACCATTTAGGTTTGTTGCTTTTACTTTATATAATGCAGCATCATTTTTGTTACATCCTCTGAATCCGACGAGAAATATTGATTTATCAAGTATTTCAATATCTGTGAATCCTAGTATTTCCACAGCTTTTATAGCTTGGTCTTTTGTTGTACATGCGCCTCTAGCTAATGAAAATGATATTATTAATATAAGTGTTATGTAGAATATTGTTGTCGTTATAGATTGTTTTTTACGCATCAAATTTCCCGTTTATTATTGAATCTAATATTTTACACGCAAGGTGATCGGCATCAGTGAGTGTTATATCTCCAGGGCCATATCTCCATATCATATCGTTTATTCCACGTTTTAATTCTGATACGTTGTCTGGTTCTAATTCTTTTGGTGTTGGTTCTGCTGATGTGGTTGGAGGAAATCCAAATCGTCTACGTTCTGATTTAGAAAGCGCACCGGCAGGGCCGCCTTTTGGTGAATCGTCCATATCAACCGCCTCCTGTTTCAGCCAAAATCTTCTTGTAATAACTCACTAGCTCGTCGATATTTTCTTTGTTTTTGATGAGGCTCATGGCTTTCAGCGCACGTCTTTGTTCTTTGGCGTCAAGCCATTGATTATCTTTGTACTCTTTTTTCAAATCTTTCTTTTGTTCTCGGTACACATCAATCTCAGCGTCGATAGCGTTGATCGAGCGGATGAAGTCCGCGATGAGCTGTTCTTTGCTTCTGGATGTGTCTTCTGGCTCGGCTTCCGCCTCTTGTTGCAGCTTGGCGGCTATGGCCTTGCGCAGTGCTTTCTTCTTGGTGGTATCATCGTACGGCACGTCATAGACTCGTGCCATTTTTTTAAGTTGTTTTTTTGAAAGTTCTTCAAGATTCTTTGGTATTTGATTCGTCATCATCAACCTCTTCACTCAAAATGAGTCTCAGCTTTGGTTGTTTGCCAGCCGGCGGAATTGGAGTGTCATGTGGTGATTCGTTTTCATAGTGTAGAAAAACTTTCAACCACTTCTTCTTGAATTCTTTCCAATTTATGACCATTGTATTTCTTCTCTTTTATGACAATAATGTTCTATGATTTGTTCTTTTGTAAATTGGCTTTCATGGGGACCGGCCCGGTTGTTGGATATGATCTCATCAGCAGTATCTCCATACATACTGCTGCTTCCGTTTTTTTCTACACGCGCAAGACGTTGTTCAAGTTCTGTAAGACCTCGTTTGCCATATTCTTCTTTATAGTATTCCTTGAATTCTTCTAACGACAAACCAAAAGTCGCTGGTGCGTCTACAACAGTAGACCACTCCATGTACCAGTCGTGTTCTCCGTCATTCAGCTTGATTATGAATCTGGGCATTCTTCTACCTCTGCCGCGTCTAACCACGCGGCATACGTGTGTTCAAATGTACCGTGATCATCGGGATGTAATTCTATTATCATACCACTTTTGAGTATTACTTTAACTATTGTGCCACTACTCCATGAATCTGTTTTACTCATGTAATCGATATTATTGAATGGTATGATTGTTCCAAATTTTGATTGGAAAAAATTGCTAGGCATCATCCCCCTCCCTTATCCAAAATTCGCACAGTTTGGAGAAGTGTTTGGTACTCAGGTATATTGGAAGATCTTTCACTGGTTTTTTATGATGTGCAAGATACGGGATGATATCCCAATCCTCTCCAGCCTCGAATCTTGAAGCTGCTGCACAAAGGATTTTTTGAGCTTTTTCTGGTTCGTTGAAAAATCTCAGTATGTTGTCTAGATTTTTCCATTCTTCTGCTATTGGCCAATCGACAACTTTGTCTTCTTTGCACCTGTCTCTTGCCGCGTTTTGAGACACTAGCGCATAGAAAATTCGTGTTCGTAGATTACAGTGGCCTATGGTCGGGGTCTTTGGCTTCTCTAATCCATATGCTTTGCCGAGCGCCCACGCGTAGTTCGGGCAAATATTGACAAATGCCAGTGCATGGTGAAGATATGCTTCTCTGATTTCATCTTCTTCCAACTCCCCATATTTTGATTTCATTCCTTCTGAGCGCCACATTTGTCTGATCACGGCCAGAGCTGCATTGTCATTCATATCAGTCCCTCTTGTAGGTTTTCTCAATATAGTCTTTGGCTTCTTTTAATGTCTGGAAGTTGTGTGTAGATACAGGCCCAAATGCACCGAAAATATCTTTGCCATAATCTAATACATAACCGTAGTTATATTTGTCGTCTTGAAAGAAATGTCGGAAGTTGCCGCGAGGAGAACGCCATATTGGTTTCGATCTTTTTCTCATGGAAATTTTCTCCTACCGGCGTCATCTTTGCCATATTTATCAAGGCAATAATCACACTCCTTATTACCACGAAATCCTTCTTCATCTAGAACTTGTTTTTCTAGTTCACAAAACCACCAACGAAGATTTTGTCGTGGTTCGTTGCTAAAACCATGCTCTACAGCAGACAAATTACTAGATGCAAATTTGCCGTATCTCATAAACTCAAGTGCTCGCATGACGCCGAATGCCTCACAGTACCATGGGCAATTGCAGGATAAAGAGACTCTGTCTGTGTCTTCACCGTGATTTCTGAGAGCGTCCCTGGACGCGTGTAGCAGTGCTTTGATAGTGCTTTCTGTTTCTTTGATTATGACATCTGTCAATTTTTTTAGTCTGACTGTTGACGTCAAGCCTTCGCGAAAGTATTTTGGTTTGTTGTTATTTGGTAATGAGCTCATTTATTACCTCTCGATCGTATCGCCAGCTGGAATAACTTCTACTTCTATATATGGAAAATGTTTTTTTACATACGCCACACCACATCTATATGCAACATCAAACGATAATGTAAGTGGTTCTATACTGACGTGCGCCGGGAATGGAGAAGGAAAATTAGTTTTTAAAAAGACTTTGTCAGTTGCGTGTGCCAGTATAACTGTGGCTTTAACAAATCGTAGACCGTACATTATATTATTCCTATATATTTAAGTAAAGCCATGGCGATTAGAACAAATAATGATAATACACCAATTACAATACATATTAGAACGAATGCGACTATGATTTCTATTATTGTAAAACCTTTATTTAGATTTGATTTATTTCTTTTTATTAATTTCATTATCTCGTCTATCTTTACTTCTACAGCTCCAGCGGCTATTGCTTTTTCTTGAAGCTGTTCATCAAGCTCATAGCAAGGATGTAATTTTGTATTTAAGAATTTCGAACGATCCAATCCAAGTTTTTCTTCAGCAAACTTATGAAGGAATTTGACATCACCATCAGATATTAGTTTTTGATTATGTATCATCATCTTTTTTGGGCGCGGATATAGCGGCATCTTTTCCTCTGTTCTTTTTGAAGCAATTGCGTATTACTTGCATCTTCCAATATGTGTCAATCAGAATGCAAAGTTGACGTACAGATACATCTATTGTAGCTGTGTCGCCGTTCATGGTGCGCATGCCATAATCGGCTTCAGAAAGTAATCTCGTTATTTCTTTGTCATTGAGAGTGCTGTAATCTTGATCTCTAGCACATGTGATGAGATTGACTAATTTCTTTTGATCGTTGTCTGATAGAAGCGGTGTTTCTATCTCTTTCAAATCTCCAGTTGAAATGTAGAACGTATGTGTTTTCGCACGTGGATATTTTTGTTTTTCCGCGTGTTTTTTTATTTTGTACGGCATGGCGATAACCTCCGACGGTTATATACCACAATGCCTTTATTTTTTTACTGACAAAATGGCATCACGAATAGCGATTGCGAGATTGTAGGCGAGGGGTGGGGCCACTGAGTTTCCAATCTGCCCAAGAACAGAATAGATCGGGCCACTGAAAACGTAGTCCTTTGGGAATCCCTGGATGATTTTGATGTCCTCGAGCGACAGCCTGTAGCACCCGTGGTTCTTTCCTTGTACAGCCTTGTCCAGAGCATCCAAACGCGTCTTCTGGATGCCGTGTGCCCAAATCTGGAGCTTCTCCCACACGCCTTTGGCGTAGGCTGAGTTCATGATGGAGGTTGTTGGATTCTTCTTCTTGAGGCCAGAAGTCAATGTTGGTGCCAATGTGTCGAATCCGATGGCTGGCAATCCGAGAGCTTCGCGCACGCCCATCTCGAAGCTGTGTGTGGGTAACGGTATGTGGAAATTCTTCATAAATTTCTTATTTCTGAACCCAATGAAAAACACGCGTTGTCGATTCTGTGGGCATCCGAAATCGTTGGCGTGCAACAAGCATTTGATAGTAGTGTACTTTTCATCTCTTGCCGGGATGAATATCTGCTCGCGCACGTACTCGTAGAAGCGATCGGAGAGAATGTTGGGGACATTTTCAATCAAGAAGATTTTCGGTCGTAGTGTTTTGACGATCTGCATGAACGCAGGGATCATGTCGCGTTCATCATCACCCCCCTTCAGCTTCCCATTTTTCGAGAACGGTTGGCACGGAGGGCCGCCAATGATGACATCTGGTTTGTCATATTTTCTGAAATCTGTTTCCGTCACATCGCCATGAACCTTGATTTTTTGATGGTTTAGGCGAAGTGTGTTGGCTGATTTGTCGTGGGTCTCATTGAAGCAGAGGATGTCGAAGCCCGCGCGAATGAACCCTAGATCCAGTCCGCCACATCCGCTGAATAACGATATGGTTTTGATGCCGTTTTTTTTCAATTGTTGAATGAAATCACCAGGTTCAATTTTCGGTGTAGGAACCTTATAATTTTGTTTCATTTTCTTCGTTTTTGGTCTAGGTTTTAGTTGCATTTGTCACTTCCTCCTTGACTATTAGCAGTATAGTCGGCTAAATTAGCCTAGTCAATGTTAAAAATTCTTGACAAATGTTTCCTAGGTGATGGTATATAGAAAAAATTGAGGTAAAACATGTCAGAGATCTGCACCTACGTTGAGTTCTACTTTTCCGGTATGCTCTTTCCTGAAGTATCACGTCAGGAGATGGATTCTGATGACTACCGTGAAGTGCGGCAAGACATGCCAGGAAGGTCATATGCCTTTGCATTCAACAGAATTGAAACGATCACCGTTGAATTCTCAAATGGAGTCAGACGAAAAATTACGCAAAGTCTTGGAAGAAGTCCTATTTATTATCCGGATGGAAAGGTTTTTAGCATTGCAGAGATTAAAGAACAAAAACCTGATTCGGTGTTGTATAGAAATATGTGTGTGAATGATTGGGATGCAGTCGTTTGCACAAAGCAAGGTAATTACCAGCATTTAGAAGAAGGTGATGTAGTTTTTGGTGAGAATTATAGCTTCACGTATAAGAGACGAAAATGAGTTGGAAGAGCGGTACTGAATTATATGAAGCAATAATGGACGCTTTGCGTAAAACAGGATTGTCTCACGATAAGAGGAAAAAATTTCATATAAGAGTTGTTGAGGCGTTTGCTGATGCTGGTTGGGATTGTGAATACGAATGCAGAAGAGTGGACCAAGCATACGATGAAGCTTTAGACGAATTGTATCCAGATATGGATTGGGGTGATTGAAGCGGGATGGCGCAGTTGGATAGCGCGCCGGACTCATGATCCGGTGGTCGGGGGTTCGAGTCCCCCTCCCGCAATATGGACCGGTAGCTCAGTAAGGTAGAGCAGCTGACTTTTAATCAGCATGTCGTGGGTTCAACTCCCGCCCGGTTCAAAAAAACTTGTGAAGAAAAATCAATGCTGCGGTATATAGGTAGCAGTGATAAAACGGAGGCAGAAGATGGCAAAGATGCATGAATTGTTGGCAGTCGAATCGGATCTCGCCGGCAACTACAAGCGGGTGAGAGACGAGGGGATCAACACCCTCAGCAAGAAACCAGATCACTTCTTCGGGCATCACAAATCGCTGTTGATGTTCGATGAGTCGCGCAAGAACGAAGAAGCGAGTGCCGAGCAGCACAAAGAGATGACTACCACGGTCCACGATAAGATCGATTGGGTGAATGACTCGGCCATCAACTACTTCGACGCGCTTCTGCAGAAGGAATCCACGAATCAGACGGCGAAGGCCGATCTCGTGGTGGATGGCAAGACGATGGCGAAGGACGTGCCCGCGACGTTTCTTCTGGGTATGGAGACGAAGCTTCGTGAAGTTCGCCAGCTGTATGAAGCCGCGCCTACGTTGCCGCCGGGTGTGAAGTGGGAGCATGCGGAGCAGGATGGCCGCGGGGTGTGGCGCACAGCCAATCCCGAGGTCACGGAGAAGACGGAGAAAACTGTCGAGCACAAGATCATTGTGCCGGCCACAGACAAGCACCCAGCACAAGTTGAGAAGTGGACTGCGAACAAGGTCATCGGCCAATTCACTACGACCAAGGTCAGTGGTGCGTGGACCGTGGCGCAGAAGGCGGATTGCCTGGGGAGGATTGACAAACTCTTGCGTGCAGTGAAGAAGGCTCGGCAGCGCGCGAACACCGTCGAGGTGGTTGAGCGTACCGTGGCCAAGGAACTCTTCGACTACATCTCGGGGTAACCCGGGTGTAATACAAGGGCAGCTTTGTTGTGAGCGTCAGTCTCAGCTTCCAAGACAAGAATGCGGCCGTGGTTGTTGCCACGGTTAGACGCTTGTCGACATCAGCGTATTGCCCACCAGCACGGCTGGTTCAGGACTCGAGAGATCGGTGCCGAGGTCAAAATTCCACCCTGGTCGTTGGTTCGATCCCAACCCTTGCCTCCAATGTCACGCGCGAGCGCCGAGGTGTTCGTGCTGTGGGTGCCATTCGTGGTGCCCACTTTTGGCAAGGTAACTCAGTGGCAGAGTCAGGGCCCAACAGCATGAACCTAGGTACTCGAATCAGAACGAGGCAGGAGCGAAGCCAAACTAGAGTAAACGTGTTGGCCCAATATGGTAGGGCAGTGGCTCAACAAGCTACGGGTTCCGGGTTCGAGTCCCGGATACGTTGCCAAAAACTCTATTCACTTAGGTCGGACGTCGGAGGCGCGTGACTGGAGATGATCGCGTTTTCTGGCGTCCGGCCACCTTTTGGATGCCACAATGTCCAGATCAAGAAGAAATCGCCGCAATAAACAAAAGCAACCATCGACCCTCGACGAATCAGAACATCAGCCTACAGATGAAGAGCTTGGTTATAAGACCAAGAATGTGCATCAAGTTTCAGTTCAATGTATACCATCATTGAATAAAGAGCAGGGTGTAGTTTATTTTGACGTTCGTGTTGAACCTGAGTTTCTACGTAGCGTGATTGGTCGTACACGCCACAGCGTGGCGTTAGTTGATTTGGAACGTCTTGGGAAAAAGCCAAACGAAATAGCTGCTGAGTTAGCCCAGCAAACTATGATTTTTCTCGAACGATACATAGGAAAGATGTCTGACAAGGTTAAAAAGGACAAAGCTAAGGTTATAGAAAAATATAGTATCAAAAAGATACGACGTCGTGTTCCAGAAGGAGAATAACATGCCCAGGCCAGTAATCACATATCCTGAGTTAGGGAAAGAGATTGGTGAGCTACTTGAGAAAAAGCAAGCCGCATACGGCGACTCATTTGGCAAAGCCGGTAGGGTAATGGATATCCTATATCCCGAGGGCATTTCTCTTGAACATGTGGATGATGCTCTGGTTGTTGTACGCATTATTGACAAACTGTTTCGTATCGCTACAGACAAAGACGCATTAGGCGAGAGTCCTTGGCGTGATATTGCGGGATACGCCATTCTCGCGTTGAAACGAGATTCAGATATTTAATATTGACGCGTGGTATTGATGTGGTCATCAGGGGACAAAAAATAGTTGATAGGATTATTGAGCTTCTTCAGAAGGATCCTGAGCTGACTGATTTCGCATTACGTGAACGTCTTGGTGTTACTCAGTCTACAGTTAAGAAAGCCAGGAAACTAGCTGGTATTGAAGCACCAGAACCAGTCAATAAACACTACAAAATTAAGACTCCAGAACGTTGGCCGACGCCAGTGAAAGAGGATAGTGACTGAAGTGGTTAGTTCTAACAAAATTCCTGGGAATTGGCTTAATGCTTTGGAGATGGCCGACAAGATTGCGGAGATCATTAAGGAGACTAGAGACAATCCGACAGTGATTGGTCATATAGAAGCATTGAAACGTATTGCTCAATTGATTGGGATGGAAGAAGAGGTCGAGGAAAAATGAGCTGGATGTGTGAGAAGACGTCTTTGTCCAGGGCTCTGTACGACGAGATCGGGAAGTTGCTATGACCGTCTTACAACCCATGTTCGTGGCCGTTGGCGTCTTTGTCGATCTGACCTGGCAGCAGATGGCCGAGAATCTGTGTTCGAGGTCGGTTTTAGATGGTACGTCCCTGGCTAAATACGATCGACCGTGGTCGGAGTTGTGTGGGTATGAGCAGAGAAACGTGGCCCTGCATCTCGGCCACCATTTCGGTGTCGAGGTTCGTGACCATCGCGAGTACGGTGTGTTCAAGACTTTCGTCTGCTCACTCGTCGGTCAGATCAACGAGTCTATCGCCGTCGGCCGTCTTGACGTGTCCTGGGACGACGTGAACTCGAAGGTTATGTTAGTCAAGAGGGCCGCGGGGGGCGGTGACGTAAGACTCTATATGAGTAGGGGTTTCTGATGACGACTACTTCTTTGGGTTCATGGATGTTGGAGGATTGAGATGAGACAATACCTGCAGCTGCTGCGAGACATCAAGGAATACGGCGTCTTCAAGGGTGACCGGACTGGGACTGGGACTCAGAGTCTCTTTGGCGCCCAGAGTCGCTACGACTTGCGCGAGGGTTTCCCACTGATGACGACGAAGAAGATGTTCACCAGGGGCATCTTCGAGGAGCTGCTGTGGTTCATTCGTGGCTCGACCAACGTCCGCGAGCTCCAGGAGAAAAAGGTCAAGATCTGGGACGAGTGGACCCGGCCCGGTGGCCACAGTGCCGGACCCGTCTACGGCAAGCAGTGGCGCCATTGGGGCACGGACACCGAGACCCTGGTCGATGACGTCGGCAACCATCTCGGTCACTACCGGGGCGGTCGGGACCAGCTCCTGGAGCTTATCGCCCGCATCAAAGAAAAACCAGACGACAGGCGCCTGATCGTCACGGCCTGGAACCCTGACGAGGTGCCGCTGATGGCGCTGCCCTCGTGCCACATCCTCTTCCAGTGCTGGACGCGGGAGTTGACGCTGGAGGAGAGAGGTGAATGGGCCCAACACAATGAGACCAAATCTCTGGGGCATTTCGGCGAACCAAGTCATGACTTTTGTACGCGTATTGGCATCCCGCGTCGGGGCCTGACCCTACAGCTCTACCAGCGTAGCTGCGACGTCTTCCTCGGCGTCCCGTTCAACATCGCCTCCTACGCCCTGCTCACGCACATGATCGCCCAGGTCTGCGGGATGGTGGCCCTCGAATTCGTCCACACCTACGGCGACGTCCATATATACAACAATCACCGTGAGCAGGTTGACTTGCAACTGGCGAGGGAACCAAAGCCACTACCAAAGCTCTGGCTCGACCCGACGGTCAAGAACATTGACGACTTTCGGATGGAACACATTAAGGTGGAGGGCTACGAATACCATCCCAAGATCAGGGCTGAGGTTAGTGTTTGATGGCAAAATCATATGAGCTCGCCACACCATGTCCAAATTGCGGTCAACAGGATTATTATGATGCCTGGGCTGGTGCGCGCCAGTGGTCTTCAAGTTGGGGTCACAATTACACATGTTGTTCAGAAGAATGTGGGCGTGAATTTGGTAAAAAGCTCGCTAATAGCAAGAAAGGCGAACGTATCCGTGAATTGAAAAGTAAAATAGCGCAGTTGGAAATGGAAATAATGGAACTAGCATATGAAGTTATGCATGGGAATCTTGATTAACTGGAGGATTGACATGGATATTACAATGTTGATTGCAATTGCAGATAACAACGTTATTGGTGATGGTGGTAAGCTCCCTTGGCATTTGTCATCTGACCTGAAGCGTTTCAAACGCATGACCATGGGCAAGTGTGTCATCGTGGGGCGCAAGACGTACGAGTCGATGCCAGAGCTCAAGGGCCGTGAGGTCATTGTCGTGACCAAACGCGGGGTACCGTGCGATATGTGGGCTGAGACCCCTGAGAAGGCTTTGGCAATGGCAGTAACCGTTTCCAGCCTCATAGGGGCTGGTGAAATCATTGTTGCTGGCGGCAAGATGATTTATGAAGCTATGGAAGAATATCTTACCAAAGCTGTAGTTACACATCTTTTCGATACTCCGTTTGGAGATACGATCTACAAACTCGGCATCCGTGCTATTGACAACGCGAACTGGGGGTGGAACGTACTCGAGAGAGGGCGCGACAAGAGCAAGATCAATAATAGAGAAATTGGTTACGAAGTTCTGGTTGGCAGGAGACTGTGTTAGCCCCCGTAGCTCAGCGGTCAGAGCCGCCGCCTCATAAGCGGACGGTCGTAGGTTCAAATCCTGCCGGGGGCATTTAATTACAAACAACAGTGAAAGGATATCACAATGCCAACACAAGAGTATTTAGAAAGAAAAAAAATAGCCGCTAAAAAGATAGAATCAGCTAGATGGTTAATGAAAAAACAACCAAACATATCAAATCAAGAAATAAATGAGCGATTTGGTGCACAGTTCGGGTCTATGATTGATGGTTCGTCTCTTGCTAAACTTCGCGAAGAACTTGGCATATCTGGACCTGGTCGTGGTGCTAAGCGCTCGAAGCGTAAGAAAACAAAACGTAAGAAATCAAAGGGAAAGAATACAAAAAATCTACATATGAAAGATTTACATGACATTGGTGTTCTTAAACAACCAAAAGAAGTAGATACAGAATTATCTGATGCCATAGATTTTTTGTATGCCTTGATGATTGATAATAATATACAAAATATACATATGAATATTGACGGAGATGTTTCAATTGAAAGACTTACTAGCGTGAGCTATACAGCAACAACAGTGGAGGAATGATGCACAATCGTATGCGGCTGGTTTTTGTCCAGCAGGATGTTGATTTTCGTAAGAGCGACGAATCAATTCTCGACGCGTGTCTTAAAGAAGAAGGTAAGAATCTTCCTGCTTTGCGACCGAATGACGTGCTGATGTTCGTATCAAAAAGCGGTAACCAGATTCTCTTCATTTTGAATTTTGGTGAGCTCGACACCTATACCGGCTACATTCGCAGATTCATCGACACCCGACGTTGGCGCCTGTGCGGTGGTGGCAGATGGAATCCGTTGATGATCAAGAACTATGGTCTTGAAGTTGGCATTGATTTTGTCAATCTGAGAAAATATGATGAGATCATAGAGGAAAAGATTCGCGCTCGAACAGGTGGCAATGTCATCAAACTCAGAAAACGTCACGCCGCTTAGTCCTTTCTCTATCCAACAACACATAAAGAAGGAGTAGTCGTATGAGATACGATGAAGATATGTTTTTGCGTACTGAGTCTGGTACCATGGAATATTTGTGGGATAAATGGTGGAAAAAGCTTTGGTTGTCATTCGCACAACACAGTACAAAGGGGTTGATGGAACCACCATCATTTTTGAGAAAAGAATTCTATAGAGATGTCAATATTGTGGTAGAAAATAGATTAAAGGAAATTGCACCGGAGAAGTGTGTCGCTGGAAGCATCCGTCTCAAACGAGATATGTGAGGTTGATGATGAAAGTGAAAGATTTTGTTGTTGGATTGTGGCTTTATTTGTGGATTCGTTTTTTTCTATTCTTTGATATGAGAAAATTTCAGATTGAAAAATCTCGTGCAATACGTGAGAGCAAAGAAGAGAGAATGTCTTTTGATACTTTTAATAGCCCAGAAACTATTGAAAATATATTCAAAGTTGTAAGATATCGTTCAGATCCTGTTGGAGGATTGTGGGATTATATTAGTGATCCAGAGCATATGTATTTCAAAATAAAGACATGGAACTATCAAGAATTTCCAGAAGGCCCATATATCGGCGATTGTGATGATTATGCATTTATGTTCGCGAAATTAATAGTACTCGTTGAAGGAGTTTCCGAAGTACAACTTTTAAGCACATGTTATCGTGGAAGTGCACACACAACATGTTTATACAAATATGATGAAAAAATGTATATGTTTGATTATGGTATTATGGAAGTTGAAGATTCTTTTTCAGCTGCGCGTTCGGTGGCGGAACGACATTCGAAAGATAAATCACCTGTAATTCGTTTTACTGTTGTAGAACAAGTGCTGAAGGACAAATCGTATCCGGTTAAGGCAAAAGCCAGACTATTCAAATAGGAATACAGCAGCGGCAACCACAGTCGTCCACACCCCTTTTTTGCTAGCCCCCTGAGCAGCCGTTGTAATCTCTGTGCTTGTTATGACCTTGCCACTCATTTCGTAAATTTCTTTGCGCTCATTGTAGTCGGCGTCCGGATCGAACTCGACACCAAGGGTGCTTGCCAACATTGTTGCTGCGAGGTCCTCTGCGTATTCACCAGCTTCGCCAGCGAGTTTTCCGTAGCTGTGGTACTCAGACAGATAACCCCAGTGACTGTTGTCTACAGGGCGTGCTAGGCCGATACTGGCTGAGATTATTCTACCGGGTTCGTTGGTGCTGCATTTCGACATCACAGTGAAGCATATGGAGCCAGGAGGCAATGCGTCCTTTGGCACGGATTCACGTGATATGACCTCACAGTGTGGTGGGCAGATACTGGATACTGTGACCAAGTTGAGGTTGGCGATCCCAGCATCGCGTAATGCCATTTCGAAACTGGAAAGTTGGGCATTGCACGTGCCAATGCCTTTGGTCAAGAAGAGTTTCTTTGGTATGAATGTATACATGTTGATACTCCTACCAAAAAAAGAACGGCTTTTTTATGATTTCTTCCCTTGGTTCGTACATGTCTTTCATCTCTTCTATTGTTGCGTGTTCGTTATTCCTTCTGTCGATTTTGAAATTGTCTGTTGATGATTCTTCTTCTGGGAATATCGAATCAAGAATCTTTTTGAATGGAAATGCAGGTCCTGGGTCTAATTTTCTCGTAGGATCTACATCTGAATGCCCTACAATAAAGTCTCGTGCAATATGTGGATGTCTATCAAGAATATCATTTAGAAGTATTTCTACAGCTTGTAGCACTGGAGATTGATATGGTTCCCACAAATCAACAGTATTGTCACCAGGCCAATATTTGTTTCTTTTCATTACTTCTGTTGTAGTGGCGTGTATGCGCGGGGAATCCCCAGAATACGGATGTGTCCAACGTCGATATCTTGTGTATATTTCACCTATTGCTCTTTGTACACGCGCGCCACTGGCCAATGTGACTGGCGCTTCATGCTGTGTGCATTTGTATAGGTTTCCCCAGTTGCTGATTTCAATTCCTATTGTCCACAGATTGAGTGAACCACGCCCGTGTAGCATTGGTTTTGTTGCTGAACTTCCAGCGTGCCATGCGGCACGATTTTCTTGAATCATCTGTGTGATTTTCCCGTTACGCGCTATCACATAATGCGCAGAGGCCTTTGCCTGTTCCATCTGGAACCATTTGATGGTCCCTGCAGTACTACCGCCTGCAGTGTAATGTATAATAATCCCATCGACATCATTGCCTTTTCTGCTTGAGCTGTTGGGAGATGGTCTGAATTGGTAATTGCCCATCACATCCTCTACAAATTTAGTAGCAGGGTCATTGTTTCTGGATCTCTATATATACTTCGAAACTTCAAATCTCTTAACAATGAAAGTAATCTTTTTGGTTTTTGTTTTCTTCCGTTCAAACGTACCAATTCTATATCTCGTTTTAATTGAGTTATTTTAAGAAATGTTTTCACGTCTTCTTGTGCAGATTCTAGTTTCTCTTTAATCTTTGGTGTCATTTTTATATATTCTCTAGCAGCATAAACGTTATTAACTGTTGGTCTTACAAATTGTGAAAATATATTTTTTACAGCTATTTTGCCAAGACCTTTGGCTCCAGGAATGTTATCTGTGGTATCGCCGACAAAAGCCAAATAATGTGGATAATATTTTGGTTGGAATCCATATTCTGCTATGAACGCCTTGATATTCCATAGTTTTGTATCACCGTGTTTCATTCTGATCACAACTGTACCTGGCGCTATCATTTGGAACATGTCGTGATCGTTGGAGAGAATGAAATATTTTGGGCCTGGATTTTGTGCGATATAGGAAGCAATGATGTCATCACCTTCTTCACCGAACACTCGATATTGAGGGATGCCATCTAATTGTAGGATTTTTTTACAATAATCTAACGACGTAATGACATCGTCAAAATTCATATTTTTTGTTTTGAATTTTCTACCTTTTTTATAGTCGGGATATATTTCTTTTTTTCTTTTTGCGCCGCCATCCCAAAATACTATGAAATATTTTGGGTCATATCTTTTTTTAATATGTATTAACGTTTTAACGAATCCAAATATTAATCCAGTATAGATAACCTCATCATCAATATTTGTTGAGAATTGTTCATGTGCGAATAAGCTTCTAAATGCTAATGCGTTACCGTCTACAAGAATTATACGATTTTTGTTTCTTTTTTTTTCTTTCATAGTTCTTCTTCCTCTTATAAATTGTTTTTGGAGTTTTCTATACCATATCCATTACTTGTCATGATGAGAAAAATATTCTAAACTTTATTTTGGGGATATGGAGAAAAAGATGGCTCGTAATACAAGAAAGAAAGTCCTTAAGTTCAAGCAACGTCGAGCGATTTCTCTGCTCACTGCTTACATGCAAGATGAACAAATCGTTGCCGATGAGGTTGGTGTCAAGCTCACTACACTCCGTAACTGGATGAAGCAAGACCGCTTCAAGCAGCAGTTGGAAGCCGCCATGCAGCGCGTCGAGGCGTACGACGCGCGGTACCGAACAACCCAGAACAGGGCGTTGGCCACCCAGCTCTATGATGAAGCGCATCGGCGCGTCGCGATGCGCAAAGACATCCAGGCTATGTCTTTCCCGTCGTTGATGAAGCAGATCCAAGCCATCAACCATGAAGTCAGGATCGACACTGGTGAAGCAACAGGTCGCTCGAAAGTCGAGCATGAGCACAAGCATGAATTTGACTTGGACATGTTGATTCAGAGGTTCAGAGATAACGAAGCCAGCGATATTCATCCGCATTTGCGTTTGGTGGAATCGCCGGCCGAGGACGAAGAAGACGAAGAGAAGGAGGCCGCAAGTGGCTGAAAAAAAGAAGAAGAAAAAGGGTGGTATTGGCGATGTTCTTCTTGGTGAGATGAAAGTCGAGCCAGATGAAGACGAAATCACGAAGGAGGTGCCGGTGCCGGTATCGGCGGAAGAGCCCAAAGTGATGGCGGAGCCCCCGAAGCCTTTGGCAGAGCCAGAAAAACCAGCTCCCAAAGAGCCAGCTAAGAAGCTGGTGGCGTCTCCAACTGCCCCTGGCGTCAAAAAGATGCTTGACCACAATCCGACTATGCTGCGCAAACATCACTCCATCATGAATCAGAAAGCCCCATCGTCACGGAAGTATTTCCAGTCTCGATGAGTTTGCGTCAGGACAAGACATGCTTTCTATAGAAGGTGGCACACCTAAAATAAAATCTAGTTCAAAACATAAAAAAACAACGCCGCCAAAAAAGGAAGTAATTCTTAAACCACGGCCAAAGCTACGGGCAGAGCCAAAACGCGTTCCGAAGCCGCCGGATTGGCAACCTCCACGCTATCGTGTCATTGCCAAAAAACAGTTAGATGTTCAAAATGCTCAGAATCTTCTCTCGACAATCCCAGGTTTTTTGTTGGGGTTGACAAAAGATCTCGAAGATAGTCCCACGAAATTATATGATTATCAAGTAGAACATATCCTTGATAACGCAATATTCAGGGCTGTTGATAAAGCTCGACAGATTGGCGAGTCCTACGTTGCAGCTGGCGAGGCATTGGCGAAGTGCCATCTCAAGAACAACCACACCTCCATCTTCATTTCGTTCAATCACGAAGAGGCGATGGAGAAGATCCGGTTCGCTAGAGCGCTGTACGATTCTATGCCCACCGAGTTCAAGAAGGAGCTGGTGGTCGACAACAAGCAGTCGTTGGAATTTGAGCGCCATGGAAAGCTCACGCGTATCCTGAGTTTCGCACAACGGCAGCCTCGTGGTAAGGGTACGAACACTGACATCCTGCTTGATGAGTTCGCCCACATGATGTGGGCGCGTGAGATCTACGCTGCGGCCGTACCAGTTCTGTCTCGTGGTTCTGGCGTGCTGACGGTGGCTTCTACGCCACTGGGCAAGAACACACTACACTACGAAATCATGAACAATCGAGAAGACTTTCCTGAGTTTTCTCGTATGCGTATTCCGTGGTGGTATTGCCCTGAGCTGTGTTCGGATGTTGAGCGCGCACGTGAAGAAGCGCCGCTCATGGATACCGAGGATAGGGTCAAGAAGTTCGGAACCAAGCGGTTTCGCATCCTATTCCGGAACATGGAAGATGTAGAGACTTTCAAACAAGAGTATGAACTATTTCATATTGATGAATCTGTTTCGTATTATCCTCTTGATTTAATCAGAACTTGTACATTCGAAGATGAAAACAAATTAATCCTAGAACCTAATATCGATCCAGAGGAAGTGCCGGTTGGTTTTGCGCCCATCGAGGATGCAAGTGGTTTGATGGTTCCTGATACCATTATGAATCACTACTCTGGCCAGAACATCAACTGGAATTGTGAAATATTAACAGTTCGTGGTGATGAGCAGGATTACGTTGACAGGGCCAAGGAGGTCATAGACCAACTGGCTCTATCAATGAGTGAGAGCTCGTATGGCCGCGATCTCTTATTGGGCATGGACATTGGGCGTGAAAGGGATTCTTCTGAGATTTCTATTCTAGAAGAAGTTGAGTTGCCAACACACAATATTCACATTGAACGACTTATGTTGGAACTTGATCGAATTCCATTTAGAGATCAAGAAGAAGTAGTACGCCACTGTCTACAAATCTTTCCCAACATGAAGAAGGTAAATATCGACGCCACTGGCCACGGTTCCAACCTCGCGGAGAACTTGGAGCTTGATTTCCCTCAAGTGGTTGAGGGGATTAAATTTGATCTTGAAAACAAGGCAGAAATGGCAAAGAACTTTAGGTTTCGCCTAGAGGACAGAGCTATTGCTTTGTATAATGATACGCGTTCGGTTAGACAAATACATAGCATAAAGAAGAAAATTACAGATTCAGCCAATATTACATATACCGCAGAAAAAAACAAAAAACACCATGGTGATAAATTCTGGTCCAAGGCTTTAGCAAGCGTTGGTGGAACTACATATGATAGAAACAGAGTTGTAAAACGAATAATTCGTATTGGGAACGAGCAACGGGCCTTTTCTATCAATCAAAAACAAAAAGATAATAACTCTGTGATAAGGATATCTAATAGGTCTATAATACCTGTTCAATCCAATATCGGTGGATATAGGACAACCACAGGGTTATTCAACGGCATGGCTTCAATGAGCGATATGTTCACCGACAACAAGTATTATGGGTAAATCATGCAAACGGAAATGACACAAACGCACGTCCGTAGAATCCCGATGCCTAAGCGGGAGGAGATTGCACAGCTTCCGCAGGTTGCGCAAACAATATTAGGTATGTTCGAAGAGGGATTGGACATACGTGACTATAAAGATCTAGCTCGTTCGTTCGTGGATTCTGTGAATGGGAAATCACCTGTATTTGGAAAAGCCGCTATTAGATACAAGAATCCCAGGATTGTCGATCCTAAGAATTTTTATAGTAGTATCGGCGAATATAATCCAGACAGAATCCCAGTTGAAACTTATGAAAAAATGAGGCTTGATCCTACGATTGCGCTGGCTACATCTCTCATAGAGCTACCAATTCTGGGTCAGAATTTTCGCATTGTTTGTACCGATGAAAAAATCTCAGCTGTTGTTGAGGTTCTTCTTCGTCAAATATATAGAAAACTTATTAAATCTATGCTCCGCGCGATTCAATTTGGTTTCGCAGCTGGAGAAAAAGTTTATGAAAAGGTTAAACTTAAAGTTGAGGTTGTTGAAGAAGGGGGAGCCAAAAGAACTCTTCACAACAGATATACAGTAAGAATTAAGAAAGTTAAATTTGCGCATCCAAAATCAGTACGAATTATCAGAGATGAGAAAACCGAAGAAATCAAATATGTGACTCAACCTGCAATACACACAAGTTGGGAAACACCAAAAAAGGTTAAGATAAGTAAGTGTGTTTGGTTCACAGAAGATGATGAATACGGGAATTTCTTTGGCAATGCGCGTTATACAGCTGCATATCAACCGTGGTATTGGTGGGCCATTGTTGTGCAGTTCATGCTTCGGTATCTTGAACGGCGCGGTTCCCCAGGTGTTGTTGGTAAAGCGCCATTTGGTCAATCTATCGACAACGATGGCCAAAAAGCAAACAATCTTGACATTATCATGAAAGCCGCTGCGGCTTTGGGTTCGAATACTGCTGTTTCTATTCCAAGTTCATACGACAAGAATGCAAACAAACCGTTGTGGGAACTTGAACTGATTCAAGATGATCAGCGCGGAGACATGTTCATTACTGTTCTGCAGATGTTGAACAGGCTGAAGCTCAGCGCATTGTTCGTGCCTGATAAAGTTGCTGTTGCCGAAGGTTCGTCGACCAATGCGACAGCAGAATCCCATGTTGATGTGCATTTGATGAGCTTAGAATCTTTGATTCAGGTTCTTGAAGATGCAATAAATCAACAAGTAATACCTGATTTGGTTAGCTATAATTTTCCTCCGACAAAACAAGTTCCGTGTTCAATAAAGATCGAAAGATTAAATTATAGCAAGAGAACTTTGTTAAGGGATGTACTGATAAGAATGCTAATGCTTTCCGCAGGTTCTATTCGAGATGGTGTTTGGCCGAAGAACCTTCCATCAATACAAAAAATTGCTGATTTTCTTGAAGTTCCTATTGATGAATCGTCTAAAATATTCTTGAATGATATCAAATCAGATGGTAATGATGATGATAACGATTCAAATGATAATGAACCGGATGATGATGCATCTGATGACAGTAAACCAGATGACGATGATGATGAACCGCTGGGAAAAGAACAAAAGATAAAAGATAGGAACAAAGATGCTGTTCCGCGCAAAGAGCGTACGAGCCGGGACAGAAAATCACGCGAAAGAATTTAAACCCATCCGGAGAAATCGATGCCAGCCAAAGTTGAACGCTGTGTGCAGAATCTTCTAAAGAAAAAGAATTTCCGTCCCAAAGAGGACGAGAAGAAGAGAAAAAGTTCTGCCTACGCGATTTGTACAGCTGCGCAAAACAAGAAAAATGCAGATGCTATCATTGAGATGCTCTCTGAGCTTCCGGATAGCATCTCGATCGATTTGGATGAACACGGCGGTATCAAGCTCACAGAGAACGAAGGCATTGAAGACGAGGTGTACACGGAAGATCCGTCCGAGGACCCGTGCTACGACGTCTTTTTTGATGAGTCAAAGGATGAAAAAGATCCTGGGACTTTTCACACCTTCCACGAGATTTCGCTGGCCGACAACGACAAGAAGAAGGACAAGACTTACGCCGACGACGATGACCAAAAGCAGCCGTTGCAGAAACGTATCGAAACGCTGCGCGAGGGTCTTTTTCATCACTGGTTGTACGGCGACATCAATTTCGATCGTAAGTACTTCATGAGCGTCATTCAGAACTTTGTGAATGGTGTTATTGACCGTGACGTTTCACTTGATGTTGGCCACGAGCCTTGGCTGGGCGCAGTTGCCTGGGTGCAGAAACTGGGTCTTCGACGTCGTGAGTTCAAGGACAAAAAGAAACGCTACGTGCTAACGGCGGATGCTGAGTTCACCGACGTGGGCGAGGAAATGATCGCCGGGAAGCGTTTCCGGTATTTTTCCATTGAGGTGACAGACAACTTCTCGGACAAGGAAACTGGTGAAGAGTACGGCCCTACGATGATGGGTGGTGCGCTCACCAATCGTCCATACATTCCTGGTATGCAACCAATTGAGTTGAGTGAAGACGTTACTTACGGTGGCGTCATCATGAAGCGCTCCAAAACCACCGATGGAGAGCCCGCCGTTGGAGGTGATGGGGCCGAACGAAGGGTACTTGATGAAAAGGAGGAAAAACCAAACGAAGAAGTTCTAGCCATTCTTGCAAAGCTCGACGACTATATAAAACAACAAGATATAAAATTGCAGGCTAGACCTCCAGATAGTCAATTGCCCGACGCGGCGTTCGCGCTCGTGAAAAGGGTAGACGGAAAGGTCACGAAGAGGAGTCTGCCTCATCACGGTCCGAACGTGAAGAGCGCCACGGAAAATGGTTCTGTGGACGTAGGTCGTCTTCGCAATGCTTTGGCCCAGATCAATCAGGTGAAGGGTTTTACAGCTGCGGAGATTGCCGCAGGAAAGAAGCACCTTTGTATGAGCATTGAGGTGCTTCTGAAGTCGCATCAAAAGAAGAACAAAGCTGCAAGCGAAAACAAAGGAGCGAGCCAAATGGATCTCGAGCAAATGATTGCCGAACTCCAGAGCAAGCTCGACGCTCTGGAAGACAAGGACTCCACGACTGCCAAGGAGTACTCGGATCAGATCGACAGTCTGACCCAGGTGCAGGCGGCCATGGAGCAGAAGATCGCCGACGCCACCAAGCTGTCCGAGGACTCGGCAAAGGACACTGAGAAGAAGTTTGCCGAGCAGGAAGCCCAGATCAAGGCCCTGCAGGAGAGCAATGCCACGGCTATCGCCCGTCTGGCGGAAGCCGATGAAGATCGTCGCCGCGCGAAGGTCGAGCTGTTCTGTGAACAGCTGGAGAAGGCCGACCACTTCCCGGCGAC
>Ga0180437_10002699_pt1 | contig 27641 bp, 19 predicted proteins | sample SS_ome_4_FD_132410 | JGI IMG/M metagenome (GOLD analysis project Ga0180437, IMG submission 132410) | Hypersaline lake sediment archaeal communities from the Salton Sea, California, USA - SS_3_D_1 metaG | ecosystem: Environmental > Aquatic > Non-marine Saline and Alkaline > Hypersaline >...
AACACGACAACCCGACGGGTCCATGTAGAGACCAAGCTAAGTGCCAGGAGGAACGTTTTGCCTCCAACCGACGAGCTAGCGGCTGTCATTGAATCCGTGGTGCGCGAATGCGTGGCTGACCTGTCCCAGAACTCACTCCCGGAATTCGACGGACTTCCGATTTGGGAGACGCCCGAGGTCGGTTTCGCCGACGGGCGCGACCCGCTGTTCACACGCTACAAATCGCTGATTGGCACCTTCCATCTAACACCTGAGGAGGCCTTGGGGGCTGCGGGTGGCGAGGAGAGCGGCACCCGAACCGCGGGCCTCACCGTCATCTCTTGGGTCCTGCCCTTCACGGAGCGGATACGTCGATCAAATGCGATTGCGACGGATGGCCCTTCGAGACTTTGGTCTCATGCCCGGACTTACGGCGAGGAATTCAACAACTTCGTTCGCAGGCGCGTTATCGACGAACTTCGCGGGCGAGGCTTCGCGGTTGCGTGTCCCCCGCTTTCGCCCGAATTTGACTGCGTCGAAGCTCCCGGCGTCGGACTCGCGTCGATCTGGTCAGAGCGGCACATCGCCTATGCCGCCGGGCTCGGGACGTTCGGACACCACCGGGCATTCATCTCGCGGCTCGGGAGCGCCATCCGACTGGGCAGTGCAGTCACTGACGCACCTATCCCCCCTACGCCCAGAACCTACAGTGCGCATTTGGAGAATTGCCTGTTGGCGAAGCGTGGGCGGTGCCTGGTCTGTGCGGACAGATGCCCGGCGGGGGCAATCTCAGAGAACGGGCACGACAAGGAGGTCTGCCGAGATTACTACTATCGGCACATAGTCCCTACGAGGTCGGGTTCTTCCGGGGTCGAGCGGATGGGATGCGGGCTCTGCACGACGGGCGTTCCATGCGAGTTCGAGATCCCCAACTGAACATTCGTCTCCCCTCCGCTGCCGCCCGCTAATCCGTCGCCCCCGGCACCGTGATCGTGGTCGTCCACAGGAGACCGTGCCCGGCACCCGGGAAGAAGATGAGGTCGATAATCACCGCCATCATGGTGGCGAATACCGCCCCTAGTATCAGCCCTATGAAGAAGAGCCTGGCCTTGCGGAACCCTTCGATCCCTCCCACCCAAAGAATAATCGATTTGGCAAGCCACGCCACGAAGACAGACGCCGCAGCCATCCTCACCTGCCATACGAAGGATGATGTGAAACCGATGGGATGAAGCGGCCACCAAGGGAAGCGCCACGTCAAAAGGGTCAGCACGGAAACCACCACCCCTCCGACTGCGAAAAAGGCCAGCCGGCCATAGCTGGTTCCTTCTGGATTCCTTACCTTGGCGACGACATCTTTAATCACACGGTCCGGGTGCGACCCTCCGAAGTTGATGGCTCCGTGACTGTATCCCAGATGAATCGTGTAAGCTGCTGCGACAACTCCCCCCACAAGCATTGCGGCGCACAGAACGTTCATGACGCCGCGGGGATTTCCCCCCACTCGATCCAGCATCTTCACGGAATGTGCCGCAGGAGACATCACGTATGTCTGAGTGTACCCCATGAACCCGTAACCTGTGGCCGCTGCGCCAAGGCTCGAGTGGGTCATGCTCGCCGAGCCGAGCGTACGTGCTACGAATGTCTGCGGGATCATCGTCGGCCCGAGGAAAAGCAGGCCGGTTTCACCTATGATCCGAGTCATCCCTATCATCAGAATCCCAACTGTGATGATGTACATGAGTGCTATACCCCACTCCAGTCCGGCCTTATGCATCCACGCTGTGAGGTAGATCAAACCCAGAACAACGATCAGCCATGCGCTTCTGTAAGACATTATCTCTGACGAATCATCCACCCGGGGGCGAAGCCCCATGGCGGTCTTGAGGGTATCGAGCACGTGGCGTCGCGCGCGCCACAGGATTAGAATGACGAAGACGACGATGCCGCCATACGACTGCCACGCAACCGCCGGATCCCGCGGCAGCCACACATCATAGCTCCCAACGGAGAGCCCGAGCCTGTTCTGAATCCCTACCTGAATGATCGCCAGCAGATGAAAGATCCACAGGCTCAAGAGAATGCGAGAGTTCGCAAAAAAGGCGAAGCCCAGAATCACCGGGTCGAGTCCCAGAAAAATCCGCGGGAAGCCCCGTGCTATATAGACTCTCGAAACAACGGGCTGGAGATTGGCTCGCGGCATCCATGGGACGAAATAGCCGCATATGTTGATAGCCGCTATGAACACCGGTACACCCACTCCCATCCAAAAAAGCTTCGCCTCAAGATAACGCCGGATTCCCCCCGGCTGGTTGACGTCCGAGATGATCTGCAGCGGCACTTCCGCCAGCGGGAACACTAGCCTTTCGTGCTCAACCCACTGCTTGCGGAGTATTACGACCACCGCGAGAGAGACAAGCGCGCCCACTCCCATCATCGAAAACCACCAGAAGAGCGGCGGGACCCACGCGCCCCAGGGTGTCGTCCCTCCCGCAGGCAAGCCCTGGAAGAATGTAGCCATCTCGCCTCTCTCATTCGTGGGCAGAAGGTGAACCGGCATGTACGGTATGATGTACTCCTCCCACCGATTCTCCGGAGTGGCAAGATGGTAGGGCGCGGCAATCAGCCGCAGGTTGAGGCCGATGCGCGTGGAGAGCCATCCCATCATGAACACCAGCACGATCTCTCCAGGACGAAGTGGCCACGAGCGGCGCAGCACCCGCAACAGTGGATTTGCGACGAAAACGATCGCGAAGAATGACACAAGCAGCCATAGTGGAATCTGGCTGCCCCCCATTGACACGGTCTGGGCCAGAGTGTTGGTGTAAGTGGAAACGACCGCGATCCCGGCGCAAACCAACAGCCCAAGGACGAATGCTCTGACGGTCACGATCCTCCGGTGACCATCACCTTGGCTCAGCAGACCATTGCCCTCTTGCTGGTCACCCATTTCCCTCCCCGCTTCCCTGCTGCCAGGGAAATCCTGATGTGACAGCGTTTGGTGTCCCTACGGGTTTGGTGTGTCGGAAAGATGCCATTTGAGCGCGGCCCGCGCCCGCACACCTGAGTCGTTCACGCCTCACCTCGCAAGGTCCCCTCGGCGTCAAGTTCTCCAGGGGGCACGCGCAACAAGTCCACTCCGCGGCACGAAAAGCACCTCTCAATCACGAGGGGGCCGTCCGGTGCCTTCGGGGGCAGAGTCAGGATGACAGTCGCCGAGTTCAACTCCCCCTTCTGGAAGAAGCGAGACGATGGAACATATATGAGAGGGGCTTTGATTCCGAGTCCGATGCGATGAAGGCCGCATTTCGCAGCGATCTCGTCGCGCACAAGAAGGTGATCTTCCTGTGCCTCCAAGGTACGAGTGAAGTCCACTGACGCACTCCGGCGTCCCGTTATCAGTCTTTTGCGGAGTCTCTGCTTGACCGCGAGAGGGAGGGCTGGGACTACTTTGCCCGCAAGCCCGATTGTCCTCAGTGCCGTCAGGCGGCCAAATGTCATCACGCTGTCACGAATCACTGACATCGATCCGGAGACCGAGATGCTGTCATCAGACATGCCGGCCAAGCTCGAAGACCCCAGCCAGCTCGCTGAGAGTCTCTGCCGGTCCCGGGTTTCAGCAAGAACGCCGGAGTCCTCAAAAGAGCATCCGTTAGAGAACACGACGCGGAACGCGCCCCCTTTCCGCGCATTCACAACGAGCGTGTAGTCCCCCTTTCTAACTGCGATTATTCCTGACTCGCGGAATCGCTGCAACTCGGGCGGACGCCACGCCGTAGGCTCCGCCTCCGACGATGCCCCCTCATGCGCGTACAGGTAACTGGAAACGCTGTAAAGAACATAGCGATCATCCATGGCCGCAAGATCCACCGACCCACGATTCGCGAGGCTTTCCCTCAACTCACTACGCACGAATTCAGCGCGTTCACCCAATGAAGCAGCGGCCTCGAGTCCGCCCGGGTCGAGGTACTCCGTGTTCCTCGATGCGTACGTCCCTCCCCACGAACCGTCAGGCATGGCCAGAGCAGCAAGAAAAGCGACGGCTTTCCGAATTGCGCCCAAGGCAAGTTCCGAGCCCGTGTCGCGGTGGTATCGAGAGAGATAGTCAATGCCGACGGATAGATACCCAACATCGGCGCCCCCGTATTCCGGCAGCCATCCCTCGGACGTTTGCTGCTTCAGAAGGGCTGAAAGCTTGCGCTCTGCCTCGTCTCTGTATCGCGGCTCGCCCGTCAGACGATGAACCGCGCCGAGAGCGGCGATCGCGCCCGCCTCCTGATTTCCCACCTGGGGTTCCCTTCTCCTCATCAACCACTCTGCCGCTCTCACGCACGCTCCATAACAGCGCTCCCTCGAAGAGACTGACTTGTCTCCCAGCCGGATCAGGGCTTCTGCTGCAGCGCAAGTGGAGAAAGCCGTGGCCACGTAGCTATTCTCTCCAGGATACCATTCGCTGAAAGAGCCGTTTCGCGCCTGGATCTTTGCCCAGAAGTCCAGGGATGAGTCAGCCATTCGAAGAAGGAACGGGGAGCCCGAATACTCCGAGCCCGGCAGTTGGCGCAGTATCACAAGCGCAAGCGCCGCCTCCTGGCAGCGAGCGCAAGGGAAGTCAACCACCCTGTAGTGCCAGTACGACCTGTCAAAGCAACCGTACGTTGAGGACCACGGATTCCTATCGAGCTGCCCGAGAATCCGAGGCATCTGTCCCAGGACTGCTTGCAGATACTGGGGCATGGGCTCACACCTAGTCAAACTTCTTCTCGAAGCGAGAGGCCAGTGGGCGAAGGAATCGCCGAAAAGGACACAGGTAATAGAGGCGGCGAGCCAAGCGCCTGGTCAGCATGGCAGGACCCACCGTATGCTCAACATCACTGAACCGGAACTCATTTGAGGAGATGACCTCCTCGGCCTTCCTTTTCCTGGGGCGCGCCCGCGGCGCGCCCTCGCTATATCCGACCGCGACAGCAGCTACAGGGTCGTATGTCCACGGGATCTTCAGCAGCCTGCGCAAGGTCCGCTTGGGAGGCAAGTGGCAAATCCAGCATGCCCCCAAGCCAAGCGCGCGCGCTGCCAACAGCAGGTTCTCGATCGCCGCAGCCGCGCTCTGGATCCCGTCCTGGTATTCGACGTTATCAGTAATGCGCGGGTACAAGACGATGATGGCGAGCGGAGCTTGAGCCAAAAAGGAGGCCGCCCCCTCACGCGTAAGCTTAGTGAGGAGCTGACTGTCGTCCACAAGGATGAATTTCCACGCCTGATGGTCGCAGGCGCTGGGAGCAGTGATGGCCATCTCAACGAGCTTGAGCACCGTTTCCCGGGGGACGGGGCCGGGCGCGAATCTTCGGACGGACCGCCGAGTCTCCATTGCCTCGAAAATGTCCAATCGCTCACTCCCGCACGGTTGCGCTCAATAACCCGAGCTGCTTCGGCGGAATCCGACCTTGCGCCGGACGTGCGAAGACAGCCGCCAGTATCGGATTATAGCGCTGGCCCCGGCACATTCAACCGCGACGGTGTCACGCAGGGTCACTGTCTACCCATCGCTCTGGTCTGTTGAAGAGTCTGTGCCGGCGTGATAGACTCGTGGCGCACACTGCGCCAACGGGAGTCGACGCATGGCAAATAGTGATACCCGACCGGACGATGAGAACAACTGTGGAATCTCCGTCGTCGTGCCGGTTTATAACGAACACGAATCGCTCCGTGAGCTTGCCGAACGGCTGACTGCGGTATTGACCGATGTCGGAGATCCGTACGAGGTCATCTTTGTAGATGACGGAAGCACCGACGAGTCGTTTGACGTTCTGAGCGGCATTAATGACCAGGACAATCGGTTCAAGGTTGTTCAGCTTAGGAAGCATTTCGGGAAGTCGCCCGCTCTTCTTGCCGGTTTCCTTGATGCCAAAGGACGCATTGTTGCCACATTGGACTCAGATCTGCAAGACTTCCCAGAGGAGTTGCCGCAACTCATCGATGTGGTGCGAGAAGGAGAACTGGACCTCGTGTGCGGCAGGAGAGCGAGAAGGAGCGACCGTGTCTTCAAGAGAATCGGCTCACGCCTATTCAACGTGGCCAGCGCCGTCCTCACAGGGGTGAACATCCGTGATGCCAATACCGGGATGAAGGCCATGAGGCAGGAGGTGGCGAAGGAGGTCACTCTCTACGGAGAGTTGCACAGGTTCCTGCCAGCCCTAGCCGCCTGGCGAGGCTTCTCTGTTGGCGAAGTGTCCGTTAGACACGGAACCAGGAAGTACGGGAGATCCAAGTATGGTCCCGGCAAAGCCGTCAAGGGATTCCTCGATCTGCTGACCGTTGCGTTCCTGATGCGATTTGCGCGCAGTCCGGCGCATCTCTTCGGAACTATCGGCCTTGTACTGGGCGCAGGCGGATTGGGTATTGACATCTTCATCGCATATCTCCGCCTGGCCACCGGCAGCATCCAAGGCCGCTATCCCCTGCTTGCTCTCGGGTTGCTTATGAGCCTCATGGGCGTTCAATTCCTCTCCCTCGGTCTCCTCGCAGAGATGATAGCCTACGGGCGGAGGGGGCGGACAGCAATACACGTCAAGAGGAGGCTCTCATAACGAGGGCCAGGGGCAACCTGAGAATCCTTCGGGAGTCAGCGCCCTCTCGGCGTTGCCGAGGCCCGCACGGAAGGCCACCAGCCGTCACTGGGCCGTTGAAGCGGATTGCACCCCCCACTCCCTCGCAAGAGACAGAAGGTCGTCGTACGCCTTCTGGTCGTGCTCGTATACACCCTTGAGAGTCCCCAGTGCCGGCCACTCCGGGAAACGCTGCATCCCGTGGAACCGTGAGTGAATCATCTCAAGTTGATGTCTCTGCAGGAGAGTCGCAGCCGCCGGGCGCACACTGGAGTAGAGTTCCTCGAAGGCGACCAGAAGGAAATCTAGTTTCTTGATGATCCGCTCGTGCGGCGGGTCCTGCGCAGGAGGTTGTGTCAGCGCTTCCGTAAGAATCCTGCCCCCGCCTTCGTTCGGCGGATCAACGCGGAGCATGTGACAGACGGTAGGCACTATGTCGATCCCTTCGGCATAATCCAGCAGCGCGCCTTTCTTAATCCCGGGGCCGACCATGATAAGCGGCACCCGCCAGCACTCGGGGTCATACTCGGGGTGTCGCCCGAGAGACGAGATGCCGTGGTCCGAAGTGACGACCAGGAAAGTCTTCTCGCGCAGGCCCATTTCTTTCAGAGATTCCTCGAACTCGCCCGTGAGTTGACCTGCACGCTGAATTGCCTTCCGGTAGGGCGAATCCTTGGCCCACACATCATGTCGCCACGGCACATCTTCCTTCGTCTGCAGAGACCGCCGCGCCTCCTTGCCGGGGCCCTGAAGGTGGATCCGCATGTAGACGGGTTTCTTCTGCTTCATCATGAGAGTGGCCCATTCCATGATCTCATCGTCGCTGGCCGCACCGTCGGTGATCGATACAGTGAAGTGACGGCTCATGGATGCGAAGCTCGTGTTGGCAAGATTCACCGTGGGCTGCTTAGGCCAAAACACCTGCTGCACGAGACGCGTGTCTGCGGAGATGAGAGCAGTGCCCGCGACGAGGGTGGGATTAGATGGACTCGAATCGTGGATATCTTTCCAGAGAGGAGACCTGACAGTTGCTGGAGGCAGGTTGTAGCACTCCTTGCAGTATGCTCCGCTCGCAGCGAGTCCCTTGAGCGCTGGAAGATCGATGCGCTCCATGCCCAGTGTTCCGAGTGCATCAATGGTAAGCAAGACGACGTGTTCAGGTGTTTCCACTTCAACCTCCGCTGAAATTCGAGTAGCAGACGAACAGAGCATCACGACAACGACGGCCAACGCGACGGCTAACCCCTTCACCCGCACGGGCGAGCCGACTGCTCGGGCGCCGCTGGAAGCAAGGGGCTTGTGGCTCTTCACGCCAAGATCCTTCCCGCCGAGGCAATGAGGTCCCGGATAGGCAACCCGCCGTGGCAGACCTCTTCGCACAGGCCACACCCGTCGCAATTCTCGGCTCTCTGTTGCCGGGACAGCAATCCGTACCCTTCTCTCGCCATATCCCGGTAGCCGTAGTCCTCGTAGTACATCTTGAAGCGCATCATCTCGGCCACCTCTACCCCGCGCGGACAGACCGAGCAACTTCCGCACATAAGGCAGACCTTGCCGCTCTCTTTCATGCGCGCTTGCTGAAGAGCCTTCTCCTCGGCGGGGGTGATCTCTGGAAGCGAGGCGATTTCCGCGTACATCTCCACTTTTTCCATCGTGTCCATGACCATCATCAACGAATGAGCGCCGTGCTCCTTTAGGATCTTCACGCTGGCGGCTCTGGTGGCTGCTGCATTCTTGCGGACTTCCGGCGTAATTCCTTTCATGGCAATGAGGCCCATGCCGGAGTCGCGCACCTTCTTCACCGCCGCGAAGAACTCGTCGCTTGGTTCGCGAAACGCGACGAGGGCCACGTCGTACCAGCCCACCTCCGCAGCTTTCGTCAACACTTGAGGCATGAACTTGTGGCAGGCAAATCCCAGGAACCGAACCTTTCCCTGCGCCTTTATCTTGTCGAACTCCTCCTTGATCCACGCAGCGGACACTATGTCCACGTTGTGGCAGTTGCAGAGGAGTATGTCGATATGATCGGTCCCGAACCTCTTCAGTCCCTCGTCCACCTGAACCTGTAGCGGAGCGGGCTTCTTGTTCGGGAGTTCGACGACCCCCTTGTAGGCAAGAATGACTTTGTCCCGATGGCCGTGTTCGAATACCTGGCGATAGGCTTCGACCGTCTTGCCGCCCGAGTAGTTCGGAGCAGTGTGGATGAGATTGATCCCGCGGTCTATGGCCGCCTCAACACACTCGACATTAGCTTGCCCTCCGCCCACGCCCATTCGGGACACCTTCAACTTCGTGCGGCCCAGAGTTACGCGCGGGAGCTTCACCTCAGGCTCAGGCGTTCCTGAACTCACGACACGCTGTAGGGTCCCGCTCCCGATGCCAATGCCAATGGCACTCAACCCCGCACGCTTCAGAAAGCCTCTCCTGCCTATCTTCTTGTCGCATCGTTCAGACATATTCAACTCCCCTCCCTACGAAGACTGTCCTCGCGTATTGGCTCCTAAGTCGCCGAAGAATCGAAAAACGTCCGACGCAAGCGCGTCACCCCCGATTAGAACTACCTGCCAGCAAACTGTCAATTGCCCGCTGTCGGCTGGTGTTAGCCGGCTGTAGAGGCGGAATGATCGTGCCGTCTCCAATCCCAAGCTTTGCGAGCGCATAAACGTTCCCCGAAAGGAAATCGTAGCCCTCGACGAGCGATTCCCAGAGGAGGTCCACGCGTTTCTGCAACCTTTCCAGACTGTCACGCTCGCCGCCGATTGCAGCCTTCCACGCGGCCGCAAACGTCTCCGGCTCCACATTCGCAGGAACCGGCACGGAACCGGCAGCGCCTATCGAGGCAAGCCATTCGAAATCCGGCCTCAGGCCTTGGTAGACGGACAAGCCGACATCTCTCCCCTGTCTGCACAGGGATTCGAAGAACGACTTGTCACCTGAACTGTCTTTGCACGTCGTGCTCCAGCCGCGTTGTGCCATTTCAAGGATCGTCTCCAGCGGGATGCCGCTGCCGGTGCATGCAGGGATGTTGTATATTACCATGTTCATGCCGCTTGCCTCGGCACAACGCCCGTAGTGAGACAGGAACTCGGTCTGTGTGCTGATCCCAATGTAGAACGTCGGCGTAAGCACATAGTGCCTGCAACCAACCGACTCAAGCAGGTGAATCCTATCGATCGCGCGCGGAGTTGACGTCTCCGCGACGCCCACAAGCAGCGGGAGCGAGTCGCCCGTTTCATCAATTGCCGTCTCAACCGTACGCTGCCATTCTTTGTCCGGAATGAGCGGCCCTACTCCCGAGGTGCCTCCGACGAAAAGAGCGTCAACGCCCCCAGTGATCAGTCGCCGGAGTTGCCGACGAAAGGCGTCCTCGTCGAGCGTGTAGTCCGGGAGCAGCGGGGTAATCACCGGCACTATGATGCCAGGAGGCAATGTGGACGATTCTCCTCGTTTCATGGCATACCCCCCCTCTGCGAGGCCCCCCGAATCATAGGTGGCACGCGACCAAGTGCCCTCCGCCGACATCGCGAAGCGACGGGACCTCTTCCGCACACCTATCGGAACACTCATCGCATCTAGGATGGAAACTGCATCCCGGAGGCAAATGGGCGGGGTCGGCTACTTCGCCGAGAAGTTCGAACTTCATCTTCACATCGGGGTCCGGATAGGGCACCGCGGAGATGAGGGCACGCGTATAAGGGTGCTGCGGCGACTCGAATATCTCCCGTGTCTTGGCCAACTCAACAATCCGCCCTGCGTACATGACGGCGACGCGGTGGGAAATGTGCTTCACGACGCTGAGATCATGCGCCACGAGAATGTAGGTCAGACCCAACTCGCCCTGCAGGTCCGCCAGAAGGTTGATGACTTGAGCCTGCACCGAGACATCCAGCGCCGAGACTGGCTCATCTGCGGCCACCAGGGATGGATTCAGTATAAGAGCCCGTGCGATCCCGATCCTCTGCCTCTGGCCGCCGCTGAACGCGTGCGGGTAGCGGGTGCGATGCTCGGGGTTGAGACCCACTTTCGCCAACATCTCCGCGACGCGATTACGCAGTTCACGCCCCCTTGCCATTCTGTGAATGACCAACGGCTCCCCCACTATGGTCTCGACCGTCATTCTCTGGTTCAGCGAGGAGAACGGATCCTGAAAGATCATCTGCATCTTCTTCCGAAGCGGCTTCAGGTCACGATTCGGTATGGACACCAAGTCGACCTCTTCGCCGTCAACGGTGAATCGCACCTGTCCCTCTGTAGGCCTGAGCGCACGGAGGATTGTTCTTACAGCCGTCGTCTTGCCAGAGCCGCTTTCTCCCACCAGCCCTAGCGTCTCCCCCGGCATGAGGTCAAAGCTGAGACGATCCACTGCCCTAACAACGCCCACCTGACGCTGAAAGAACCCCTTGCTGTAGACAGGGAAGTATTTGCAGAGATCTCGCACACGGAGGACCGGGGACACTTCAGCCATGTGGGATTTCTCCTGCAAGTTTGCATGCTACCGTGTGTCCGGGAGCCACTTCGCTCAACTCAGGCGGGCCATCGGCGTCGCACGTCCCAGGCCGCGCATACGGACAGCGCGGATGAAACGGACAACCGGTCGGCACCTCCAGAAGAGACGGCACATGTCCCTTGATTGACGGAAGACGCGCGTGCTCGCTGCTCAAGCTCGGTAGCGATTCCAGCAACCCGATTGTGTATGGGTGGCGAGGACGTTTCATCACGGTGCGAACGTCTGCTTGCTCGACTAGTCGCCCCAAGTACATGACCCCCACCTCATCCGCGGTCTGCGCCACGATCCCGAGGTCGTGGGTGATCAGCAAAACGGATATGCCCATTTCTTCTTGCAGCCTCTTAATGACGTGCAAGATCTGGGCTTGGATTGTTACATCCAGAGCTGTCGTCGGCTCGTCCGCTATCAGCAGCTCCGGATGACAAACAAGGGCCATCGCGATGACGACTCGCTGTCGCATGCCCCCGCTGATCTCGTGCGGGTACAGGCTCAGCCGCCCCTCGGGGCCGGGGATTCCTACTCTGCTCAGCATGTCTACGGCCCGTTCCCTGGCTTCCTCTTTCGTAACGTCCTGATGCAGGAGGATTGCCTCGCAGATCTGGTTGCCTATCGTATGAACAGGGCTCAACGCAGTCATGGGCTCCTGGAAAATCATGCTGACAAGGCCGCCGCGCAATCTGAACAGCGTGTCCGACCGGTCAGGCAAGGACAGGACTTGAATGGGCCGGCCCTTTTTCGGGTACAAGGTAATCTCGCCAGCCACTATCCTGCCCGGCTTCTGTATCAGCCTAAGAATCGAATACGCCGTGACACTTTTTCCACATCCGCTCTCACCCACGATGGCAAGAACCTTGCCGCGCCTTACGCGGAAGGTCACACCATCCACCGCGCACACCTCCCCTTCCTCTACGGTGAAGTGCGTTCGCAGGCCCTTAACCTCAAGCAAGGTGTCACGTCCGTTGCCCGGCTCGGCTTCCCGCTTCGTGCTGGTTGAGTTCCCCATCTTCTACCTCGACGAGTACGGGTCTGCTGCGTCGCGCAACCCGTCTCCTAAGAAATTGAAGCACAGCACTGTAAGTATGATGAAAGTCACCGGCAGAAGCAGCCAGGGGTAGTTGGCAACAACCGTCATATTCATGCAGTCCTGCAGCATTACGCCCCAGCTTACCACCGGAGGCCTAAGTCCCAGGCCGAGGAAGCTCAGGGAAGTCTCACCCAGAATCATCTGAGGCACGCTCAGCGTCAGCGCAACTATTATGTGACTTGCGAATCCGGGCAAGAGATGACGAAAGATGATTCGCCCATGGCCGGCACCCAGCAACCGGGCAGCCATTGCGTAGTCCTCTTCGCGCAAGGACAGAATCTTGCCCCGCACCACCCGTGCCAATCGAGCCCAGTTGAGCAAGCTGAGAACCAGCGTGATCGCGAAATAGGTCCTCAGCGGGGACCAATCCGATGGCATCGCGGCAGCCAACGCCAGCCACATGGGCAGTCTGGGCAGCGAATTCATTATCTCGATCAGACGCTGGATCAGATTATCCACAGCACCCCCGAGGTAGCCGGAGACCCCGCCGACCGTCAATCCCAAGACAAACGTGATCGCAATGCCGATGATCCCGACGGAGAGAGAGATCCTGGCCCCGTAGAGTATCCTCGACAGAAGGTCACGGCCGTACTTGTCAGCGCCGAGCAGATAGAACGTGGGCTTCATTGCGTCCGGACCTCCAGCGCTGGAGGTGGATTCCGCGTAGGCCTCGTGGTCCACACCCAGGAAATGGCGGCTCCCGGGAATGAGCCCCCAAAGCTTATACTTCTCGCCTTTCGCGAAGAAGGAGAGCGGAACGGTATCCGATCGGTCTTCGATGTACGTCTTTCGAAAGGTGATCGGGTCGACATCCCGTTTGACGGCGTAGACGTAAAAGCCCCTGGAAAAACTGAACCGGACCTGTTGCGGCGGGCAGTAGGCATGGTCCAGCTCAAGCCAGCGCGTCGTGTACGGGGCGAAGAACTCCGCGAAAAGGGCGAGAATGTATAGCGCAATCAGCAAGAATAGCGAGGCCACTGCAAGTCGGTGGCGCCACAGCCGACGACGAATCAGTTGCCACTGGCTGAGCGTCGCCGTCGCAGCCCAGGCTTGGCTCTCAGTTTCCGTCTGCGCGATCTCGGAACTCAACGCGTACCGCCTTTGAACCGAATCCTCGGATCCAGCCACAGGAGCAACAGGTCGCTCACGAGAGTGCCGACGACCCCAAGGAGGCTCAGCACCATGAGCATGGAGCCGGCCATGTACATATCCTCACTCATGAGTGCGGACAGCATCAGAGGCCCCACAGTCGGCAGGCTCAGGACCATTGCCACTATAGCCCCGCCTGATACCAGTTGGGGGAACAGCCCCCCGATGCCTGAGACAAACGGGTTGATGGCCAGCCTGACCGGGTACTTGAAAAGCAGCTTCACCGGCCGCACGCCTTTGGCCATCGCCGTGATGACGTAGGGCTTCTTCAACTCATCGAGCAGGTTGCCGCGCATAACCCGGATCATCCCCGCCGTGCTCGCTACCCCCATGACCACCACAGGCACCCATATGTGCTCCATCAGGTCCACGACCTTGCCCCAGGTCCATTCAGCCTGCGCTGCGTATTGACTTGAGAACAGCCCCGAGACGTTTATGCCGAGGAACTCCGAACTCACGTACATCAGCACAAGGGCCAGCAGGAATGGCGGCACGCACATGCCGATGAAGCCAAGAAACGTAAGCACGTAGTCTCCCACCGAGTACTGTCTCACCGCGGAATATATGCCGATGGGTATGGCCAGAGCCCAGGTGAACAGGATAGTGCCCAGCGATATGAGCACAGTCAAGATGATCCGGTCGCCGACGATGTCGTTGACAGGCTGGCCGCTCTCCATGGACCTGCCCAACTGCCCCTGAAGTAGTCCCTTATCATCGGCGTCAAACGTGAAGAACCACTTCAGCCCTAGCCACCGCATGTACTGCAGGTACAGAGGGTCCTCTAGGTAGAAGATCTTCCTCAGGTCCTCCAGAGCCTGGATATCCGCTTGGTCGCCTGACTCCCGCAATTGCATGATACGGGTGGTCAGATAGTCACCGGGCGGGAGCTGTATTATGGTGAACACGATTACCGAGATGATCAGCAGCGTGGGTATCATTATCAGAAGCCTGCGAGCGATGTAGGGATGCTTGACCGCTACCAGCACCACCAGTGACGCCAAGATGAGAAGCACGGCGTACTTAACAAGCGAGCCCAGCCTGCCGCCGCCAACCGGCGTATTGCCGGATGATTCAGTACCAGCAACTGGAACGGACCTCGGCCTGGGCGTGATCTTCGTTATCGACTGCTTGATCTGCTCGACTGTGCCTTCCGTGTCCAGGGACTCATCAAAGAAATACGTCTCCAGACCCGCATTCCCCGGCGTCAGAAACAGCCAAGAGGAAACGGCAAACCGCGGCACGTTTCGGAAGCCGTTCTTGACCACGACCAGCTCCGGCGGCGGCGTGCAGATACTTATGGTCCAAACGTTCTCGGCCGCAATCTTCAGCACCCTGGAAAAGATGCGCCGCTGGTCCTCAGGGCTGCTTACCAGGCACGCGTCCTCATAGACCTCCAGTGCTTCGCGAAGAGGATGGTCAAGGGGAGGTTCGATGCAGCCCGGTCCCTGCGCCCGCGGGTCGCCCTGCAGGCCACCCAGCATGTACCACTTGCCGAAGCCGATGGCGTAATTCGCATCTGTCGCAATGGGTACGAACCACCCCGGACTGAGAAGCGGGAGGAACTCGCCGTTGCCCGTCCAGACGTTCAAGTCATGCTCACGGGCCGACCTCTCGACAGAGAAAAGCGCCCGCGAGCGCTCCCTAGGAATCACGCGAATGCCAACCGCCGCCCAGTCCTCAACAAGAAACTGCGAGGGACCCATTCCAGTAAAGGACACGTTGAGGTACAAGGTCATTCGCGAGCCGTCCTTGAACGTACGGTATCCCTCGTAATCATGCCTCGTCAGACCGATCTCATCGAGCAGACGGTTGGCCGTTTCGGGATCATGCTCAGTGAAGCTTCTGTAGAGAGTCGGCTCGTAGAAGTACGACGCGGGCCCCGGTGCGATCTGGGCCGGTTCGGCCTGATCGTTATACTCGGCGTGTATGATCCGTTTCCTGTCGATCGCAAGCGACAGCGCCTGCCTGAACTTCTTCTCGTTGAACAACTCGAGCTTCTTACTCGTCTCCGGCCTGTCAGGGTCAACCCTTCGATTGAGGTTGACCGATATCACATAGTTGCTCCGGTACGCGGGATACCAGTTGTAGATCTCGTAGTTGTTCTTCGACCTCTGACTCATGAGGTGAGTATATTCTTCGTAGCGTATATGGCGTGCCTGCATGCTGCACTCGCCGTTCGCCGCTGTCAGTATGAGCATGTCCGGGGATTTGACGTCAAATAGCACCCTGTCGAGGTACGGCAGCTGGTTCCCTTCGGTATCTACCATGAAGTAGTAGGGATTACGCACGAAGGCGTAGGGCGGGTTCGCTCTGTATGTCCGGTAGATCCAGGGCCATAGGCGGGGGTGCTCGGGGTTGTCCCATTGTTTCATAAGGTTGTACACCGCCAACGCGCTCGGCAAATTCAGCGATTGCATCGTCTGCTCGATCAGTTCCTGGTCCCCGATGGTCGGATGGTATTTGCTCAGGTAGTGAGCTGGACACCTCAGCATGACCATCCCCGGGTACGAGGCCAAGAGCGAAAGGAAGAGGCCGTTAGGCTCTGGGAAACTGAACTTCACGGTGTAGTCGTCAATCTTCTCTATCGTCCCCACCTTATCGCGCTGTTTCATTACCTGCGGCAGCGCAGTGGCAGGCGTGACACTCTGGTCGTTCGCCTCATGCACCCACCAGTACATGATGTCATCCACGGTGACGGGATGACCGTCTGACCACTTCATTCCTTTCCGAAGAGTGAACACGAACTCGCGACTGTCCTCGGAGACCTTGAAGCTCTTGGCCAGGTGAGGCACAATCGGATACCCCTGAGGTGACCACCTAACCAGGTTACAGTAGGAAATGCGATTCTGGATTATGGCCACATCCGGTACCGAATTGGCAATACGTATCCACGTGCCGCCGTACTTCCCTATGCCTTCCACCCCTTCGACTACGACGGGCTCCGGCCCCACTCTGTCTGCCAGCGGGGGCAGCTCGCCTTCCCGGACAAGTTCGGCGAGTATCGGGGACTCCCCTTTCGGGTACCACTTCGCCCCGCTACCTTCGGAATAGTCCACCTCGCGCTGAACGCGGAGAGGATTATCGGGGTCAATGTGAACGGCGCGTGCCTCCTCCACCGCCTCTATTTCTTCCGGCGAATGAGGCGGTGGCGAGAAAGACATGTCAGGCCGGGCAAGCCAAGCCATCCCCATCAGCAGCAGCACAAAGAACAGCCCTGCCGCGATCACGCCCCCAGCTAAGGTTGCTGCGCTCCGTACTCTCATCGTTTCTCTCACACCACAGCTGCTCTGGCAGTTGCGGTCCTGCCTGTCAGGCCTCCTCCACGCGCTCGCGGAAACAGGACTCGCAAAGCACAGCCTGAATGTGTTCGGTCAGCCTATCAGAGCTATCAGTTTGTCGATTTCAGCTTTGGAGAGCGTGCGGTCGCCCGCAGAGGCGTTCATCGCTGCTTGCTCCGGCGACTTGGCCCCCGGTATGGTAACAGGAGCCGAAGGATGCGAAATGACAAAACGAAGAGCCGCGTTGACCATTTCTTCGCCTGGCTTCATCGCCTTCTTGAGCTTCTCGACGGCGGCAGTTTCGCGAGCGAATTTCGCCCGCCCTTCCTCGGTCTCGTGCCACGACGACCGCACCGAGTCAGTGAACTTGCTGTCAGCGCTGTATTTCCCGGACAGCAGCCCTTTCGCCAGCGGCCCACGCGCGAGCACCGCTATCCCGTTCTCCATGCAGTACGGCAGGAACTCCGGCTCAGGCGTCCGGTCGAGAAGCGAGTATTGGACTTCAACCACACTGCACGTCCCGTTCGCGTTGAAGCGTTTCAGCGCGTCGAGGTTACCTGTCGAAACCCCGTACGCCCGGATGCGCCCTCTTTCCTTGAGCACTTCGAACGCCTCAAGGTAGACCGAGAAGTCGTCCAGCATTCCCTCGTGGCATAGCAGCACGTCGATCCAGTCGGTGCGCAACCGATGCAGACAAGCGTGGGCGCAGAGGCGAATCATATCCACGGTGTTCTTGGGCACGCGCTGGCCCGTACGCGCCCCCCAGCCCCCTATCTTGGTTACGATGTGCACCTGGTGCCGGATTCCCGCCAAGCCTATGCCCAAGCGCTCCTCGCACAAGCCGTTGGGAACGCCGTAGGACTCCGCGCTATCGAACAGAGTAACACCGTTATCGAAAGCTGCGCGGATGGTCGCCCATACCGTCGCGTCGTCTATCTCGCCAAATTGATGGCCGATGCTCCATGTACCCATGCCGATTGCCGAAACCTTCCATCCGGTCTTGCCGAAGTCACGGTAAAGCATAGCACCACACTCCTTCCGTCAGTGCTCTCTCGGCGAGAGCCAACCATGCAATATCCTTGACCGAAACTGTATACTAATCCGCCATCTCACGTCATTCAACCTTGCGCCCTAAGGTCAAGCTCGCATTCCCCAACCTGTGGGGGCAAGACAATGGCCGTCATTCATTCATGTCCGGCAGCACGAACGGAAGTCTAGGTGGAGTGGACAACATCGTCGCTCGCGATCTCTGCGCATCTAGCGTCCGCGTGAAATCAGTGCTTGGGGGAAATGACTGCAACTTCCATCATGCTGGGCAGTTAGATGCAATGTCGCAACGGTCTACAGCGGAAGCGCCGGAACAGGGGTCACATGGAGCGATTTGTCCGGCGTGAAAAAGTCAATCTTGATGCAAACGAGTTCTAATCTTGTAGATACTCACCTTTGGCCCGCCGAGAGTCCTCATATCGGGAACAAACTCGTGCACAAGCTCCTGTGCATCAAAAAAAGTGCTGTAGGCCCTGCATTCTTGTGGATATTTGTCTGGGGCGCTGAAAAACCTATCGTAATCCCCCGCACTTACAATCATGTAGTCCATTCTCTCTACGTCCTCTAGTTTCCTTGCCACGGCAAAAGTTCCAAGGAAAACAACTTCGTGGCTGTCAGTGTATTCCTCGATCGGAGGTGTGTAATACTCGCGGCCGATAGAAGAACCCTCAGGTATGTTGCGCTTTATCCATTCTATGCTTACCCATCTGGTGTCCGGCAAAGTAATCCGGTTGACGTATCTAACAGCTGCAACCGCCGGCATGCACAAACTGCCGACAAGCACCCCAACTAGTAGAGCCTTCGCCCCCAACATCATCCGTTTTGACACTCTTGCATTGAACGTTCTTGCGCTTAACCACTTGTACGCACCAGCAACAAGAAAGCCGCTGAAGACCGACAGGAACGGAACCACTGCGACAACATTCCTTGGGAAGAAGACCTTGTATCTTCCCACCAGCAAAAACAGGAGCACCGGGGCAGAGGCAAGTATTGCCGCCTTCCAAGGGTCTTTCCGCAGCAACCATATCAACCCAAGACCCGAGAATAGGGTCGGAATCAATCCATACCCCTCACCCAGCAAATACCGGCCATACAAGTAGAAGGATGTGCTACCATCAGCCTCGAATCCCGGATGACCGGTACTGTAATGCGCTGCCTCGTACTTAAGCGCGCTTACAAACGTCTCATAGTCCAGAATTGCATAGGGTGTAGTTATCAGGAAGGCCGCAGGACTCACGACCAGCAGCGCAATAACATTCGCGTCAACCCAGTCCCTCTTATCGCGGCTCTGCTTATAGTGGGCGATCAAAATCGGAGCTACTCCGACAACAGCAGTATATTTGCTGCCAACCGCACAGCCAACACAGACGCCCGCCAACAGGTAATAGACGAGCTTCTTCTCCTTCGCATAGATCAGTACAGCCATCAAGGTGGCGAGGGATAACCACAATGCCACAGAGGCATCAACCGTTATCGTAAACGAATTGGCAACATGCAGCGGGGAGAATGTAATGAATGCGGCGGAGATTAGTCCAGCACTTGAGGAGATGAGACGCCTGCCGAGTTCATACGTGACGAATACCGTTAGCACCGACACCGCTACATTGAATACTCGGCCAGCAATGTAGAACCAGATTACTGGCACGTCCGCTGCCGACAGGCCAAAAAGGGCCTCTGAACCCAATGTGATGACCCTGTAAATGAGTGCGAGGAGGTACATGTTCAATGTCGGATAGTTGAAAAAATGCGGGTTTAGATCGCCCGTCCTGACCATATTCAAAGCACGTTCAACCAAGTGCGGTTCGTCCGGGTGAACCGGCAAAGGGTAACCGAACCATATCCCCTTGATCCGTACGGAAAAGGCGATCCCAAGAATGATGATAAGTAAAACCAGATGGAACTTGTGTCGGTTGCCTGTCATCGTTTATTGCTCACTCAGCAGCTAACAGGGATGAAGAGTAAGCGTTACACGAGGCAGCGGACGCGTGTCAATGCGCCTTGAATGATTCGACCGTCAGGTCCGTCTAATACTTGCTGAATGCCCTCCCCCATTTCGTGCGCAAGAACCGCCTGATGCGCGTCCTGCCGATGGTCGGATACCATAGCCAGTCATGGAATATAGTCGACGCAATCGGCGCCCAGATGAACAAGGGGGAATGAAGCAAGGGCTCCTCCAGAAACCTGAGCGGGCCCCTCCTAAGAAGCTGATCACCCCAGATGACGAGGCTCTTCCCAGTCTTGAACCCGAAGTTGATCGCCTGGATATCCTCTCCTACGATTTCTATCTCAGCGATTCTCCCAATGCCTAGGCCCCTCTCATGGCACATCCTGATATAGGGGACCTCGATCGGATCAAATCCCATGACCTTTGCGGCAACAGCGTCTATGGCAACCGAATCGGCGCTCGCGAGAATAATATTTTTCTCCTTGGGCACCATCGTTCTAGGACCTGCTCCGTCCCCACACACTGTGCCGTCCATCGCGGCGAAAATGCCGGGGTGAAGTTCCTTCTGCATGACCATCAAATCGACCAATACCTCATGAATGTACTTGTGCGCGTAATGCCTGACCTCCTTCAGAAGCCCCCCAAAGGCGTTCTTGATCGCTCCGGTAGTTACCGAGTGCCCGTGTGTTTTGACAGTCGGAAGATGGATAACATTCTTGTTGATCAACATCCTTGGTATCTCTATGCCCTCGGGGAACAGGTTGTTCAATTTGAGGAGTTCTCCTTTGAATTCGTATTTGACCCACTCCACTTCCGTCAATGGGACAAACTCCACGCCGTACCTTTTCAGTACTGGAAGCCACTTGTTGTTGACAGCTCCCTGCCTGGGTTTGGTCACGACAGTCCTGTTCTCTATGGCGGCAAGTCTCTCGCGGGAAAAGCCATCCTCAAGCAGCGTTGCCAGGACTCCTTCCAACTGCCACGGCTGCGAGGAGCAGGCAGGGAAGTATTTAGTCCAGGAGAGGTTCAGCTTCAGGAGAGTATCACGGTCCTTGGAGACCGCCTCGCTATATCCCGCAAGGCGCATCGACCTCTTGTAGTCTTCGATGACCGTGTCGGGCTGAGTCTTCAGCACCGCCACCTTGGCATTTCGCATTCCGTCACCTGTAAAGGATTACGCCTACCGCTGCCGCCCAAAGGACTATGTCGATCAGGAGGGGGACGTCTGTGAGTAAGACAGTTTCCGGGCCCGCGGAGGTCTCTTTTCCGTGAACAAGGTATACGTACCGAAGTACCCCATAGAGCACAAAAGGGACTGTCAAAACAAGCTCGTTCGTGCCGAATTTCGCGGCTGTCTCCTCGGCCATAGTGTAAAGGGTATATGCGAGTAGCACGGCAGGAGTCACAACGGCAATCAGCTGGTCGAGCAGATACGGAGTGTACTCTCCAAGCACCTTCCTGTGATGCTGTGCATCTTGCTCCAGAATGACCAACTCACGTCTCCTCTTCGTCAGCGCCAGGAACAGTGCAATAAGAATGGTGCAAATGAGCAGCCATGATGACACTTCCACGTTGATGACGACAGCGCCGGCGACTACCCTCAGCATGAAACCAAATGCAACCGCGAAGGAATCCACGATCACTATTCGTTTGAGCGCGAAGGAATAGGCTAATTGCAGCAACAGGTAGACACAGGCCACAAGGAAGAAAGACGCACCTAGCAAGTAGGCCATACCTAGCGAAAACGGCACAAGAAATCCCAAGACCAATATGGCATGACGTACGTTCAACTTCCCCGATGCGAGTGGCCTGTGACGCTTCAGTGGGTGGTGTTTATCCTGTTCGAGATCTCTAATGTCATTGATAAGATAGGCGCTGCTGGACAGGAGGCAGAATACGAAGAACGCACAAGCCACCACCAGTAGCATGCTCAACTGAGATATGTTCTGAGAGAAGAGAATTCCCGCGAATACGAAGAGGTTCTTGATCCAATGCTTTGGCCGGAGTCCTCGCCAGATGTGGACGACGGTGCTCATATATCTCGCCCTCGACAATTCCGCCGTGCTTCCGCCACTAGCTGTTGTTAAGCAGCCGCACGGTACAAGGGTAGCTTATCCGGCGATAGTCTGCAATCGACAATGGCTAAGACAACAAGAAAGACATCCGGGCCAGCCGTGAGTATGTCCCGGAAGGTCAGTTTCCTCGGCGGCAGATGCCCAAGAAGGGTTCGTCGCATCCGTCCGAAGGTATACGGAGATAGACTACTCCAGCCAGTCACTCATCTTCATCGGGCTCTTCCGGGTAGTACTTCTCCAGGCACTCCGGGCAGAGGCCGTGGCTGAACTCCGCGTCCGAGTGGTCGCCGATGTACTGCTCCAGCTTCTCCCAGCTCTCCTGGTCATTGCGAATACGGTGGCAGTGCATGCAGATCGGCAGAATGCCCTGAAGCGTCTTGACGTGATCCAGAGCGTCTTGCAGCTCCTTGACCCGAGCGGCCAGGGCCTCCTGCAGTTCGATCACTCGTCGACCCGCGTCGACACGAGCGCGCAACTCCTCGTTGTCGAACGGCTTGGAGATATAGTCGTTGGCCCCGGCCCTCAGACCTTCAATGATGTCATCCCTGCTGTCTCGACTCGTCAGCAGGATGAGGTGCACCGGATCACCCGATTTCAACTCGCGCAACCGGCGGCAGACCTCAATTCCGTCCATGCCCGGCATCATCCAATCCAGCACCGCTAGCTTGGGGGCATCTGCCTCCTTGAGTCGCTGCCAAGCTTCATCACCGTCACAGGCCTGTTCAACGTCATATCCGCATTTGGTCAGCACCGTCTCCAGGAGGCGCCGGGAGACAGAATCGTCTTCCGCGATCAGTATCTTCATGAGTCGTCCTCGCTCCAGAGATCCGAAGAACTTACAACGGCTTCTTTGAGCAGTTCCAGATGCTCCTCTATCTGCGGCAACAATGTGGACGCCTTCTCCAGATTCCCGTCCCGCCCCGTCTCTTCCATCTCGGCTGCGACGTTGCGTAACCCGTTAGCGCTCAGGTTAGCCGAGGCCCCCTTTAGCGTGTGCGCCTCGCGACGGAGCAGGTCCGCGTCCCCTCGTTCCACGGCGGACCTAAGCGTAGCAATGCGAGCCGGGGTCTCCGCGATGAACTCATCCAGGATCGTCTTCGCCAGGGCTTTGTCGTCCATTACCCTTTTCAAGAGCGAGGCGGGGTCAAATACCTCGGCCTCCGGCATCTGGGGGCTTTCCTTGGGGGCGTCAATGACCTCTTCCTCCGATTTCCCTCCGATCCACCGTTCTACCGCTTCGGCGAGCTTCTCGGGCTGAACGGGTTTGGAGACGTAATCGTCCATTCCGGCCTCGAGGCAGCGCTCGCGGTCACCCGTCATGACATGCGCCGTCATCGCGACAATGGGAATGGAGTGGTCTACGACCTTGGAGGACGGGTCGCGTATAACGCGCGTCGCTTCGTATCCGTCCATTTCGGGCATCTGGCAATCCATCAGCACCAAATCGTACGGTATTGTTTCCAGGGCTCGGACCACTTCTGCACCGTTGGCTACCGCGTCAGCGCGGTATCCCAGCTTCTCCAGGATCTTCAGCGCAACCTTCTGGTTTATGACATTGTCCTCAGCCAGCAGAATCCGGGAGCGGCGGCGCCGGTTTTCGGCCACGGTGTGGCGGGTCACGAGACGACGTCGTACACGAGTCTTGCGCGTCGGAGAATAGGTGCCGTAGACCGTCGCCAGACAGTCATAAAGCTGTGACTGCTTGATGGGTTTGGTTAGGTAGGCGGAGAACCCAATTTCTGTCAGGCGCGTCGCATCGCCCCGCTGGCCCAGAGAGGTCATGAGGATCAGCAGCGTATCGTGCAACGCCGGGTCCTCCTTGATCTGCCTACCGAGCGTCTCCCCGTCCACGTTCGGCATCTGCATGTCCAGGATGGCGATGCGGAACGGGTCGCCCTCGGCCACTGCGGAACGCAACGCGTTGAGACCCTCTTCTGCGTCCGGCGCCTCGGCAAAACGGCAACCCCATGACTTCAGCAGCAGGGCAAGCAGACGGCGATTCGTGGCGTTGTCGTCGACCACCAGAATGCGCAGCCCGCTGATCTCGCCGAAAAGCCACGCGTCAGCTCCCGCGTCTGCCGGCTGCCGGCTCAGACCGGCTGTGAACCAGAAAGTCGAGCCCTTTCCCTTCTCGCTCTCCGCGCCGATCCGCCCTCCCATTACCTGCACCAGCTTAGCCGAGATCGACAGCCCCAGCCCTGTGCCCCCGAACCGACGGGTGGTCGAGGCGTCCTCCTGAGCAAACGGCTGGAACAGAGCATCGATCTTCTCGGGCGAGATGCCGATGCCGGTATCCTTTACGGTGAAGCGCACGACGACTTGGTCTTCATCCTCCGACTCCAGTTCAACCCGAATTGACACCTCCCCTTTAAGCGTGAACTTGATGGCGTTAGTCGCCAAGTTCACCAGAACCTGGCGTAACCTCCCCGGGTCTCCCCTCAGAAGGGATGGAACCTTCGGATCAACCATGCATACGAATTCCAGGTCCTTCTCGTGCGCCTGCAGCGCCAGCATGTCGACTGCATCCTCCAGCATCACGCGCAGGTCGAAGTCCAGCACCTCCAGGTCAAGTTTGCCCGCCTCTACCTTCGAGAAGTCAAGAATGTCGTTTATGACGGTCAGCAAGGCATCAGCGCTATTGCGCACGGCGTCGGCATACTCGTGCTGCTCCTGGCTCAAGTCCGTGTCCAGCAAAAGGCCTACCATTCCGATGACGCCGTTCATCGGGGTGCGGATTTCATGGCTCATGTTCGCGAGGAACTCGCTCTTGGCCTTGTTGGCGGCCTCCGCCATCTCCGCCATCTTGCTGGCCCGTTCCGTAAGTTGCTCCAACTCCCTCTTCCGCTTCATCAAGAGGTCGGACTGCGCTTTGAATTCTTCGTTTCTCGCCTTCAACTCTTCAGAACGCCAGAAAAGGCTCTCCGCAGTCTCGCCCAGCTTTTCCTCAGCTTCCTTCCGGGCCTCTTCCGCCTGTTGGCGGGCGCTGATGTCCTGCGTGAACGCGGCAAGAGCGTATGGCCTTTCTTGCGTGTCTTTCAGCAAGGAGACGTTCATCATCGTCGGGAATGTCGTCCCGTCCTTGCGCACATGACCCAATGCACTCACGTTATGCCCGCGTTGCCGGACCACCTCGTTGAACGGGTTCACCTCCGTCCTGAGCTGCTCTTCGGTATGGAAGATGCTAAGTGGCTTGCCCTTCAGCTCCTCGCCGGAGTCGTACCCGTGCATGGCGGCCCACGCATCATTGGCGAACTCAATAGTGCCCTCAAGATTCGCAACGGCAATTCCTTCGGCAGCCTGTTCCGTTATTGCTTCCAGCAGTTGCGTTTCCTTTGCCTTCTCCCTGAGATTCCTCGTCATGGCATTGAATGCGCGGGCCAAGTCGCCCATTTCGTCGGACGATTCAACTTCTACCTCCGTGTCGAGCGCGCCGCGGCCAACTCTCTCCGCACCCCGAACCAGGTGGGCGAGGGGCCTGCTTATTGCGCGACCGGTCGCCACAGCCACAACGACGCCCAAGCATAGCGCGAGGGCAAGAAGGGCGACAGCGATGTTTCTGGTCGCCACGGTCGTCGCCGAGGCGTTGACGTAGCGCTGCGCAGCGATCTCCTCTTCGATCTCGATGAATCTGTCAAGCCCCTGCCTGATCTCATCAATCAGGGCCTTTCCCGGGCCCGCTTCCAGCAAGGCCGCCACGTCCTTCAGAGTCTCAGGATGTTCATCCATTTCTCTGCGGGCAGCGATTTCAGGCTCCGCAGCTTGCTTGGTCCACTCGTGGGTGAGCCGTTCGAGTTCGTCTATCTTTCCTGACAACTCATCTTCACGACCCCTCTGGAAAACGATAGCCCGCAATCTGGCGAAGTATTGCGGCAGCTTCTCCTGTTCCCCCGCAGTGTATTTCTCCAGGAACTCCTCCCTGCCGGTAATCAGAAAGCCCCGCTCGCTATCCTCTCTGTCGGCCATACACTTCTCGATGACCTCGACCGCAAACGCGGCCTCCCAATCTCCATGGGCAGAGAAGGAGACCTCGAGCTCGTGCCCCAAAGCCATGATACTGTCGATTATTTCTTTGCCGACGCCCTGCCTGATGATGTTCTGCAGATCCTCGGCATCGATTACATGCATCGCGACCTTCCTCGCCATCGCGATATCAGGCTCAGCAGCCTTCTCCTTCCACTCCTGGACGAGAAGTCCAATTCGCTCCAGGGCCGCAACCTGGCTGGGATTGTCGCTGACGAGTGCTTTCTCCTTCTCAATAAGCGCGTCAAATTCCCTGGCGCCGGCGATATATGGCGTCAGAAACTCCTCTTTCTGCGCAATACAGAAACCCCTTTCGCCGCTCTCCATGTCCGCAACGAGCTTCGACAGTTGTCTCGCATTCGCTACGACAGGGGCGCTGCGTTCAGCAACAAGGCTAAACTGGCGGCGGACCTCCACCATACTGAGCAGCACACCTACCCCCAGGACACCGGCAAGAAGTACCTGCATCCCGAAGGCTAGACTTAGCTTCGTCCTTGTCTTCATCCGTCCGTCCCCCAGTGCCCACGAAGGCTTCTACTACCGGAGATGTTCACAGCTGCCTGTATTGAACCTGCGAAAGGGCAAGCGTTGCGCAGTAGATTGCCACGACCTCCAGGTCCGCCCCCGTAGACATGTCATCGACAATCTCCCCTTCGCCAATAGTCACAACCGATCATTGTGCAAGTGTCGTCTTCTCCTCAGGCGAAGATCTTGTCTTCGTCGACAAGATCCAGGGTTGCCGCCTTGAACTTGTTCGCCTGAAACATGAACCGACTTGCATCCTCCTTCTCTAGGACTTCGCGGAGGAAGATGATGGTGGTGAAGAACAGCGAAGTACCCATGTATGCGCCGCCAATGCCGAATACTGTCTTGATGCCCTCGCTCTCCACAAAATCTTGTGCGGCAATGATCTTCCGTCCCTGGTTATCCACCTCCGTCTCGGCCTCCTGAACGTGGAATACGCCGCTCAGATTCTCAAAAGTCCTCGCCACTAGTTCTGTATCGTTGCTGTCAATCCAGTCGATCCCCGCTCCGAGTTGCTTAAGCAGACGAGACATCATCGGTATCCTGTCTATGAAGTCCGACGACGCCAGTGGAATCCCAACGTGTCCCTGCGACTTGCGGCGGTCGTTCCATTCCGGATCCGACCCTCTGCTTCCCAGAAGCGACAGAACCAGCGTGTCATCATTGATCAACTCGGAAATGCGCGCCGATTGGGCAAGATTGCTCACAAAGACCTTGTTCGGTTCGGGGAGTTTGCCAAAGGCAACCGTTGCGAAGAATCTTGCGAGCACAATCGACTCACTGAACGCCTCATAGAGGACGGACATATAACGCTGAGCGGCCTCCTCAAGGACGGCGCACCCCGCTGCGCGCTCTGCAACTTTGTCTTGGAGATCTACATAATCCTCCCGGGAGAGCTTACTGATCAGACTCACGACGTCCCCTCACATCCTTACCTGGCGACCTCCCACCTCTGCTATTTCATCGGCTATTCCCAGCATTCGTATCAACGCACTTCCCGCATTGCCGCTGTCTGGGGCATCCCGTTTGCCCACCCCCGGGCGAGGCCAAGTCCCTGCCTGCGAACGGACCTGCAGGGAACGGATACCGCCCCGCTACCGTATTAGCCGGACTCCACTGGCCCGTCGCGTTCTGACGGGACTGCGGGTATTACATATTCACGAGTCCTTGTCGTTTATCTTGACGTTGCCGCCCAAAGGCGACGGGGAGTGTACTACGGCCTGCTTTGGGCAATTGGGGAGGCAAGTTCCAGCCTGCGCTTGTAGGGGGAGATCGACCGATCCGGCTGGGTTGCGGCCAGGATGAGCTGGTCGTCCAGAAAACCGCGGCGGCTACCGGGCACAATCCTAAATAGGAACCACTTGCGCAGAGCTGGAAGGGAACACCGGACAGTCGTACAACGTATCCCCAAAATCCTGGTGCCGAAGGGG
>Ga0180437_10002700_pt1 | contig 27637 bp, 22 predicted proteins | sample SS_ome_4_FD_132410 | JGI IMG/M metagenome (GOLD analysis project Ga0180437, IMG submission 132410) | Hypersaline lake sediment archaeal communities from the Salton Sea, California, USA - SS_3_D_1 metaG | ecosystem: Environmental > Aquatic > Non-marine Saline and Alkaline > Hypersaline >...
CTGCAGATAGAAGTGAATGCTCGCGTGCAGCACCCGGCCGTAAACCAGATTATAATGGGGCAGGACCGGGATACGCACAACGTGGCGATATTGATATTTCAGTGGACAGGTCAGATAGTCGTCCACCTGAAAAAAGCTTAACGCAAGAGGTTTGGCATCGGAGTTACGCCGCTCTCGTATTCCTTTTGCCGTGGTCATTTCTGATCCCTCGGCAATGGAGGGCGGTGCGAAGCTTTCGATCGCCTCCCGTGGAGAGGCCGATCGGATTTCGTCCGGGATACGCACCAAATCCAATGCCTCCAGGACAAAGGGACTGACTTTCTTCAACCGCTTGAGCCCATAATCCCGCGCCCAGGTCAAATAGAGGTTCTGCTTGGCTCGGGTCATCCCCACATAGAACAACCGCCTCTCCTCCTGAATGAAGACATTGCCAGGGGACTCCGGATCTCTTGACGCCCCATCCAGCGGATCCTTCAGGATCTCCTCCGGGATGGGGATCTTGTCCCTGCGCACCATCCCGGGATAGCGATCCGCAATCAAGGCCACCATAAAAACCACCGGGAATTCCAATCCTTTCGCCTTGTGTACGGTCAGGACATTGACGGCATCTTCCTCCAACTCCGCTTCGGCGGCAGCGGGATCATCCCCGACCTGCTGCAGCAGCTCCAGGTGCTTCGCGAACGTTAACAAGGAATCATCTTCCGCGACCTCGGAAAGTTTTTTAACCTTGTCGAAAAATATCCTGATGTTCTTGATCCGTAGTTCGGCCTGTGTGGTCCGTTCTTGCGCCAGATTTTTCAGATACCCGGTCTGATGCAAGAATGCATAGATGACCTGACCTGCATTTTGGCGGGCGGCAAGGTTGACGAAACTCATCAGGTCTCGAAAAATCCGCCGTGCGGCCTCCTGGGCCGCATCCGAGACGGGGACAGGACTTTGCCCCTGGGACACAGCCCGAAAGACCTTGTGAAGGGTCAGGCTCTTTTTGTGGGCGTAATTAGCCAGGATCGTGAGGTCATAGGCGCTCATGCGGTAGATATCTGAAAGCGCGAGATAATAAAGGCTGCGGCTGTCATCAAAATCGCATACCGCCCGGATGAATGCGGTTAGGATCTTGATTTCGGTCTGCGCGTATAAACCTCGGCTGCCGGAAAAGCGGAAGGGAATGTCCCGCATGTTCATCGCCCGCAGAAAGGGGTCGGCATCCGCATTGGTCCGCACCAGAATCGCGATATCGCGGAAACGGCGGCCGGCGAGCACCTGTTCTCGGATTATGTCGACCACCCGATCTGATTCATGCGACAGGGTATCGAATTGCATCATATGGATGCTCTTGCCCTGCCGCTCGGTGACGGAGTGTAGGGATTTATCGATCTTGGCTTGGACTTCCAACCGATCGGGATCGTTGTGACGGATCAGCCGGTAGGCGGCGTCCAGGATCGGCTGAGTGGACCGGTAGTTGGTATTGATGACCACTCTCTCAGCCTGCGGATAGATCCGGCCGAAGCTTAAGATATTGCTGAGCGAAGCGCCTCGAAATCGGAATATGGATTGGTCGTCGTCTCCCACCACCGTGATATTGTTGTGTCCAGCCGACAGCAGTTTCAACAACTCGAACTGGATGTGATTGGTATCCTGGAATTCATCTACCAGGATGTATTTATACCTCTCCTGATATTCCTTGAGTACGGAAGGTCGGCTCCTGAATAATTCAACCGCCAGGGTGACCTGATCCTCGAAATCGATCATGCCGTGCAGGCGAAGCAGACGTTGGTAGCTTTTGTAGACCAAGGCCAGTTCTTGATGCTTCCGGGCCGATTCCATTCCCGCCGCATCTTGAGCGTGGAGCTTGAGGCCACGGGCATAACGGAGGTAATCATCGGGATCGACGCCTTCTTGCTTGAGTTTCTTCATCACGCCCAGAATCTCCTGGACATGACGTGTGGGTGAACTCAAGGGACGATAGTGCTTCAACGGCAGGTGGAATAGGTGTTCACGGAAAAACAGCGCCTGTTCCACCTCATCCAGCAGCCTGAAATCCAAATGCAACCCCATTTCGTGGGCATAGTGGCGGAGAACCCGCTCCCCAAACGCATTGAATGTGCTGATCTCCACAAAGGAATAGCCGTAGGGAATCAGTAGATCGACCCGCTCCTCCATCTCATTGGCGGCTTTTTCAGTGAAGGTGACCGCCAAGATCTCATCCGGCCGCGCCGCCTTGGTGACAATGAGGTAGGCGATGCGATGGGTTATGACCTTGGTCTTGCCGGTGCCTGCGCCGGCGATGATCATGAGCGGGCCTTGGCCGAATGTCACCCCTCTTCGCTGTTCCGGATTGAGCCCCTCCAACAGGTCATCCGTCGATCGCATGCCATCCATCATACCAGGGAAATCCACGGCAGGCAAAAGCCAAGGAAGAGGTATCCCGGCTAGGCGCCAATCTCAAGCGAGCTACTTGAGAATGACCTGTTCGTCAGCAGCCACGAGACCCAACTCGCGGGCCTTTTCTCTGACTGCCTCGGGGTTGGTTTTTAGCTCCTCAATCTCCCTCAGGAGTTCATCCCGCAGGCGCTGCAAGCGTTCCACCTCGGCACTGAGTTGTTCGGTCCTGTTGCCGACCTGATAGATCTCGATCAAGCCCCGGTCCCCGAAAAAGGAGGCGATGATCAGAACCAGAAATAAAAAAGTCAGGGAGGCGATCAGAAGTTTTTTTCTAATGGAAGCGCGCGGAGATGGCTGTGGTTTGGGCATCAGCTGATTAAATCCATTCCGGCGTTCATGAGCCGCGTCAATTCCTTTTGGGTTTCGGCCTCCGCGTAACAGCGAATCACGGGGACCGTCCCGGAAAAGCGGAGCAGGAGCCAGTTATCATTCTCGAGATCCAGTTTTAGGCCGTCGATGGTCTCTATATTCACCACCGTGCGGCCCGCCAGTCGGCGTGGGGGCTTCCGGATCAGCTGTTTGAGATGCCTTTCCCGGTCGGCTGTAATCGGAATATCGCTATGGCTGCTTTCCAGTTTGCCGTATTTGACAAAAAGTTCATCAATCTGTTGCGATAGGGGGCCGCTGCGGGCCGCCAGCATCTCGGCCACCATTAAGCCCGCTATAATCCCGTCTTTCTCAGGAAGATGATCCTTTACAGCCAGGCAAGCGCTTTCCTCTCCCCCAAAGATGATCTTATCATCCAGAAATAGCTCGGCCAGGTATTTAAAGCCTACCGGAGTCTTGTACAGGGTAAGATCATGGGCGCGCGCGATCCGGTCGAGCAAGTGAGTGGTAGCGATGGATCTGGCAACGCCACCCCGCCAATTCTTCATGGTGACACAATAATCCAACAACAGCGCCAAAACCAGATTTTGATCCACAAAACGGCCCTGCTCATCCACAATCCCGAAGCGGTCTCCATCGGCATCGGTGGTGATCCCCACGTGAAGCCCCTTATCCGTCACCAACTCCTTAAGCTCTCCCAAGTTTTCTTCGGTGCAGGAGGGGGTGATCCCCCCGAAGTAGGGATCTACGTAGCCGTGGATCTCTTCAAAGTCGATATGATTTTCTTCCAGTATCTCATCCAGATATTCCCGGCTGGCACTGAACAGCAGATCGACCCCGACCTTGATTCCGGCTCGGCGTATGAGTTCGAAATCGATCCGATTCTGGATAAATTCCAAATACTCCGCCTGAAGATCTATACGCTCGACGAATTCGGATTTCGGATAAAATGGGCAAACTGCATCGCCCTGCATGAGCCTCTTGACCTCTAGTTCGATCAGATCCGTCTCAGCGGGCAGGGCCGGGGCACCGGTTTCGACGTTGTATTTCAATCCATTGTACTCCGGAGGATTGAAGGAAGCGGTAAAATTGATACCGGCATGGGCATTGCGGCGGATGATCTGGTAGGCCTGAGCCTGCGAGGGAGCGTCCCGGTCGGATAAGAAGACGTGTATCAGATTGTGTGAAAGGACCTTTGCGGCCTCAAAGGCAAATCGTTCAGATAGAAAGCGGGTGTCATAGTTGACCACCACGGAGATTTTGTCACCAGAAAATTTATCATGCAGACAATTGGCAATGGCCTGGACAACGGTACGGACATTCTGGAATGTGAAATCTTCCCCCATGATGGCTCGCCAACCGGATGTGCCGAACTTGATCATGGTTGTTATTTCTTTTCATTCTAATTAACACATGTCCCCCCAAAAAGCAACACCTAGGGGACATCCCCCAAGGTGCCACCCTAGGGTATAGGGTGGCACCTTGGGGGATGTCCCCTAGCGTTTTTTTGAAGTCATGGGGACAAAACGAACGCCCAGCACTCTCTGCGTTTTTGGCTTGCCGTTCTTCTTGACGATCAGCGTCAGCGTTTGATAGGAGAGCGGATCGCCGAGCGGAACCACGATGCGTCCGCCTTCCCGGATCTGTCGGAACAGCGATTCCGGAACCTCGGGGGTAGCACAGGTGACGATGGCGGCGTCGAAGGGAGCCGCCTCCTCCCATCCCATGTTGCCGTCTCCCCATTTGACTTGGATATTATCGTATCCCAAGTCCGCGAGTGTGGCGGCCGCCTTTTGAGCCAAGCTCTCGATGATCTCAACCGTATAGACCTCGGCCTGCAACTGCGCCAGCACCGCGGCTTGATAACCCGAGCCGGTTCCTATTTCTAAGACCTTCTCATGGGGCTGTATTTGCAGCAGTTGGGTCATGAGGGCTACGATATAGGGCTGGGAGATGGTCTGTCCATCGCCGATAGGTAATGGGTGATCCGCATAAGCCATGTGTCGATAGGGAGGATCGACAAAGGCATGGCGGGGAACCGCACCCATGGCTTCCAAGACGCGTCGATCCGTGATGTCCCGTGCGGCCAACTGCCGCTCCACCATTTCCTTTCGCTGCCGCTCGAAGGTGTCGACCTGACCCGCCACCTCGCTCGAGCCTAAAACCAGCAGGGCGATTAGCCATTCCACTTTCCATGCTGCGATCTTCATCATGGCTGTCCCCTTACACGGAGGTTCCAGTCCACATTATAGCCCACCGTGCCGCCAATAAAAAGCCTCCGAGCATTCCACCGTCCTTTCGCTCTCTCCTCCCCAAGCTCCATGAGAATAACCATTTCCACCGACGTCCCTGTTAGGTGTGGAGATGCCGTTCCGTCCAGCACCACCCGGCTCGCCCCGTCCCATCGGTGACGAGACCGGTGTCAGTCTAACCCCTCAAGAGGAGAGAAGGTCGAGAAAATATCACCTCCTCAATCCTCCCCGGAGGTGATTGACGGTGAACCGAGGTTTTGTCAGTATTAGACACGCTAAATAGGGTGGAATGAAGATGCTGTCAACTAAGCTTACCCGCTGCAATGCCGCCGTTCTCATCGCATGTTCGGCCGTGCTACTTTTCCATTTGACAAAGGAATATCAATTTGATAATACCTTAATCAACCGAAGCTATGCCTTATTATTTTTTTGTGCGCAGATGAAAGCAGTCTATCCAGGTTCCTTTGATCCCATCACCAACGGTCATGTCGATATCATACACAGGGGATTGAAAATATTTCAAAGAATTGTAGTCGCCGTACTGGAAAATCCCAAGAAACAACCCCTCTTCACGACTAAAGAAAGAGTGGATATGATCCAGACCGTTTTCAGCCAAAAAACCAACGTGGAAGTCCGCTCATTCCATGGACTGCTGGTCGATTTCGCCCGATCAAATCAGGCCAACGTCATCATGCGCGGCCTGCGCGCGATTTCTGATTTTGAATACGAGTTTCAAATGGCCTTGATGAACCGCAAACTCGATCCGGAGATCGAAACCTTTTTCATGACACCTTCGGTCGACTACTCCTTTCTTAGTTCCAATCTCGTAAAAGAAGTCTCACTCTTGGGGGGCTGCCTCAAAGGTCTCATCCCCGAATCCATCGAAAAACGATTGCGACAGAAATTTGAGCAAAACCCCAACATCACTCTATATAAAGGATAGGAAAATGTTTGGAATCAGCCGAGGCAAGGATCTTGTCGGGCTCGACATCGGCTCTTATTCCGTTAAAGCGGTGGAGCTTAAATCCAAAAGGAAAGACGGGCAAGATGCCTACGAAGTAAAGAAGATCGGTTATGAACAGCTCCCACACGACGCCATCGTGGAGGGGACCATCATCGACTCCGCGGCGGTCGTGGAGACCATCAAAATGATTTTCGAAGAGAACAAGATCGCCAACAAGAGCGTCGTCATCTCCGTCAGCGGAAATTCCGTGATCATCAAAAAGATAACCCTCCCAGCCATGGAAAGTCAGGAACTCGCCGAATCCATCATCTGGGAGGCGAAACACAACATCCCCTACCCCTATGAGGAAACCAACGTCGATTATGCGATCCTCGAACCGCCTTCGGATTCCGTTGACCAGAATCTAGACATCCTGTTGGTGGCCGCCAAAAAGGACAAGATCGCCAACTACAGCAATGTGATCTATCAGGCCCGGAAGAATCTTGAGGCCATCGAGGTGGATGTGTTCGCCTTACAGAATATCTTGGAGATCAATTACCCGGAAACCTATCACGAGAAAACCCTTGCCCTCATCAACTTGGGGGCCAACACCACCAACGTGATCATCATCGAAAAAGGGATCCCCCAGCTCTTCCGCGACCTCTCCCTGGGAGGATCGTTCTTCACTGAGAACCTGAGCAAGGATTTGAGCCTGGGATTCGATGATGCCGAGAAACTGTTGAAGGGATTGCCGGTCCAGGATGTGCAGCCCGAACAGCTGCAGAGCGTGATCAACATGAACATGCAGAACCTGCTCGAAGAGATCGAGAAGACCTTCTCCTTCTACGAAGCCGGCGATAAAAAAGACAAGAGTGTGGAATTCATCTACCTCAGCGGAGGGCTCTCCAAACTCAAAGACCTCACGGGGTATTTTGAACAAAAATTTAACATAAAAACCGAGTCCCTGAATCCCTTTCGAAAGATCGAATTCGATGACAAAAAATTCGATCCCATGTTTTTCGAAGAGATGGCACCCCTATTCGGAGTCGCCGCAGGACTCGCAACTCGAAAAATGGAAAAATAAACCATGATCAGGATCAACTTACTCAAACCTGAAACAAAAGAAGTCAGAGAGGCCGCCGCCGCCGCGCCGGTGATGGAGTTTAAGGAGAAGCGGACCCAGCCCTTGTTCGGCTTGATCCTGGTGGTCGCTGTCCTGGCCATCGCCGCTTTGTTTTTCTTTCAAAGAAGCGCGATCAACAAAGAGCAGGACCTCCTGACAAAGGCCGAGCAAGAGAAACAAAGCCTGCAGTATGTCGTGGCGAAATTGGAAGAGCTCCAGACCCAGCGGGAGCTGCTCCAAAGGAAAATCGACCTCATCATCCGATTGCAGGCGGAACAGCCCAGCGCCGTCATCATCATGGATGAGCTGAGTAAGACCATGCCTGAATGGGTCTGGCTGACCGATGCGTCGTATGAAATGGGGGTTGTGAATGTGAAAGGGCGTGCCATCAACAACACCCTGTTGTCCGATTACATCTCCAACCTGAAACAGAGCGCCTACTTCGGAGATGTCAACCTCATATCTTCGATCCGCCGCAGCATCCGGAGCGATGAGTTTCACGAATTCTCGCTGGCCATCCAATTCCTGCCGCCCAGCGCCCCCGCCACGGCGGCCAATCCTGCCTCTGAAGGGGAACAAAAATGAGAGAATGGCCCTGGTATGGTTACGTCGCGGTAGCGGCCATCATTTTCGGTATGTTCTTCTTTCTCTATTACAAACCCAAGAATGAGGAACTGCAGGGTATTAGGGACCAGAGAATCAAGGCCGAAAATGAAGTGATCGAACTCAAGCGCATGAAGGATCAGTTGGACCAAATCGAGGTGGAACTGGAGAACATGCAGGTCAAGCTCAAGGAACTGGAGACCATCATCCCCCTTGAGGAAGAAATCGAAGTCATACTGGATCGAATCCAGCAGTTGGCCTATGATTCCCGGCTCACCATCAACAAGTTCATCCCCCAGCCTCTGGTCGAACAGGAATTTTTCGCGGAAAAACCCATCAACATTGAGATCAACGGAAACTATCACAATCTGGCCATCTTCTTCAACCGTCTGAGCAATTTTGCGCGCCTTTTCACCATCCAGAATTTCAGCGTCAAGGCCCTCCGCGACCAGTCGGACACCAACACCATCTCCGCCGCCACCACCGCCAAAACCTATATATTCAGGCAGCCGCCTCCTTCCGAGGAGGCGCCGGCCAAAAAACCGCCGAGGAAAAGAAGATGAGAAAAACCATCATCTTGATCTGTGCCGTCGCGCTCCTGTTCGCAAGCCTGCAGCCCGCATGGGCACAGGAGCAGGAAAAACAGACGGCCGAACAGCCTAGCCAAGATCTCAGCACCTCGGAAATCCGAAAACGAGGCGCCATTATCTATGACCCTGCCGGCCGCAGGGATCCCTTCCGGGACCTGCTGGCGGGGCAGGAGATCCCCGAGACGAGCGAGGGCGAGGGCATTGCCTATATGTCCATTGACGATGTGGTGCTGATCGGAATCACCAAGGTCCGTGGACAGCTGAACGCCGTCATCAATGGCCCGCAGGGCTTTCCCTATTCCATTAAAACCGGCGATAAATTCGCCGACGGCTTCGTCTTATCCATAGATGACTCTAAGGTTGTCTTCCGCAAGACACGAGAAAGGGGTGTCCCCCTTTACAAACCGAAAGACGTCACTAAAGAAATAAATCCGGAGGAGCGATAATATGAGAGGGAAAAAAACTATTCGGGTACTCTCCTTTCTGGGTGTCATTTGGCTGATTTGTGGGCTCACGTCAGGTTCCGACAGATCCCCGGTCAACATAGATCAGATCTCCGTCCAATCCGGAATCCTCCACACCAGAGTCGTGCTCAAATCCACCGCGCCGCTGGCCGTCATGGGATCCCAGTATCTGGATGGCACCCCGCCCACACTGGTCGTCGACCTGGACCAGGTCAGCGCTCAGATGAAGCCTGATGTCCAGCTCGACAATTCCTCACTGGTCAAAAACGTCAAGATGGAAAACGGATCACCGGACTCCGCACGCCTGATCCTGGACCTCGAAGAACGCGTGCCTTACCGGATTTACTCCAATAATAAAGGGACGGTCATCGAGTTCAATCGGTATCAGAACGGACAGAAAGAGTATGTGCTGGACCCGGACCTGGAAGCAAAGCTCGAACGACAATCCGTTCCGTCCGCCTACCTCAAAGACATTTTTGTCGAGGGCGGCAATGGTCGAGTGGATGTGGTTGCGGAGCTGACCGGAGACACACTCTCCCACGTCTTTGTGCTGAACAATCCACTCCGCCTGGTGGTGGATCTGCACAACACCCTGTACACGCGCCGGGCCACCAATTATCCCGTCGAGCGCCTGGGAGTGAGCCAAGTCAGAGCCGCTCAGTTTCAACTCGGTGACCCTTACACCATCACCCGCATGGTCTTCGACCTCGACCGGCCGCAGCTCTACTCCGTCGATACGCAGGGCGGTAGCCTGACCGTCTCCTTCTTCGAAACCCAAACCGGGGCCGTTACGGCCCAAGTTCCGTCCCAGGAAACTGAATCCGACCTCCTGACCGCAGAACCGCCTAAAGCACCGCCTGAAGTTGAATCCCAACCGGTCGCCGCCGCAAAGGTTGAGTCGGAAACAAGCCGGATCGAACCCGATGGGATGTCGCTGGGGGAAGACGCCGGTTTGCCCAAGGTCGACAAAACACCGGATCAGGATCCGGATGCATCCGGGCAGACAGCACAATTCCAGCCCATGACTCTGGCCCAACGCACGCAAAAATACCAGGGTGAGCCGCTCACCCTCAAATTCAAGGACGCCGACCTTCAGGCCGTCATTTTTTATCTGGCCGAATTCGCCGGACTCAATGTGACCTTCGATCCCGGCGTGACCGGCATTGTGAGTGTGAATCTAGTGGATGTCCCATGGGATCAGGCCTTGGACTTGATCTTGAAGCAGAACAAGATGGGGCAGGTCATTGAAGGAAATGTCCTGCGCATCGCTCCCATGAACGTCCTCACGCGGGAGCGCGAAGAACTCCTGCGCTTGGAAGAAAGCGAAGAATTGTCCGGGCCGCTGGTGACACGCACCTTTTGGCTGTCCTATTCCCGCGCACCGGATGTCCAGGCCCTTTTGACTTCGAAGCTCTCCAACCGGGGAGAGATCATAATCGACAACCGCACCAACACGCTGACCATAACCGATGTCGAAGACCGGATGAGCATCATCGAATCCATGATCGATGTTTTCGACACGCCCACGCCGCAGGTTTCCATCGAGGCCCGCATCGTGGAAGCCACCTCAACCTTCATCCGGAACCTCGGTATCCAATGGGGCTTCCGTTCCATCCAGGACCCATTCTACGGCAACCAGACATCGCTGAAATTTCCCAGCCGAACCCTGGTGGACGGAGCTCTAATCCCCCAGGGTATCGTGACCAAAGGAATATCCGGGCCGCTGGGCGGCTATGCCATCAACCTTCCGGCCCCGGCTTTCACCACCGCCATGGGTATCTCCTTCGCCAATGTGCTGGACACCTTCCGCTTGGATATGGCCCTGAGCGCCCTGGAAACGTCGGGCAGCGGCAAGATCATCTCCGCACCCAAGATCACCACCCAGAACAATCAGGAAGCCAATATCATCCAGGGCCGGCAGATCCCGGTCCAGACGGTGGCCAACTTCACGGTTACGACCCGTTACGTCAACGCCGCCTTGGAACTGAGAGCCACTCCCCAGATCACGGCGGAGGGCACCATCATCATGTACATCCAGATCCAGAATAATGCCGCCGATTTCGCCAACCTGGTCAACGGCATCCCGCCCATCACGACCCAGAGTGCCGAGACCACCGTCATGGTGCCGGACGGGGGCACGACCGTGATCGGGGGCATCTACCGCACCGAAGATTCCATCACACGGGAAAAGGTCCCGCTGCTGCATAAGATTCCACTTCTGGGAAATCTCTTCAAGTCCTTCGCGCGTACCAAACAAAACCGTGAACTGTTGATCTTCCTCACTCCCAGAATAATCAAATAACAGGGTGTAGAACCATGAAAAAAACAAAAATCATCTTAATGCTCATGGCGGTCATCGCGGTGGCATTCGCCCTGACCGCATGCAATCCGATCGAAAACGACACCAGGTCGGCCAGCATGCTGGTAGTGGAGAGTCTGTTCGGCACCGACCTGGAGGGCAACGACAGCAATTTTCTGGAGTCGGATGTGCTCTATCAGACCGAAAAGACAACGACCATCTATGCCGACCACGGCATCGGACGCCTCAGCGCCCGGCTGCTGGATCCGCTCTCCATCACCGGCCCTTCCCACCTCAACGACATAACCGTCGATCGGTACACTGTCACCTACACGCGGTCGGACGGACGCAACCTGCAAGGTGTCGACGTCCCCTACTCCTTCGACGGCCAGCTGTCCGCCACCATCAGTGTCGGGTCGACTGTAGACATCGCACTGACCATCGTTCGGGCGGCGGCCAAGATGGAGCCCCCCCTGGTCGATCTGCACGAGGGACGCGATGTCGGTGTGCTGACGGTTCACGCCAAAGTGGATTTCTATGGCCACGACCAGGTCGGACATGCCGTCACGGCCACCGGTTACCTGACCATCTACTTCGCCAACTACGTCAACGAGGAAGCCGGGGGCGAAACCGCATCGACCGGAGGGAGATTCCAATGAGAAGGATCAGGACAATGAAACTCGATAAACGAACGATTATGGCATTAAGCCTGACCGTGTTGATGGTCGCGGTCTTCGGCTGTAAACGCGACCAAGTCGGACTGCCCGGCCCAACCGGCCCCTCCACCCTAGCGACCATCCTCAAGCTCTCGGTCTCACCCAATGTGATCGCGGCCGGACTCAACGCCCGGCAGACGGTGGGAATCACGGCCAACCTGTCCAAATTCGACGGCGCTCCGGTTCCCGGGACCACCATTCATTTCGATCTGCGCGACGCCTTCGGAGGCAAGGTTTACCTGGGCTTCCTGGACGGCTCGCAGACCGTGGTGTCCAAGACCACCGACGGCTCCGGAAGCGTCTCGGTGACCTATCACGGCCCCTTCGTGAGCGAGCTCAACCTGGCTGCCGCCCAGATTTACATCTACGCCTATGTGGGCTGGGAAGGCAAGGAGACCATCAGCGAGCTCTGCCCCATTTGGATCATCGGCGATGTCTTCGAGACCGAGCTGGCGTTCGAAATGCAGGCCATCCCCAACGTGCTGTGGTGCACATCCGAGCGGCCCACCTCCACGATCCGCGGAATCTTCACCTACCAGAACGGTGTGCCCATCGTGGGGCGCAGGGTCTACTTCAAGATCCTCTCGGGAAAGGGACTGTTCGAAGACGGCTTCAACAAGACCTTTGCGGTGACCGACGCCAACGGTGTGGCGGAGGTGAAGTACGTCGGCCCCACCAGAGACGAGATCCCCTTCGACACCTTCGCAACCATCCAGGGACAGCCGGAGACGGACTGGGTGCATGTCAAAGATCCTTATGATCCCCTGGATGAGGAAAGCAAATTCTACCTCCATAAGGAGATGGATATCCGGCTGATCAAAGCGAGCGGAGATAACTAGCCGCTTCGTCGAAAGCCTCAGACAGTGAAGACGCCCCCCTGAGGGGCGTCTTTTTTTTTAACGGCTCAGGAATATATTTGGACCGACGCTGCGGCTCCGGCGTGGGCCAAGGGCTCGCGCAGGGCCCGATCGAGTTGGATCTTGCGGGAGGCCTTGACGAGCATCTGCACCCGATTTCTGCCCCGGATGCGGGACACCGGTGCCAGGGACGGGCCCAGGACATCCACTGCCGATCCGGTGGCTTGAACCCGGCGGACGAAATCCCTGGTTTTTCGGGCCAGGGACCGCAGATCCCGGCCCTGAAAAATGATTTCGGCCAGGTAGGTGAAGGGGGGAAGCCTCAGGGATCGGCGGTAATGGATCTCCTTTTCGAAATATTCTCCGTATCGACCCAGCGCTGCATCACGGATGCCGTGATGCCGGGGAAACGCCGTCTGGACCAAGAACTCCGGGTCCTTGGCCGCATCCAGGAAACGCGCCATCATCCGGATATGGTGCGAAGTGCGCGGTCCGGACTGGATATCCGCCGCAGTCAGCGTAGCCTCGGGATGGAAAGCGACCACCAGGGAAACCGGCGGGAGGCGGAAGCGATGGGCCAGCAAGGGGGTTCCCAGGAGAATGTCGATACGACCCCGGGAAAAATCCGCCAGGATTCGCTCCTGAACCGACAGCCGACCCGCTTCATCGGGATCAAAGCTCCTGATCGTACGATGCGGGAACGCGCGCTTGATCTCTTCGGCGATGACTTCGATCCCCGGCCCCCGGCTGGCAACGAGCCGGCATCCGCAATCCTGACAGGCTTGAGGGAAAGCCTGCGTCCCTCCACAGTAATGACAAAGCAATCGGGCGTCCTTTTTGTGAAAACTCATGGCCACATCACATCTCTGACAGCGTGGCACGGCACCGCATTTCGAGCAGGAAAGAAACGAAGCATACCCGCGGCGGCTGCAGAATACCAACACAGGCCCGTGTTGCGATTCCAGCCTGCGTCGGATACGAGTGACGATTCTGGCCGAGATGATGGAAGACGCATGGGCATCATCGATGATTTCCACAAAGCCCGGCCGGGGAGGAATAGACAACGCGATCACGCCTCCCCCCCTGCGCGTCCGATGATGAAGCTCCACCGAAGGCCAGTCGGATCCGTACAGGAGCAGGGATCCCGTTTGACGGGCCCGCAGCAGGACGCCCCGTCGGGCATCATAGGCCGGGCCCTCCTTCTGCTGATAGGAAGGATCGTGTTCCTCGTCAACGATAATCAGTCCCAAGGGCGTCAGAGGAGCGAAAATTGCGGAACGCGGGCCGATCACCACCTCTGCCTCCCCTTTTCTTATCCGTTCCCACTCCCCGGTCCTTTGGGCCGGCGTAAGGCGGCTGTGCAGGAGTGCAACCCGTTCTCCCATTTTTCTTTCCAGCTCCCGACGGAGGCCTTGGGTTTGGGCAATTTCCGGCATCAGGATCAAGGCTTTGCGGTTCTGAGAAAGGCACTGCTTGAGAAGCGAGAGGTAGACGGCATGACGCTTTTCGGGAGGCCCGTGCAGCAGAACGGCACGATGCGTGCGGCCGGCCAGATCCCGACCCAAGCTATCGGCCGCCTCCCGGGATTCCCGGTCCAATGAAAAATCCAATTCCAGTTGCGCGGCGTCCCGGGAGGCCGGCCGGGCCGGGCGCGGGGCCGGCCGCTGCAGTTCCCGGATACGCAACAATACACCCTTCCTTTCCAGCCTGGACAGACGGGCTCCGACATCCAGCCCGGGAAAATGCCGGCGCAGATACTTCTCCGTGTACGGCCTACGCGAGAGGAACTCGACCAGACGCATGTCATCCCCCGACAGCCGCTTACGCAGATCCTCAAGGATCAAATCGTGCCTCAATTCAAACCGCGTCCGGCTGCGGACGATCAAGGCAGGAGGGAGGGCGGCTTGAAGCACCTCCCCCCAGGAAGCGAAATACCAGCGGGCCAAGCGGCGGGTGAACTGCAGCAGCTCGTGCGAAAACACCGGTTCATCATCCAGGAGCTCGGTGAGGGTCTTGATCTCAAAATCACCGGAGGGCCTCCGGCTCCGGATCCGGACCACAAAACCCGTCAGATCCTGCCGGCCGAGAGGCGCCAGGACACGCATGCCGAGATCGACCATGGCAGCCAGCTGGTCGGGAACGCGATAGGTGTAGGCCCGATCCACCGGAAGAGCGAAGACGACCTCCGCATACACACTCATCGCCCGGCCAGTTCCGCCATCACCTTCTTCATGTCTTCCCAGACTTTGCGCTTGAGCTCTCGATTTTGCTCGTTCCGGACCAGATAGGAAGGATGGAAGGTAGGCATCACCAAGGCATCCCCCAGCGAGTGAAAACTCCCCCGTAAGGATGAGATGCCGGAGCTCGTGTCCAACAGAAACTGCGTGGGGACGTTCCCCAAGGAGACTATGATGCGGGGCTTGACCGCCGCCATCTGGCGCTGGAGATAGGGAGCGCACGCCGCGATCTCCTCGCTGCGGGGATTGCGGTTGTCGGGGGGGCGGCACTTGACCACATTGGTGATGTAAACATTCTCCCGGGCGAATCCCATGGCGCCGATGATCTTGGTCAGGAGCTGGCCTGCGCGCCCCACAAAAGGCCTTCCCTGGAGGTCCTCGTCATAGCCGGGACCTTCCCCCACAAACATAAGTTCAGCCTGGACATCGCCCTCGCCCGGTACCGCATGGGTTCTGGATTTGTGAAGGGAACAGCCTTTACAGCTTCGGATCTCTGCTTCCAGGTCCTGGAGGCCGGACGGCCGGGAAACCTGTTCCTTACCGGTTCTCGGAACGGGAAGCACATAATCGACCCCCAGGTCTTCGAAAAAGCGGAGGTATTCCTGCAGATCATGAATGATGCGGGTTTTTTTCGCTTGCAATGATCCCCTCGATCTCATTTAGAATGACGCGGCTGATTTCAAGTTTGCTCATCTTTTCGGTGAGAAAAGCCCTCCCGTCGGGGAATATGAGCCTCACTTGGTTGAAATCGGAGCCGAATCCAATATCCGGTTGGGACACATCGTTGGCCACGATAAGATCCAAGTTCTTCTTTTTCAACTTCTTGCGGGCATTGGCGTCGATGTCGTCGGTTTCAGCAGCGAATCCCACCAGGATCCGTCCGCCCTTGTTGCGCCCCAGCTGATCCAGAATATCCGGCGTGCGGTCGAGATCGACGGTCACCGCCGCCGCCTGCTTCTTGGTCTTGTGTTCCCGATAACGCGCGGGACGGAAATCCGCCACCGCCGCCGCCATGATGACGATATCCGCCCGCTCCCCCCGATCCTGCACCGCAGATGCCATCTGCTCCGCGGTTTCGATCTGAATCACCCGGACGCCCATCTTGGGCACCGGAAGCGAAGTCGGGCCGGTGATCAGAATCACCTCCGCTCCTCTCCAGGCCGCCTCCTCCGCCAAGGCATGACCCATCTTGCCGGAAGAACGGTTGGAGAGATAGCGGACGGGATCCAAATATTCCCGGGTAGGGCCGGCCGTCACCAGCACGGTCTTTCCCTTCAGGCTAACGGACGTTTTCAGACAGCCCAGACATACCGCCACGATCTCCTCGACGGGAGCCAGCCGTCCCCAACCTATATCCCCACCCGCCAGCGGTCCCTTTTCAGGCAGGAGAACGCTGACGCCCGCGGCCTGCAGGAGGCGGATGTTGTGCTGGGTTTGACGGTGCAGATACATGCTCTCATGCATGGCCGGAGCCACCACCACAGGACAGTTCGCCGCCATATAGAAGGTGGTGAGGAAATCATCGGCGATGCCTGAGGCCATTTTCCCGATCACATTGCCGGTGGCGGGAGCGACCAGAAATAAGTCGGCATTTCGCGCCAGATCTATATGTGCGATGCGCTCGACCGACGTCTCGGCAAACATGTCCCAATAGACCTCTCGGCCGGTCAGGGCCTGGAAAAGGCGGGGAGCGACCAGTTTGGTGGCATTCGGGGTCATGATCACCTGCACGGGGAAATCGCGTTTCAGGAACTCTCGAACCAGCTCGCACGTCTTGTAAATGCTGATGGAGGAACTCACTCCTATGACGATATTATTATGCGTGGTTTCTCTCATTCGGCTTCTATAAAACTCCTGAGGATGGGAATGATGTTTTTCTGGCTCCGTTTCAAGCGGCATCGCTCGCTGCGGAGGATGGCGCCCAGGTCCCGCTGGGCCGCCTCGATTTGATCATTGATGACGATATAATCGAATTGGGAGTAAGCGCGGACTTCTTTCCGGGCCGCAGCCAGCCTTCTCCGTACGGTCTCCGGAGGGTCCGAGCCGCGGTTTATCAAGCGCTCCTTCAAACGGGAAAAGGAAGGCGGCAGGACAAATATGAAAACGCCTTTTTTATAGTTGGCCTTGATCTGCCGGGCTCCCTGAACATCGATATCCAGGATGACATCAGCACCCCGAGCGGTCTTGACTTCCAGTTCATATTTCGAAGTCCCATAGCAGTGGCCGTGTACCATCGCCCACTCGACCAGACGATTCTCCGCCACCATTCGGTCGAAAGCGGCCTGATCCACGAAATAGTAGTCCTTCCCCTCCTGCTCCCCGTCCCGCGGCGGCCGCGTGGTATGGGAAACCGAGAAGGCCGTATCCGGAAGCTCGCCCAAGACATGGCTCACCAGGGTCGATTTACCGCTGCCGGAGGGGCCACTGACGACATATATCATCGGTATCAGCCTTTCCTCGTCTCATCTTAACACAGAATAGGAACCCATGACTCATTCCAAGTTCTGGACCTGTTGGCGAATGCTCTCCAGCTCCCCTTTCACAGCCAGGCACTTCCGTATGATGCTGATATCCTGAGCCTTGGAATTAATGGTGTTGGCCTCCCTGAAGAGCTCCTGAGCGATAAAATCCAGCTTTTTCCCCACCGGCTCCGAAGCCTGGGAATTCAAGAGCTCCTGCAGATACATGAGGTGGGACTTGAGGCGCTCGATCTCTTCCGTCAGGTCGTACCTCTGTGCCAGGTAGGCGGTCTCTTCGACCAGCTTCCCTTCCGTGATCGAAGGCTCCTGGCCCAATTCCAACAATCGCTCCTTCAGTTTCTTTTGAATGAGCACAGGCTGCTTTTTGCCCCGCCGTTCTATCTCGCGCACCGATTGCTGCACCTTCCTTGCGTGGATGAGGATCTCTTTCTTCAACCGGAGTCCCTCTTGGCGGCGGATTCGGATCAGCTCATGCATGGTCTTCGCGAAACAGCTCTCGATGGTATCCGCTTCCTTGGCGCTGAGGTCTTTTCTCTGCAGATCGATGACGTGCGGAATGCCGAAAACATGATCAACAGAAAAGCTGACGTCTCGATCCAGACGTGCGGAGACATGCTCCAGCGACGCGATGATCTTGGCCAACAGCTCCTCGTTTATCTGGACCGTCCAGCGGGAGGGATCCGTGAACTGAATGTCGATGAGGACCTCGATGCGTCCTCTCTTCAGCAGCTTTTGGCAAAGATGGCGCAGCCGCCCTTCCATTTCGCTGATCTGGCTGCCCCGGAAATTCCAGTCCAGGAAGCGGTGGTTAAGGCTCTTGATGGTGATCTTGAGGTAAAAGGTCTTCGTCTTGAAGAACTTCTCGGCAAATCCAGTCATACTCTGGATCAAGTTGCCTCCTCTTTTCTTTCCGGGAACTGCAGCTCATACAATTTCCGGTATATGCCATCCCGGCTCAGCAATTCGTCGTGTGTCCCTTTCTCGGCAATGGATCCCTTTTCGATCACGAAAATGCGGTGTGCGTTGCGGATGGTGGAAAGGCGATGGGCGATGACGAAGGTAGTGCGACCCTGCATGACATTGGCCAATGCTTTCTGGATCAGCCGTTCCGATTCGGCGTCCAGGGCGGAGGTGGCCTCATCCAGGATCAGTATGGGTGGATCTTTCAGCAGCGCGCGGGCGATGGACAACCGCTGTTTCTCTCCGCTGGAGAGCAGTCCTCCCCCCTCCCCGATCTGCGTGTCATATCCCTGAGGCAGCCTCGTGATGAAACCGTGCGCTTCGGCGGCCCGGGCGGCCTTGAGCAGCGCACTTTCCGGAGTATCAGAAAGCCCATAGGCGATATTGTTGCGGACCGTGTCGTTAAAGAGGATCAGCTCCTGAGTGACCAATCCTATCTGAGATCGGAGCGAATCGAGGCTGACCTCCCGGATATCGATCCCGTCGATCAAGATTCTTCCGGTAGAGGGCTCATAAAAGCGCGCCAGGAGGTTGATGAGGGTGGTCTTGCCCGAGCCGCTCAGGCCGACTATCGCGATCGTCTCTTTGGGAGGGACCTCAAAGCAGATGTTTTGCAACACCGGGCCGGTGGCATCATAGCTGAATGTCACATCCTCGAACGCGACCCTCCCTTCCACCGAGGTCAGGGGAGGCGCGGAGGGTTTGTCGAGGATGGACGGGCGGCTCTGCATCAACTCCTGGACCCGCTCCATGCAGGCCACTCCATGCTGGAGGGCATTATTGGCCCGGCTGATTTTACGAATGGGCATATACATGGCCAAAATGGCGAACATGAAGGCCCCAAAATCACCGGCACTGATGTGCCCGTCGGCGATGCGGCGGGTCCCCACAAAGAGGATGAACGCACCCACTACTCCGCCCAGAAATTCCATGAACGGAGAGGAGAGGCTCCCGATCCAGGCTAATTTTATCCCGGTATGGAAGAGATTTTTGGTGGCCCGCATGAACTTCTTGATTTCGAATCCTTCCATGGTGAATGCCTTGACGATCTTGTTGCCGGTGATGGTTTCATGCAGCAGGCTGAATATGTGGGCCGTCTTGATTTGGTTCTGCCGGCCCATCTTTTTCAGCTGACGGCTGAATACGGCCAAGGGAATGATCGCCAAGGGTGTGATCACCAGGGACGCCAGGGCGAGATGCCAGTCGATAGTGAACACCCCCACGATCAGGGCCGCCAGGATGAAGCTCTCCTGGATGAAATCCTTGGCGCTGCCGGAGAGGGCTTCCTGGATCTTCTCCACATCGCTGGTCAACCGGGACATGAGCTCTCCGGTGGAGCGATGGTCAAAATAGGCCGTTGACTGATATATCAACCGCTGGTACATATCGTCGCGCATATTACGTACGACTTTAAGTCCGATCGAACGCATAATAAAGGAGGAAAGAAAGGTGAAGAGTCCCTTGCCGAAAATCACTGCCACCAAGATCCAGGGAAGGAACAGGACCAGCTCGTCCACCGAGACATTAAAAATCCCCAAGATAAAATCCGTGAAGCGGGCCTTTTCCGGGATTCCCTGCGGTGACATCTTGAACATGTGATCCATGATGGGCTGGACCAGATTAACGAATGCGAAAGTGAAAAGGGCTACCATCAAGGTACAGATAAAAGAAAGAGCCAGCTGCTTTCTTTCCGCCAGCACCAGCTTGAGTAGCTGAATCAATTGCTTCATGGGAGTCTCACATCATCCCGATGAGGGCCGAGGCCGTCTCGAAAGCGTTCAGGGCCGATCCGCGTGTGAGATTATCGGCCGCCGACCACAGCCAATAGCTCTTGGGCAGGAAAGCATCCTTTTTCAGCTGCCCCACGAATACCTCATCGCGCCCCGCCACCGCAACGGATGAAACCGGACAGGAACGGGAAGGGCGCGCGAACTTGAAATAGGCGGACTCGCGAAACGCCGCTTCTAGGGACTCCATGGAAACGTCCTGCTCCAGCTCAACGAAGGTCATGAGGGAGTAGGTATGGAACACGGGCGCTTGCACCAACGAGACCGAGAGGGGAAAATCCCGGGTGGAGAGCACGTCTTTGACTTCCTGCACGATCTGTTTTTCCTCGGCTGAGAAACCGCAGTTATCGGTCGGAGTAGTCTGGGAAAGCAGATTGAAGGCGATCTGAGCCTTGAAGACCTTTTTGGCGATCGATGCGCTCTGCAGCATATCGACGCTCTGGTTAGCCAGCTCTTGGATGCCGGCTTCCCCGAACGCAGACACCGGCTGAAGCGCCACTACCACGGCACGCCGGATGTTTGATTCGCGGCGCATCAAAGAGAACACATGAGACAGAATGACGGTCACAGGATGGGGATTGGCCATCAGGGGGGGATTCTTTTTGAGAATCTTCCGATCGTTGACGCCGGCGACCACTACCGGAACATCCCGGTCGTCGACAAAGGCCTCCCCCAGATCGATGGCGGCAAACCCATGCGAGGATGCCATTCGTCCGACTCGGCGGTTGGTTTTTTTATCCGCAGCCAGAAAAACGAGATCAATGCCCTCCAGGGATTCCGCGTTCAATGCGGCGATGACTTTCGGCTCGCCCCGGAACTGGGTCAGCTTGCTGTAAGCCTCCTTAACGTCCGTATCGAAAAATTCCATGCTGGCCAGGGGGAATTCACGGGTGCTCAGCATATTCCTTATTTCCCGCCCCCTCAGCGAGTCGGTTCCGATCAAGGCCAAGTGAAGTGCCTTTTCTTTCTTCATATGCGGCGATCGATTTCAATCCCGTGATTTTTGATACCGAGTCATCATGACATACATCTTATCTTTGAGGATGAGCTTCCTCTTCTTGAGCGCCTTCTCTTCCTGCTCCTCCTCATCGGTCAAAAAGCTCTTATGCCCCAATTCATCCAGCCTTTTCTCACACTCCTGATGCTGCTGGACAACCTGTTGGAATTCAGGATCCTCTTGAGACAATCGCGCTTTTAACTCTCTTTCGTCCATTCAGCCTCCTTTCAGATGCACAGAATAGCATAAATATGTTCCAGGGCGCAATTTATCCCCCTGGGGCAAAGGCCCCTCCACCCCTAAATAAACGATTGACAAGGGCAGGACGGAAATCTATACTTAGGGGCAATCCCCATGGAGGATGCCCGGCGAGGTAGCTCAGTCGGTAGAGCGAGAGACTGAAAATCTCTGCGTCGGCGGTTCGATTCCGTCCCTCGCCATTCCATCATTTCCCAAGCCGTTTTCCGCCCGACACCGGCCCGTTGAATCACCCGGGCTCTTCCCAAGGGCGTAACCAAGATGGAAATGCCGATAATCAGGATATAAAGAGTGAGGCAGCAGTCCGTCCGAGCGTCAGAGATCGAGGGACCGGAGAAATGACCGCAGATTTTCCTTGAAATCCGGCCGCTCGAGCGCCAAGGAAACCGTAGCTTGGATAAAACCGAGCTTGTCGCCGCAGTCATAACGCGTGCCCTCGAACAGATAGCCGTAGATGGGCTGATCTTCCCGCAGCAGCTTGATGGCGTCGGTGATCTGGATCTCGCCCCGCTGGTCGGGTTTCGTGCGGCGGATGGCCTCGAAAATCTCGGGAGTGAAGATATAGCGACCGATGAGGGCCAGATCGGAGAAGGCCTTCTCCGGTCCTGGCTTTTCGATCATGTCCTCGACCCGAAACACGCGTTCGGAGATCTGATGCGGCTTGATGATTCCGTATTTCTTGGTCCCCTCCTCATCCACCCTTCCCAGCACGACCACGGACGCTTGATGCTGCTCGGCGGCCGCTATGAGCTGGCGGGTGCAGGGCACCGGACAGTCGAAGATGTCATCGGGAAGCAGCACCGCGAACGGCTCGCCGGCGACAAACTCCTCGGCCATCAATATGGCATGACCCAGGCCCAGCGCTTGTTTCTGGCGTATGTAGTGGAACTCGGCCAGTTCCGAGATCCGCTCGATTTCCTGGAGCAGGTCGAGTTTCTGCTTCGTCCTAAGGAATTCTTCCAGTTCCGGACTTCTATCGAAGTGGTCCGGGATGGCGCCCTTGCCGCGGCTTACGATCACGGCGATGTGGGTGATCCCGGAGCCGGTGGCCTCCTCTACGCTGTACTGGATCAGCGGCCGATCCACCACACTCAGCATCTCCTTGGGCTGGGCCTTGGTGGCGGGAAGGAAGCGGGTGCCGTAGCCGGCGGAGGGGATGACGGCTTTGCGTATTTTCATGGTCTTAGGTGAAACGACACAGGGAGGGAAAAGGCCCTCCCCATGTCATATATAGCTTATGACAAGATGAGGTCGGCGTGACTCCGCACTCAAAAACCGTAGGACAGGCCGGCGAGCACGGTCCAGATCTTCAATCCGTGCATGCCGGGCATGTTGTCCGGGGCCGGATCTATATCCCGGTCTTTTCCAGACAGATACTCGAAGCCCAGGTTGAAGCCGACTCCGTTGTTCATGTAGCCGACTCCGACGGTGAAGACATTGAAGTCGAAGTTTGGCATCAGGGCAGTGAAGGTATCGTCGGGCGCCGGCGCCGGATCGTAGTAGTAGCCGCCGCGGACTGCGAATTTGTCGAACACGTACTCCAGCCCGAACCGCAGCTGGATCTTGTCGGACCAGTCCAGCTTGATCTTATCATTGTCGGTGGCGGCCATAAACACCTGCCAGGCCGGGTCGTCGTATTCGGTATCCAGCTCGTCCAACTTATCCCAGTTGGTGTACTGGAGGTCGGCGGTGAGGGTGAGGTTTTCGATGGGCTTGAAGGCCACTCCTCCCGCCAGCCACATGGGCTGGGTGACATCGCGGTCAAAGTCCGAAGTATTGGAGCTAACACCGGTTAACGGCTGGGTAGCGGCCAAGTTATCGATCTGTGTATCCCCGGACATGCTGACCTTGCTGGGCGTTCGGAAAGACACGCCCAGGCTGAACTGTTCGCTGGGTTTGACCAGCACGCCCAGGGTGGCGCCGAAGCCCAGACCGGTGGAGTCTTCCTCGTACTGGCCTAAATCGATGGTTCCGGCAAAACCGGCATGCCGACTGATGGAGAAAAAGCCGTAGTTTATATTCAGGCTGGCGCCGACCGAGACCATGTCGCTCACTTGATACGCGACGGTCGGCGCGATCGTGATCACGCCGATGAAGCTGAGCCACTCATAGGCTTTTCCTCCAGTAATGGCCACAAAATCCTTTCCCTCCCATTTGGCCCCCAATCCCGAGGGCGTATAGATCCCCAGGCCGAGGATCATCTTATCGGTAACCGGATGGAAATATCCACCCAGACCGGAGGGATAGGCTTTGGATACGGTCGTGGCATCCACAGCGTTACCCGGAATGGGATATCCGAGTGTGGCATATTCCAGGGTGTAAGTCCCGGTGGGCACGATCAAATCACCGGTGGCGCCGAAGGTCTTCCGTTTGAGCTGAGTCAGTCCGGCGGGATTCCAGAAGACGGCGGTGAAGTCATCGGCCAGTCCCACAAAAGCGCCGCCCATGGCCACCGCCCGGGCCCCGAAGCCATTCAGATTCAGCCCGTTGGCCGACGCTAAGGAGCTTAAAAAGAGAATGAAAACAACGAGAGAAAACAGCCTTTTTCCTCTTGTCATGAGAACCTCCTTTTTTGTTTTTCTATAATTACGACATTCTATGGGCTTTGTCAAACGGAATTTCCGGCCGACCCTCCCCCTCACTATGCCCACCCTACCATCAGGTGGAACGTAATGTGCAATACGTCGACCCACCCCACCACCCTTCCCGCTTCACCATCGGCTGGAGCATCACACATACCCGCCCAACTTTCTCTTTTCATATTATTTCCTCCCTGTCACCGGAGGAATGGACATGTGATCCCAACGGCCCGTCACCGCGACGTTTTCCATAGAAAGCGGAGGGAGGGGCGGGCAGGCCTATTTCTTTTGAAAGGTGAAGGATCCGTGTTCGTCGACATCCACCATCACCGTATCGTCCTCGCCGTACTGTCCCTCAAGGATCTGCATAGCCAAGGGATTCTGGATGTCACGTTGGATGACACGCTTTAGGGGCCGGGCTCCGTAGATCGGATCGTACCCCTTCTCCGCCAGCAGGGCCTTGGCTTTCTCGCTGAGGGAGATGTCGATTTTCCTGGTCTGAAGCCTTTTCTGCAGCTCCTCGATCTGCAGGTCCAGGATGCGGAGGATATCCTCTTGTGACAGGGCCCGGAAGATGATCACCTCATCCAGCCGGTTGAGGAACTCGGGTCGGAAATGGCTTTCCAGAATGGAACGGACCTCTTTTTCCATGCGCTCGTGCTCCCGTCCCAGTTCTTTTATCGCCTGGCTGCCCAGATTGGAGGTCATGATGACAAGGGAATTTTTGAAATCCACGGTCCGGCCTTTGCCGTCGGTCAGGCGGCCGTCATCCAGGATCTGGAGCAGGATGTTGAACACATCGGCGTGGGCTTTTTCGATCTCGTCCAACAGGATAAGCGAATACGGCCGGCGCTTGATCGCCTCGGTGAGCTGCCCGCCTTCCTCATGACCGACGTAGCCGGGGGGAGCGCCGATCAGGCGGGATACCGTATGCTTTTCCATGTATTCGGACATGTCCAGCCGCACCATGGCCCTTTCGTCATCGAACAGGAACTCGGCCAGCGCCCGGGCCAGTTCCGTCTTGCCCACTCCCGTAGGACCCAGAAAGATAAATGAGCCCAAGGGCCGGGACTCATCCTGGATGCCGGCCCGAGCCCGACGGATGGTGTCGGAAACGGCGCGCAGGGCCCGATCCTGTCCCACCACCCGGCCGGCCAGGTGGTCTTCCATCCGGATCAGCTTCTCGATCTCGCCTTCCAGCATCCTGGACACCGGTATGCCCGTCCATTTGGAAACGATCTCGGCCACATCCTCCTCGTCAACTTCTTCCTTCAGCATCTTGTCCGTCTGCTGCTTCTCCGCCAGCTGTTGCGAGAGCGCCCCGCTCTGCTTCTGAATTTCCGCGAGCTTGCCGTAACGGATCTCGGCCACCCGTTCCAGGTCTCCCCGCCGCTCTGCATTCTGCTCTTCGATCTTCAAGGCATCCATTTCTTCTTTGAGCCGATTCAGGGATTCTATCATCTCTTTCTCGGCCTGCCAGCGCAGTTTGAGGGCGTCGCTTTTCTCCTTTAAATCGGCCAGCTCTTGGATGAGTTTGTCCAGTTTCTCCTTGGCGCTCCGGTCTTTTTCCTTCTTCAAGGCCTGACGTTCGATCTCCAACTGGATGATCCGCCGCTCGAGCTCGTCGATCTCCTGTGGCATGCTGTCGATCTCGATGCGGATGCGGGATGCCGCTTCATCTATCAGATCGATCGCCTTGTCGGGAAGATAGCGGTCGGCGATGTAGCGATGGGAAAGCGTGGCGGCCGCCACCAACGCCGCATCCTTGATCTCGACGCCGTGATGCACCTCGTATTTCTCCTTGAGGCCGCGCAGGATGGAGATGGTCTCCTCCACCGAAGGCTCCCCCACATAGGTCTGCTGGAAACGGCGCTCCAAAGCCGGGTCCTTTTCGATGTACTTCTTGTACTCATTCAACGTCGTTGCCCCCACACAGCGGAGTTCCCCGCGCGCCAGCGGCGGCTTGAGCATGTTGGACGCATCTACCGCCCCTTCTGCGGCTCCGGCTCCGATAATGGTGTGGAGCTCATCGATGAACAAGATCACCGCGCCCTCCGATTCCTTGATCTCCTTTAAAACGGCCTTGAGGCGATCCTCGAATTCCCCGCGGTATTTGGCGCCGGCCAAGAGCGAGCCGATGTCCAGCGCGACCAGCCGCTTGTCTTTCAAGGACTGGGGCACATCCCCGTCGGCGATACGCTGGGCCAGGCCTTCCACAATGGCCGTCTTGCCGACTCCTGCCTCACCGATCAGGACCGGATTGTTCTTGGTTCTTCGGGACAGGATCTGGATCACACGGCGGATCTCATCCTCCCGGCCGATCACCGGATCGAGCTTTCCTTCCCGAGCCAGCACGGTCAGGTCCCGGGCATATCGCTCCAGCACCCGGTACTTGCCCTCCGGCTCAGGATCGGTGATGCGGTGCGAGCCGCGGATGGCGGCCAAGGCCTTGAGTACGGCGTCCTCGGTGACACCCTGCGACGCCAGCGATTTTTTCGCCGCACTCGAAGGCCCCTTGAGGATGCCCAGAAAGAGATGCTCGGTCGAGATGTACTCGTCCTTGAGCTTGTCGGCTTCCTTCTTGGCGATCCGCATGATTTCCCGCAATTCCTGGGACATGAAGACCTCTCCCCCGCCTTCCACGCGGGGAATTTTCTGCAACTCCTGCTCGAGTTCGGCCTCAATCCGGGCGGTATCGCTTTCGATCTTGGCCAGCACGGATTTCACGATATTGTCTTCCTGATGAATAAAGACCCACATCAGATGTTCGGGCAGCAGAGACTGATGGCCCATCTCTTCGGCCTTGGCATGCGCCTTTTGGAAGGCTTCCTGAGACATGATCGTGAACTTATCAAGATTCATCACCTCTTCTCCCTCAGCTCATTTTATCCTTCAATTTCTGGAGATAATTGAGTGCCTCCAAGGGGGTCATGCGCTCGAGTTCGAGGCCTCGGATCTCCTTTTGCAGAGCTGTAAAGCGCTCGAGCTCGCGGTCCTCCTCAAAGAGCAGGTATTGCGCGGTATCCTTCTTCGAAGATGTCCGATAGGCGATCCTAGGCACACCGGCGGCATCCAGCTCCTTTTTCTCGAGATTGAACAAAATCTCTTTCGCACGCTCGATGACCGGACGCGGAATACCGGCCAGTTTGGCCACATGAATGCCATAGCTCTGGTCGGAGGGACCGGGCACGATCTTGCGCAGGAAAACGATCGTATCTTTATGCTCCTTGACGGTCACATGGTAGTTCTTTATACGACCCCTGGTCAGGGCCAGCTCGGTCAGCTCGTGGTAATGGGTGGCGAAGAGGGTTTTGGGCCGGGCTTCTTCCCGATCGTGCAGATATTCGGCTATGGCCCAAGCGAGGCTGAGCCCGTCAAAGGTGCTTGTCCCGCGACCCACTTCGTCCAACAGGATCAGGCTTCGAGAGGTTGCATTATTGAGGATGCTGGCGGTCTCGAGCATCTCCACCATAAAGGTGGATTGGCCGACACTTAAAAAATCCATGGCCCCGATCCGGGTGAAGATACGGTCCACGATCCCGATCTCCGCCTGTCGCGCCGGCACGAAAGAACCGATCTGGGCCAGGATGCAGATCAGGGCCACCTGGCGCAGATAGGTGGATTTGCCCCCCATATTGGGGCCGGTGATGATCAGGATCTGATCGTCCTGTCGATCCATATAGGTGTCATTGGGGATAAAAGGCTCATCTTGGGTCACCTCGA
>Ga0180437_10002701_pt1 | contig 27634 bp, 49 predicted proteins | sample SS_ome_4_FD_132410 | JGI IMG/M metagenome (GOLD analysis project Ga0180437, IMG submission 132410) | Hypersaline lake sediment archaeal communities from the Salton Sea, California, USA - SS_3_D_1 metaG | ecosystem: Environmental > Aquatic > Non-marine Saline and Alkaline > Hypersaline >...
AAATATATAATCCTATCGGTGCTTTTAGTTTGCCACGTAAGGCAAGAGCGTCTGTTGGCTTTCATTTAGCCGGTCTATTGCCAGGTGGTAAGGTCAAACAGCTTGATAATAACAACACTAAAAACGGATCTAAGCTAAGAATACAGAGATCAACTTCTAAGAACTTTTTTAATGCTACGGTTTATAAGTTTGATGAAGACATTTTAGAAGATGATAAGTTCAGAAGTGTTATCACAACACTTAATACAGATAGTAGGGAGCGCATACCTGTTGGTGTGCGTCCACTTATTATTGAATCAAAAGGTTTAAGAACTCTTCAGGGTGCAGTAAGTATTGCTGCAAGTGCTACATCGAGAAGACTTAATAAGTACAAGTTCGGTGCTGAGTACTTAAGGGGAGTTAAGCTTAACTTTAAGGCTGGATTTGATTTAGAAGTAGGTGACGTTGTTTTATTTGATTTCGGATCTCTTCAGGTCACTGACATTAAGGATGGCGGGACTCGAGAGGGTGAAGTCAGACTTATGCAAATCGATAATAAGTCATTAAACATCAGAACTGGCGAGATTAGTTTAGATTTAGTTGATACAAACTTTGAAGCTGACAACAGGTTTGGTCTTATATCACCTGCTAGTTTTATTAAGTCAGGCATTGATGACCAGAACTTTGTTATTGAAGCATCTTTTAATACGACTGACTTTGGCCAGAATGAATTTCGCAAATGGGAGGACTTCATAGGCTCTGAAGTGACCGTCAGAGACATTGATGGTACTACAAGTGGTAGTGCAGTGCTCCAATCTATAACTGGTAACTCTTTTGAGGTTGCGACCAGTCTTGGTTTTACGCCTAGTGCTGGTCAGTTATTGGAGTTTAGTGATTATCAGGTTACACAGCCACTGGCTAATGTTAAGTTGTTATACGTATCTCAGTTTGACGGTGTTAGTTTTCCTGATGGAGACCCGTCTTATAAGATGCTTTAGGGGGATTTTATGGCCGATATACCAGGTGATTTAGATAAAATAAATGACATTGAGGTTGCTGCAAATGCACCTGTAACAGAGTCATTGATGAGTCGTTTGGGAGCCAATATAAATGCTCTTATTGATCTTCAACCTGAGTTTACTGAGTTCAACGCTTCTGGTAACTACACTGTGCCTGGTAAGTCAGGCGATACCGTGACTCTCTTAGCTATCGGCTGGGGTGGCGGCGGTGGAGGTGGCGGTGGTGAATCCGGTCCCGGTGCTAACGGTGGTGGTGGCGGTGGCGGCGGAGGCGGTGCCAGGTTTGGTATCTCGTTAACGACTGCTACTGCAGGTGCTGTTTTACCAGTTGTTGTTGGTGCTGGTGGTAACGGTGGCGGTGAAGGTTTAAATGGCAGTGGCGGGGGATCATCTACTTTTAACGGCGCTCTTTTTAGTGCTGGTCGTGGTGGGTTTCAAGCAACTGGTACACCTGGCGGAGCTGGAGCTGCGGACATCACTAAAGGTGGTGCCGGTGGAGCTGGTGGAGCATCTTCTTCTGATGGTGGACGCGGTGACAGAGATTCTTTAGCCACAGGCGGAATTGGTGGTAGTCAGTCTGCTTCTGGTGCTGACTCGTCAGGCGGAGGCGGAGGCGGCGGAGCTGGTCCGGGCGCTAACGGAGGCGCTGGTGGTAACGGCGGAACAGTTGGAAGTCGTGACGGATCAGATGGCGCATCACCTGCTGCAAACACTGGCGCTGGAGGCGGCGGAGGTGGTGGCGGATTTGGAGTCATCAGCCCAGGCGCTGGTGGATCTGGTGGTGATGGCGGAAGTGGTAAGGTTATTATCTTAAGCTTTGCCGGATCGACTGTCTTTTAATGTCAGCTAAAGATGCACTGTTGAGCTATTATGAGCGACAACTTAAGAAGACAAAAAACGGTCGCACCAGAAAACGCCGTAACGCAAAACCTGAAGAAGTTGCGGTCAAAGAAATTCTCTCCTGGTGTGATAAGAATAACTGGAGTGTACACAGAGTTGAGTCGAAAGCCGTCTACTCTGCCGCTGCCGGTAGATATCTACGTGGACAAGCTGTGCCTGGATTTACAGACCTTGTCGGAAACACCGACACAGGACAAGCTGTCTTCATCGAAGTTAAAGCTAGAGGCAAACGAGCCACAATTAAACCCCATCAAACGGAGTTTATACGTGATAAAATACGCACCGGTTGCTTTGCTATGTGTGCTGATACTGCTGACTATTTGGGTAACAATTGGGTTGTTTATTCAGCCCTTAGTACCGAACTAGGAAAGAAGTACTTAAGCGATTTGCTTCCTAAGTCGCGTTCTTAAGTGATCCATGTCTATGTTCGGGCATGTTTTCTGATCAGTAAACTCGTAGTGACCAAACACGTAGTCGGGCCCTATTCCGTGGCGTAGATAAATATCCAGATACAAGCTGTCGAGACTAATATACTGATCGAAAGTAAAATTATCATCACCAATAAGGCAGACTCCAAGTGAATTGGTATTATGTCCCCTAACGTGCGCGCCAATTTCTGTTTCGACTCGACCCATTTGGATTGTACCGTCTCTTTTAATAATGTAATGGTATCCGACATCTCGCCAACCTCTGTCTAAATGCCATCGCCTAATGTCTTCAACATCAAAGTCACGACCGTTAGGCGTTGCACTACAGTGAATAATAACCTTGTCAGGTTTATTTACTTTCCTTTTACTGTCGCCCACACGCCAGCCTCATAGTCTGCTACTTTTGCAGCTACTATAGTCTTTAGTGGAATACGCAAAGCCTTACATAAAGGCCGCAACTTTTGAGCTTTAAGACCTGTTTGACCGCGCTCAACCTTTCCGACAAATCCAACACTCGTACCGAGTGCCTGTGCTAATGCTGATTGAGAGATCTTCTTCTTCTCTCTAGCCGATCGAACTACTGCTGCTAACTCTGCTGCCATTTGCATCTCCTATTTTTAATGCGTGATCCGCATCATCTTTTAATATCTGTTTATCATCAAGCCTCTTTTTTAGGTTTTTTATAACCTCAGCTTGCTGTCTTAATATATTCCTTAAGTATTCTATTTCAAGATCTCTTGAGTCCATCATCTAGTCCTTAAAAAAAGGGGAGACTTGCTCCCCCCTAAACAATCTAAGGAGTAGCAAGAATTAAGCCCCAGGGTTTATGCCCCTTCTGCCTGCACCAACACCCTGACGAAGCGGTGATGATTCAGGTAGATCAAGTGGCAAAGCTCTTGAAATGTAATCATCCAAGAATCGCTGCATTTTATCGAGCAAAGAATCCACTCGAGTCTCATCTGGCCCGATAAGACGTGCTGCAAGTCTGGCTGACTGAGAGCTTAATAATTCAATCTCTAATAAATCCCATAGCTGCATGATATCCACTACAGCTTCATTCTCAGGCATAGCTAAAGCTTCGCCTTCACCTAGTTCAATCACTCGACCACCATGTGATTCTGGCAAATCCAAAATCGGTTGCGATTGAAACCATTGTTTGTATGCTCTTAATCCATCAAGATACGAGCGCAATCTTTGCGCATCAGCTTCACTAACTGCTGAAGCGTTGCCTGATTGAGACTTTGCCCACTCATACTTAAATCGTCGCGAACGGCGTATGAATCCGGCAATATCATGATTCTGTACAGTTGACATGTATTCCCCCTAATTAGGTATAGTTAACTTTTTCCTATTAGAGAGAAATTTTTACTACCTGTCAAACTACTGGTGTGTAAACTGGCTCCGTTGGCAGATTTTTCTCAACTTCTTCAATCTCTTCAACCGTTCTATCATGACCACGGATAGCATATATCTTATGCACTATGTCGAAATAATCCTTACGCCATGCTGCTCTATCGCCTGGGTCAGGGATAGTTCTAAGGTGTTCAAGCAAGTCATCTACAATTGGCTCAAGTCTCGGGTCTTCAGCTGGTCCATAAACAGGGACCTCTACTATTTTCTCAACCGGCACTTCTTTAATGATTTCTTTCTCAACAACTTTTTCAACCGGCACTTCTACAGTCTGTGGTGGTTGTGATTTTAGCTCAAGAATCTCATTAGTGAGGGTGACGCAGTTTTCACACGGCTCTTGTATCGGCGTGTCCTGCTCTTTAGGTGAGTTGTCGTTATCTTTAACTGGCTCTGAGTTATACAGGTTTTTCCGACCCCAAAAAGCCACAACAGCGCTCCAGATAGATGGTACACACAATGCTACACCGATAGCTATAGTAAAACCAAGAGCAAAGATCACTCTTCGCTCCATTTTCCGCACAGCTGATAATGGCCCCTTACCGCATCGTTTCTGTGGTTGTATCCCTTTATGTCGCGCTCTTCGCCAACATCTATTTGGTAAGGGCAACACTGCCATTCTTTTTCATTGTTTGGTTGCGCCTCAAAAACCATCGTTTCGTATTTTCTATCAAAGCCTAAATCCATCATTTCTTCTGCGCCGACAGGGAAATATTCACCAACAGTGCTTACTATGTATCCACCAACATAAGTATTAAGTCTAAACTTACAGTTGTTTGCTCCAATAAAGTGTCCAGGATGAGGCATCCATATCCAGTCTTCTTTTTTCACGGCAATCTTTCTTCTACGTACTGTTTAAATGTTTCAGCTTCTCTCACAACCCAGTTGGTTCCGTTTTTAAAGTAACACTTAGCACTAGCGTCTTTGCCATAATGCTCAAAGCGTTGCTGGTCATAGTTAAACACACAGAAATTGTTGTTTTCAAAAAACTCTTTGTATTTGTCAATGATACTTAGTGAGGTTCTATACATAGTAAGAAGCTTTTCATAATTAGCTTTTGAAGCCGTGAGCTCTGTCTTAACCTTTTTTAGTTCTTGCTGTGTCTTAGGATCCGGCCTGTACTTAACAACTGTCTTCACTTGAGGCTCAGGCTTTTTTTGCACTTCTTCTTTTTTTACTTCTATCTTCTTTATCAGTTTCGGTCTTTTGTCTTTGTAGTCTGTAATGATCAAGGTTGTTATCGCTATGATGGCCACTGATAAAAAGATCGCGGCCCATTTATTCATTTATTTCTCCATTCAGGTGGGTCACGCAGGTCAATTAAAACCTGCGAAAACGTTAAAACGATTAAAAATACTAATATCAAAAATACTATCAAAACGGCATTTCTTCTGACAGATCAACCTCAGGCGCTGGTGCATGGTTAGGTAAACCAGAATCGGTCACTGAGCCTTGAAACTTGCTGTTCACATAAGCTAAGTTCTTGATCGTCCCGTCTTGTTTTTCTTTTTGTTTCACATAAACATTAAAAAGGTTTCCACGTAGTGAATCCCATTTATCCACAAGTTGCTCAACACCATCAACGTCAGTATCAAGGCCAACATCAGACATAGTTTTTTTAAGATAACCCAAAGATCGTGCTGCATAATCACCACTCAAGTACCATGTTTGCCAAAGCTTACGTTTTGCATGCTCGCCAGTTGCTACAACTAATTCAAGCTGAAAGCTGTCACCAAATCTTCCTGCTAAATCTAAAGTCATGTTATCAAGCCGACAGATGTAATCGCCCTCAGGTATTGCCACCCAACCTGTTGTCTCTACTTCTTCTGCGTTGTCAAATAGTCCCATGGTTATTTGTCTCCTGTTAATTGTTTTAGTAATTGTTTGTAGTCTAAATCCATTATTTCGGGGAGTTTTCCTGATCGGTCACCGGCGTTAAGGTTTGGGTTTCCTTTTGTTGCAAACTTTCTATTCCCTTCATTGTCGATATAACAGTAGAAGATAAAGTCGCAAAGACCTGAGATAACTTTTCTCGCTGATCCAGATAACGTTGTGTCGGTATAAGACCGTTTGATCGATTTCTCTTCAAGGTCTCTAGTTTCTGCATGAGAGATAAATATAATTCCATATCCTGCTTGAGTGAGCGCCGATACGACTCCCATAAATTCGTTTTTAACAAGGCCATACCCCTTTCCGAAACTAAGATCAGACATATGTGTTATGCCTTCCTTCTTACAAATATAAGTCTCTGCCATCTTGTAAGCGTTGTCAGCAGTATCAAAAACAATTGTTTTGAATTGCTTCTTATCTCTTTGCTGAAGCAACTGCTTAGCTATTTCTCTCACATCACTCCATCCCTGCGGATCAAGCTTATAGATCTCTTGAAACTTATGCCCAGGCTCTGTCGCAATAAATAATGCTTTATCAAAGTTTGAGCAAAAGGTTGTTTTCCCAGACTTTGGTGCGCCGTAGATAAGAAACGTGTACTCATGTATGTCTGATGTCGGTTTTGATTTAGTCGATGGTAGTTTCATTTGCGTCCCTTACGTTATCGCCTGTAATGATGCGGCGTAGACTATCGCGTTTCATGTCATTTATTCTACTTATAAGCCTAGTGTGCTTTGATGCCAATACTCTTAGTTCAACAATTATGTCCTTCTCCTGAACTTTAGTCTCATCAAGATAAGAAGCCAAGGTGCGAACCTGCTCCCGCATCTCTAATAACTCCGTTATAAGTCTAGCTGTATTCATAAACTGACGCCCTTAGTAATATTTTGTGTACTATACTTTTTTGTACAGGTCTAGTCAAATAAAAAACCAGCCAGTAGAAAGAGTAGATGGGCATCAGTGTCTAGATACTGGCTGGCTCAAAAGAAGTGCTTATTTGTCTATTGCATTATAGAGGTCTGTCTATTATGCTCATTGAACCCGTTTAAGTATACATATACATCTTAGTACGCATTTTGTCTAACATAATATAGAGGGGTTTATGGGCGTGAATGAAGGATTATCGGTTGGGGAGGCAATGGCCCAGATCGACTGGGATCCGCTAGACCTGAATTTCAGACAGCAACTGATTGAAAAAATTACAAAAGGCACTGACGTTTCACGCCTGGATCTCGTCAATGACCTTAAAATGCAGCAAAATGACCTGTTTTATTCAAAACACCCCACTTATTTGAACCATTTCTACAACGCCACCGATGGTGGTAAGTTCTATCCTGACTACCTAGGTCTGGCTCAGTACTTTAAAGATGAGCTGCACTTTATATGTGATGACTCTTATCAATATATATATAACGGCACCCATTTCGTAGATATATCTAACAAAATGTTACGACAAAAAGTCATGGAGCTCACCTCAGATCACCTGCGACCCGCACACCTTGAGCAGTTCATTAAATTCATAACAGCTCATTGCGCACTACCTATTGAAGACTTTAAAACTCGTGAAGGACTACTCAACCTTAAAAACGGTGTGCTTGATATAAAAAGTGGTGTCATGTACACGCACTCACCAACCTATCGATTCAGATACGTACTGGATCATGAGTACAACAAATCAGCTCAGTGTCCTCAGTTTTTACGCTTCCTAAATTATATATTTCAAGACAGCCCAGGACTTATCAACTTAGTTGGTGAAATACTAGGGTACACAATCATCGGCGGAGAGCCTACAAAACACCGTGCCTTTATGTTCTATGGCTCTGGCCGAAATGGCAAATCCACCCTACTGGACACCACACGTGAACTACTAGGAAAGAAAAACGTATCGTCTGTCTCTATGAAACTTATCGACAAACCCTTTAGTGCTGTAAGACTTAGCGGAATGCTTGCAAACATTGTTGAAGAATCACCTCACCAAATCGATGCTGAAGCTTTTAAAAATATCGTCGGTGGTGGTACTATCAGTGCTGCTTTTAAAGGCAGAGATGAGTTCGACCTTAAGGTCAACTGTCGTATGTTCTTTGCCTGTAACGAATTCCCACACTTTAAAGACGCCACTAAAGGCAATAGAGATAGGTTAGTCATTGTGCCATTTAACAAATACATACCAGACAGTGAGCGAGACACAGATATACTCGTTAAACTTCGATCAGAACTCTCAGGCATCTTAAACTTTGCACTTGATGGATACCGTAGGCTTAAAAAAAATGGGGATAAGTTTACTGTGGTGCGTGAAGTTGAAGAAGCTCATAAAGAGTTCATAGTCTCAACCGATAACGTGGCCGCGTGGGCTGATGAAAATATAGAAAAAGAAGAACATAGTTTCGCTGTGGTTGATCTTATGTATCAAGATTATAAGAAATTCTGTGAAGACAACGGTAACCATTGCACCAATAAAGATACGTTCTCTAAGAGATTGTGCGTGATGTTAGACCAGAAAACCTCTAGAAAATGGACAGGACAACGTAGAATTAGGGTGCATGAAGGGGTTAAATGCACTGGGCCAATCTATAAATTCAACCAAAATTGGACAGGCTAAGGTTTTTTGGACAGTACCTGTCCAGTAGCTTGTCCATAGTTAAGTTATTGAATTGTTTTATTTATTTTAATTTTGGACAGCTGGGACAGGTTTTTTTAAAAAAATGGAATTATAAAAAAAGAAAATAAAATAAGAGATAAAAGTACATTTACCTGTCCACTACCTGTCCAAGAGCAGGTGCGTCAAAAAGAAAGGTTAGACATGGATCTACCAGAAGGAAACAGGCCATACGAGTGGGTGAAGGTTCAGTTAATGGGTCAGGCTGATAATCATTGCGAGCAGCGCTACTCTCAGTTCGGTCATCGCATTGAGTTCTTAGCTGGAGTACGCTGGATGCTCGACTACATGGACCGTCACGAGCTTTTAGGTGTGTTAAGTGAGACTTTAACAGACCCAAACCCTAACGCATCGCTAACTCAAAATAAGGAGCTCAAATGATAAGTGAGATATTAGATCAATTCCTTCACACCATCTGGGGCGCACTACTAGCATCACTGGCTGCTTACCACGGCGCATCACCAATAGTGTGTTGTTTGTTTTCGATCGTGTGTATTTTACCAAGGGAGTTAGTAGATCAGTGGCCGATTGAGCGTCCTATGGATACTGTGATTGATCTGGGTTTCTTTGGATTGGGTGGATTGATTATTGCATTGATTCTCTGAAAAGGAGTGAGAGATGAGTGTGTCGATAATATTACTATTAGCAGTTCAGGTTTATTGTTCGAATCCGGAGAACAACATCAAATATGCAAGACAATTTGAAGCAGAGAGTTGGATGAGAGAAGCAAGATGTGAGCATGAGTTTCATAAGTGCATAGCCGCTAAGGGTGAGGATGTTTGCGTGAAGGAGAGAGATCGTGAAGATTGAGAGACCTGATTGGTTTAGTTTAGCATTCGATATAGATTTCAAAAGCAAAACAGTTGGAGAATTAGATCTATGGTTCGACCAACACGTCGAGCCTATCAACAAGATGCTGAGTGAGGGTGTTGAGATATATGGAGATCATAATCTAGGAAATGGTTCGGCACCATACTATAGCTTTGCTTATGAACAAATACCCCATTCTGCTCATCGCGCCATACTCATAAACATCGAACCAATCCAAAAAGAAACTGCTGAGGATGTGTTGAGGGATATTGTTAAGGCGTTTCATCCAGATGATTATGAAACCGATACTAAAGCCTTTGATTTAATTCACAGAGCCAAAGCAGTATTGGAGCAAGAGTGAGAATCAATAAACTATCTGGCTACTATGAAGGACCCGACGGTGTATTTTATGATTTTAAACACAACGAGATATTTGAATTAATTTATGATGGCTGCGAAATTTATCGAAAGAATGTTGGAATAGTGGGAAAGCGTTATAAATATAAGACTACGATTTCAAGAACTAGAAATGCCGTATTAACCGGTATGACTAATGTAATAAGGTTAGGTGCCATATGACTGACACGAAATATCCAGAGTGGTTCTGTAAGTGGCGGGATGAGCAGAACGCTAAGTTATATGAAATAGAACAGCACGATGTATGGGCCTATGACTGGGGAGCTAACGCCACCTACGACAAGTTAAAGGATGAGATGAATCATTATAGACAATGGTCAGACAAGCAATCCGAGGCCATAAAGCTTGCTAAGGACAGAATACATAGCGATATATGCGGAAGCAAATGCGTTCATGAGTGCGAGGCTTTAACCAAAGTCCAAAGCATATTGGGGGGTAAGAAATGACTGAATGTCCAAAATGCAGAGCAAGAGAGATCAACGGAACGTTAAGAACTTATGACGGTTATGTCCCTAAGCTTGAGGCTGAGATTGAGAGGCTGGTCGAGGTTATTGATAGCTTACTAACAGCACCAGATGCACAGTGCTTTAGTGAGGCAAGAGTCAGAGCAGAGCAGATGTTAAAAGAACATAGAGGTGAGAATGAGTAAGCCGAGAGAGTTTTGTGTTAAATGCCACAAAGAAATGATTGAGAGTGACTACGATGCAAGGCTTGCAGAATCCAAGAATTGGAACGATGGCTATTCTAAAGGTATTAAGCAGGGCGAGAAACAAACAAAAGAAGCCGCCGACAAACTGGCTGAGGCTTTGGATAGTTTTAATCAGTTACTAGAGAATGAGTTTGGGCATAAAGTATGCGGACCTAAAGATAGATGCGGTGACCATGGGTTAACTGATTCAGCAAAAGTAATGCACCAGTGCTATGAAGCATCCAAACAAGCCCTCAAAGAATACAGAGGTAACAATGACTAAACTACGCATGTACCTACCTGAACACATGACACGAGAACACGAGAAAGCCATCGATAGAATAAGCATGCAGTTCGCATCTCGTGGTTGGCCTAAAGAGCAAATCATAGAGTTCTGGCAAAGACCTGTTGATAACCTGAATGGCTTCTGTCCACTAGAGGCAGTGTGCAATGATAAGCCTGAATTAGCACAGTTAGTGGCTGATAAAACACTTAAAAGATTTGATCAATTAGCGTATGACATAGAGGCAGCTGCACATGAAGAGCAAAGACTGATCAAAGAAGCATGGAAAGCTGATGATAGTGTAGTTGAGATAAAGGTTGTTGAGGATGAGTGACGTAACAATAGGTGGCCCAGATAGTGGTAAAGGTATCGGCAGTGAACCAGCATATCCCGCAATGGTTGATGTTGAATATAGTAAAACTCATATAATGACAGAGCAAACACCGGGTCTAACCAAGCGCGAGTATTTTGCAGGGTTGGCTATGCAGGGGATTGTATCTCAAGATGCTGATTTTATAAAGGCAACTTACGACAAGGGCTACTCGATAGCATCTATGGCAGTTGAGCAGGCAGACGCACTCATCAAGGAGTTAAGTAAATATGAGTGACGAACCAATAATATTTCACAGTGAAGAGTCAATTCCTAAGCCTAAACCTGGATACTACGCTGAGGTCCGGTATGTTAAGATTGACACGACAAAAGACGCAGTTCTTGATAAACTGATTAACATGGATCGCCACACCGCAAAGGTGGGTGATATTCTCGACTTGCAAATACTAGCGAAGGCAGCGTTGGATGGATCAGAAGAGCTGGGAGAATCTACACCAGAGCATTTATCAAGAACTAATGGGAGTCAGGAAAGAACTGACAGAGATTAAAGTCGAAATAGCAATGCTGAAAGTCAAAGCCTCATTCTGGGGTGCTGCTGCATCGTGTCTGGTCTTTCTGCCATCACTAATAATTTATATATTCAACAAATGAGATCTTTTAACAAGTACTGGGATAAGTACGGTTTATTGGTTCAAAAAGACGGTGATGGTGGAGACACACTCAACCGTATGGGTCACTGGGCTATAGGTAAGTACATATGTGGCTCAGACGTCTCAAGGTACTTCTCTTATAAAGTTAACAGATACCTTCATAACGGTGATGGTGTTTATAGGCGTCACCCAGATCCAGAGATGTGGTACTCAGACTGGGATAGAGCGACACGAGATCAGTTAACACCATTGGTTATTGCTTTAGGTTTAATCGGCGATACGCTACTGCTTAAAGGTTTAAGACGTCAGATGTTTAAGAACTTCTTTATGACAGTTAGACTTTGGCCTAGAAACGTTTGGAAGGATAAGGATGAGCACAACAGAAAAGCTGCCCGTTGGCGTCCATGGTCTGATGCTACTTTTCGCGATGTTCTTATATCCCATCTTGCTTTGCATATTCGTGCTGGCAGGTATTGGTATTGCTATCCGTTACTTCTTATTATGGACTTGGAACTACTGGGCGGCGCTATTATCAAGACAGCATTTGGTCGCTTCAACAAAAAAGTCAGAGGCGGGGATGACCTCAATTATGCTGCACGAGTCTTTCAGGCAAAAGAAATATACCCCACTCCGTTTAGTTACCTTGCAAGAAAGGTCTATAAAAGAAGACCACACTTGAGAGATATTAATACTAAGTACAGTGAATTGAAGTTAGATTATGAGACTGAGTCAGGACCACAATCAGCGTTTCAATACTATTGCTCTAAAAAGGAGTACGCATGTCCACCGTTAGACTTATTGTACAAGCCGTTCTTGGAAGCTTTATAGTAGCCGTTATCATCACTGCCTGTGGTAAGAAAGAATCTACTGAGCAAGCAGCACCTAAGCCAAGTGTGCAATGTAATGCAATGTACAGAGAAGCCTCAGACGGTATGGGTACTATGTTTCAGTTTGATGCAGCTAATGTCAGATGCTATGGACGTATAGGCCAGAGCAAAGCAGAGTGCGTATGGAGACGGCTTCGTTAAGAAATATTAACGTAAAAAACCCTTAAGTTTTCTGCTCAGGTACCGATAGGTATAATGTTACTTAGGGAGTTAAGATGTCTATTCAAGAACAAAACCTTACAGAAGCATTAAAAATAGGAATGATAGATTGGTTTCAATATTTGGAAGCTGTTCGTAAGCTTTCGAGACAAACTTCTTAAGTAACGATAACTAGTTTGTCGGGGCCTTCGGGCCCCTTATTTATAACCAAGGGAGCGTTATATGTTGCATGTATGTACAATGTGTCACTCAGTAGATAAGCCAAAAAAGGTCACACCAGGTAGTTTCATTATGGAGGTCTTTTTATGGATGCTGTTTTTCTTTCCTGGAATTATCTATAGTCTTTGGAGAGTCACTAATAAGAAGAAGGTTTGTAAGTGTTGTGGTAGTGAACACATAGTGCCAAAAGAGTCTATTGCAGCTAAAAAGATAATGTCGGCGAGCTAGTTATGTTGATACTCATTGTGGTAGGTATATCTTATTTAGTATGGAGTTGTTTTAATGTCTAAAAAAGTAATTCAAAGAGATGTCGAAGTACGTAAGGATGTGTTCGGCAAAGAGAGCAGGCGGTTCAGGGACGAGATTTATAATCCATGGAAGGATAGATTTGATCGTCTGTTAGAAGAGATTATATGGGAGAAAGGCCAGGAAAATAGACCTAAGTCTAATGGCGAAGAAGAAGAAAAATAGTTACGCTTTAGGGCGTGAAGAAGTATAAAAGCATTCTTGTTATTTCGGACACACACTTTCCATATAATCACCCGGACACAATAGCTTTTTTAAAAGCCTGTAAGAATCATTACAAGCCAGATAAAGTAGTACACATCGGTGATGAGATTGATGGTCACGGCATTAGTTTTCACAACAGTGACCCTGACCTACTATCACCAGGCGATGAGCTACTCACTGCTATCAATAGATTAAAAGTTCTATACACGATGTTTCCTGAAGTGGATCTGGTTGAAAGTAACCATGGTTCATTGGTGTATCGCAAAGGTAAGGTGCATGGTATTCCAAGACATGTGTTTAAGAGTTATCGAGAAGTGCTAGAGGCCCCTAGGGGTTGGAAGTGGCATTTTGATTTAACTCTGACTATGAGTGATGGGAAACAAGTGTACTTCACACATGGCAAAAGCAGTGCACATGCAAAGCTATCTCAATCGATGGGTATGAGTGTGGTGCAAGGTCATTATCACGAGAGATTTGAAGTGATCTACTGGGCTAACCCTAACGGTTTGTACTGGGATATGCGAGTGGGTTGTTTGATAGAAGATAAGTCTTTAGCGTTTGCTTATAACAATACAAATCTAAAAAGACCGATCATAGGTATTGGTGTTATTATTAACGGTCACCCTAAGCTGGTCCCGATGGTTCTTGATAAGAGAGGTCGTTGGTGCGGAAAGTTACTGTAGAAATAATAGAGTGGATCGATCCTTATTCTGTTGACGAGTGGTCAGAGATGTCAAGTTTTTCAAGCAAAATCAATCGTGTTACATCTATTGGTCAAGTTTTAGATGAGACTTCTACTGAAATAGTGATGGCATTAAATTATGCACCTGCTGATGATCATGCTTCATGTATAATGGTGATTAATAAATCCACGATCACTCAAAGGCGTAAAATCGATGTCAACAAGGTTCAAAAAAAACGCAGATGAAGTAGCGTACTTACTTGAGTGCGATGAAGACATGTATAGATTCAGGCTCACACTGATAAGTGGTGGCGAGATAACTCCCCAGATGTTTATAAATGCATTGGTTGCGTTTGTAGATGACCATATCCACGAGCCAGAAAAACTATTTGATGAGATGGGGATAATGGACTACCCTCTGCAGTAAAAAGGGGGTACGGCGGTGCAGTATCACTGTAAGTACGATGAATTAAGGGATCCAGACTTATTAACACCACATCCACGCAATGCTAATAAGCATCCTGATCGGCAGATTGAGTTGTTAGCTAAGATTATTGATCATACTGGGTTTAGGCATCCTGTGGTGGTTAGTAAGACCAGTGGATATATAGTTGCAGGTCACGGGAGAGTGCAAGCTGCTAAAAGGTTACGCATTGAGGTGCCTGTACAAGAGCAGCACTTTGCTAACGAGGCTGAAGAGTTTGAGTTTCTAATAGCTGATAACAAAATATCAGAGTTAGCAGAGCACGATGATAACGTGATGATAGAGGGTATTAAGGAATTAGAGATTGAAGACTTTGAGCTATTAGGTTTAGAGGATTTTGATTTGCCTGTAGAGCCAGAAGAAGCACAGTGTGATGAAGACGAGGTACCGGAGAATGTTGATACTAGATGTAAACTGGGCGACACTTGGATACTTGGTTCACATCGTCTGCATTGTGGTGATGCTACTGATGTACTACAGGTTGAGAAATTAATGGATGGTGATAAAGCTGACATAACTTTTACTAGTCCACCTTATAATGCGGGGAAAAATATTAGAGGTCACTTTTATGAGAATGACACCGACGACAAGTCAGAAAATGAATATGTAGACTTTTTGTTGTCTTCGTCTGAGTTGTGCTTGCATAATTCAACTTTTGTTTTTTGGAATGTTCAGTTATTGGAAGGGAACAAATATTCATTAACTGATTTTCAATTCAAGAGACGTGACCAGATAAAAGACATTTTGATTTGGAACAAAAAGCAATACCCTCCACATATAAACAAAGGAACTTTTGGGTGTAAGTGGGAATATGTTTTTGTATTATGCAATGACTCTAAATCAAGGTCGTTTCCTTGTCGTTGGCAGGGCAAATTCCCAAATGTGATAGAAACTGAAAATGCGTCGGGCAATGAATATGCAAAAACTCACAAAGCTACATTTCCGGTTTCGTTTCCATCGTGGATCCTTGAAAAAATGGATTTTGCAAAAACAGTTTATGACTGTTTTGGGGGTTCTGGTACCACCATGATCGCCGCCGAGAAGCTAGGCCGCAAATGCTACATGATGGAACTAGACCCACATTACTGCGATGTGATATTATCTAGGTGGGAGAAATACACAGGCAAAGAGGCAAAGCTTGAAGCTTGATTTCAGAGACGGGTCAGAAGACTTCACAGAGATACAAAAAGAATACGCTGCTTACCTGTTAAGCGGTGCTACTCTTAATGAAGTAGAGATCAATGCCAAGTTTGGCGATCAAATAAATCAATTAAGAAACAATCTAGACATTAGAAGATACGTAGCTGATCAAAAGATATTAAGACAAAATAAAAAAGCATTATTAGATCAGATGCACATTGATAAGATAGTAAAACTAATCCCTATGGCTGTTAAGGTATTGGTTCACGGTATGAATCCTAACAGTACTAATAAGCTCACTCCTGATCAGAAGTGGGCTGCAGGTCTTGTATTAAAACCAGGTCTTGCACAGCTAGAGAAGATGTCTATTAACGCTGCGGATTTAGAATTTGAATTTGATGACAACGGAAATGCAATCAGAATCGATAAGCAAGACGAAGCTCTTTGAGAAGACTCAGAGACAGCGTGACGCTATTGATTTATTGGCTTCTAAGAAGCACGCTATGTGCTATGGCGGATCCCGGTCTGGTAAGACCTTTATCATCTGTTACGCTATCATTGTTAGGGCATCAAAGACTAAATCAAGGCATTTAGCCTGTAGATTTAAGTTTAATCATGCAAAGACCAGTCTTTGGCTTGAGACATTTCCTAAAGTATTTGCTCTATGCTTTCCAAACTTGTCGTATAAGGAAAATAAGTCTGATTATTATTATAAATTAAGAAACGGATCAGAGATTTGGGTATCAGGTCTTGATGAAAAAGACCGTACGGAGAAGATATTAGGTAAAGAATACTCAACAATATACTTTAATGAGTGCTCTCAAATTCCATATACCTCCGTCACTATGGCTTTAACTAGGTTAGCTGAGAAAAATGATCTACCAAAGCGTGTATTTTATGATGAAAACCCTCCAACACGTAGACATTGGTCGTATCCGCTATTTATGCTTGGTAAAGACCCTCACACGTATGATTTAAAGAAAAACAAAGACGATTACGGTCATATATTAATGAATCCTCAAGACAATATGGATAATATTGATCAGGAGTATTTAGACTTACTTGATAGTTTGCCTGAAAAAGATAAGCAGCGGTTTTTAAAAGGGGAGTTTAGTGAAGAGGATGATTACTCTATTTACTACGCTTTTGATCGGGAAAAACACGTAAAAAAATGCTTTAGAAACCCTAACTACCCGATTTTAATTGGTATGGACTTTAACGTAAACCCTATGACTGCTGTGGTGATGCAAAACTATGGCGGCAGTACTTACGTCATAGATGAGTTTTGGGAAATGGGATCCGATACGAGAAAGTTTTCTAAACTTATAAAGTTAAAGTATGGAACAGGGCATCAAGTGATACCAGATAGTACGGGTAAAGCTTTAAAGACGAGTGGTGCGGGTTTAAGTGATCACATGATTTTAGAGGAAGAGGGATTTCGCTTGGTTGGTCAGACGAATCCATTTAGGGTTGATAGATATAATTGCGTGAATAATTTTTTTGAAAAGGGTAAGATAACAATAGATCCAAAATGTCAAAAGCTAATTATGGATCTTGAGCAGGTGGCTTATAAAGAGGGATCATCAATGCCAGACACTAAAGATAAGTCATTAACGCATATTTCAGATGCGTTAGGTTATGGTCTTTACTGGATTGAGCCACTATTAAAGCCAAAAGCATCTGTGGGGATGTTGCCAAGGTGATATTTTATGATTGATTTTGAAGTGGATAAAAAAACAGGGTGTTGGAATTGGTTGGGCCATATTAATCCAAATGGATATGCTACTTTTGGTAGGCATAAGTATGCTCATAGAGTTTTTTATAAATCAAACAAGGGTGCTGTGCCTGACGGATATTGTGTTGATCACATTTGTTTCAATAGAAAATGTGTAAACCCAAATCATTTAGAGGCTGTTACTAATAAAGAAAATTGTAGAAGGGGTAAAAACCCTAAAATAAATAAACAACATGCCGAAGAGATTAAGTTTTTATACAAAAAATTTAAACACATAAGGCAAATAGACTTAGCGAATGCTTATGGAATAAGCCGATCTCAAGTTTCACATATTGTAACTAATCGGAAGTGGGTAGGTTAAAATGGCAGAACAGGAAAGACAGTTAGACGGTAACCCAAATCTATTAGACCGAGATGTCCGCAATTTAGTTATAAAGGACATTAAATCTGAAGAAAACAGGGCCAGAAAACGAGAGCAGCAAAAGCGTTTTGATGTTTATCGTGAAAGACAAGACCGATATATACTTGAGCGTCTTGAGCGAGAGTTTTCAGCTAAAACAGTTAATGAAATGCGCAAGATTTTTAGTATTAATTTATCAAAGCGTATCATTGATGAGATGTCTTCTATTTATAACATTGCTCCTGAGCGTGACTTTGCAAAACTAAGTGGCTCAGAGTTAAGTGATGCAGAAATGGCACAGTTAGAAGCTATTTATGAAGAGTGTCGTGTGAATGTGGCTATGAGACAGGCCAACCGCTACTATAACTTACAGGATCAGACGGCTATCATGGCTGTGCCTGATAAGTGCGGTGGTTTGAAAGTTAAGGCCATACCCCAGATGCACTATGATGTTATCCCTGATGCTATTAATCCTGAGAAAGCATACGCATACATACTCAATGTTTGGAATTTTGATCTACATAAGACCACTCGCAACAGTGAGAATGAGCCGACACAGTTAAATAGATACCGTCAGAACGATCGTATGAATCAAGTTATTGCTGATGAGAATGATCGTAAGGCAATGCAAGAGCGATACATTGTGTGGACACCGACTGAGCATTTTGTAATGAATGGCAAGGGTGAGATCCAGGGTGATGTCATGGCCAACCCTATTGGTCGCTTACCTTTTGTTGATGTTGCTGCTGAGAAGGATTTTCAGTTTTTCGTTAGGAGAGGTACAGGTGTTGTTGATTTTGCCTTGGATTTTGGGTTGTTGCTCAGTGATCTTAGTAACATCATACGTTTGCAGGGTTACTCGCAGGCAATTGTACACTCAGAAAAACAGCCGACTAACATGGTGGTGGGTCCTAACCATGTATTGTGGATGCAGCTTGATCCGAATCGTCCTGAGTTGTCACCTAAGTTTGAATTTGCTAGTCCTAGCCCAGATCTTGCTGGCTCATTAGAGTTTCTAGAGACTACACTTCGCTTATTCTTATCAAGTAGAGGTATTGATCCTGGAACTATTAGTGGCAAGGGTGAATCTAAGTCATTTTCTAGTGGTTTAGAGCGACTTCTTGCAATGCTTGATAAGTTTGAGGCCACTCGTGCTGACTTTGATTTATTCAAAGATGCTGAGCAAGAGTTGTTTGATATTCTAGTTCGCTGGTCAAATGTTTTCCAAAAAGTTAAAGACGATCAGGCTTTAGTCCCCTCACTAATGCAGGCGACTGTTCCTGATGATGTCTTTATGGATGTTAAGTTTAACGAGCCTATGATGGTTCAGACTCAGTCAGAAAAAGAAGCTTCTGTACAGTTTAGAGTTGATCAGGGTGTGATGAGTGAGATTCAGGCACTAATGAAGCTTGATGACTTGAGTGAAGAGGGTGCCATTCAGAAGATAAAAGAGAAAATGGAGCACGATAAGTTATTAGAAGAGATGCAGTCTGAAATGGGCATTGAGATTGCTCCTGCACCACTACCTCAAATTGATTTGCAGCCAGAAGATGTAGAGCAAGATGAACTAGAGGTAGAAGTTGGCGAAAATAACTAAGGGCCAAAATCGAATTGAGTCTGTTGAAAGGATGCGTATCAAGTACGACCTTGAAGAGATATTTGGAATATCTTTAAAGGGGACACCTGAGTTGAGGCAGGCTTTAGGCCAGGCAATTATTGATCGCATTGAGAAGCGTACAAAAGAAAAGTCTAAAGACATAAATGAGAAGGCTTTTAAGAAGTATTCAAAGGCCTATCAGAACAGTGATGATTTTAAAGCATCAGGCAAGACCAGCAAGGTAAACATGAGTTTGACTGGTGACATGTTGGCTGATGTCGACATTTTAAGAGACACATCTAAAGAAATAGTTATTGGTTTTACTGACCCTGAAGAGAGTGCTAAGGCTCATGGTCATGTTACAGGTGGCGGAAACCTTCCGAGACGTGATTTTTTTGGATTAAGTCAGCGTGATGTGAACGCTCTTAAGAAGCAGTTTTTACCGGAAGTTAAAGAAGCTATTAAGTTAAAAGAAGACCAGGGTCGGTCTGCATTTGAAGACGCAGTTTTAGGTTTGCTACGGAGATTTGATGGCGAAGGTGAAGGTTAGATTTGACCAGGCAGCTGCTGTAGACCGCGTTCTAAAGGTCTTTAAAAAGGTCAAACAAAACAAACAAATGAATAAAGAGATTGGTGAGTTCGTTACCGATCGCATTCGATTTGAAGCCAGAAGAGAGAAGCCACTTAATAATTCAAGAAAGTTTCCTAACCTCAAAGATTCTACAATAGAGAACAGAAGAAGGCTTGCAAAGTTTAACGCAACACATCCATCATTTACACCGCCTAAGAGTAACGCGACGATAACGGGTCAATTGTTGGAAGCTGTTTTGTATAGAGTTTTCCGTGGTGCTGTTGAGATATTTGTTAGTGACAAGCCCCGCACTCCGTATAGAACAGGACCTAGTTCTAGACAAAAGAAAGTTATTACTAATAAAGAAGTAGATGAGTTTTTAAGAATTATAGGTTTCAATATTTTTACAGCTAAAGGTATAAATAGTGATCCTAAGATAACAAAAAGAATTAACACAATCGTTAAGCGAACACTCAGACGCGCTTTGGCGATTGCAAATAAACTATAGGGGGAATATAATATGAGTGAATCTAAAGACGCCAGTGGCGTGCCTGAAACAGCAGACAGTGTCGCAATCCAGGAGAGTGTAACTACTGCAAGTGTCAGTGACACTGGAGACACCGTTAAGTATGACACCTACCGTAGAACTGTAAGCGAAGCTAAGAGAGCAAAGGCTGAGTTAGAAGAAACTCGAGCTAAGTTAAGTGCTTTTGAACAGCAGAAGCTTGAAGAAGAAGGTAAGTGGCGTGAAGCATACGAGAAATCGCAGAACGAATTAAAAGAAGCGAAATCAAAGTATGCTCAAACAATGGGTGGAGTTGTTAAAGGTAACGCAATGACAGCAATCTTAGATGAGGCTCGCAAAGCAGGATTCCAAGGTTCTAGAAATACTCTAGAGGCTCTTGTCAGTGACAAGTTAGCGGATCTTGAATACGACGATCAACTAAGACCAGTTCAAGACGCAGTTATGTCTGCTGTTAATGGAGTTAAAGAGATCGAACCTAGACTGTTCGGTACTGATGCTCCGAAAGTTGCTGATCATAAACTTAATCCTATTGATGGTGTAGCTCCTGCAGGCCCCGACAGTGTAAAAACGGCTAAGGACGATGAGCTTATGGCTCTTTGGGCTAAGGCAGAACAATAATAATAGGAGAATTTAAAAATGGCTAATGAAGTAGGTAACACTGAATTATCGGCCACTAAACAAGAAGTCATCACTGAGATCGCCCAGCGCGCTCTTATTGCTGCTTCTGTTTATGTGCCTTCTTGGAAGGATCTTTCTAGCCGTGCTGTTAAAGGTGCGTCTCAGATTTCTTTCCCTAAATATTCTAGCTTGTTTTCAGTTGAGAACAGAGCTTCAGCTACTGCTGGATCTAACCAGTTGTCAGCTTTCTCAAAAGACACAATGGATCTGGACGTTCGCGCTCACATCCAATGGGTTGTTGACACTGACGATGAGATTGAATCAACTCTTGATGTACAACGTGAGTACATTGAGCAAGCTTCTAAAGAGCACGCGTCTGATTTCGATCAGCGTGGTATCGCTAAAATGGAAGCTGATGCAATCACTACAACTACTGCTGGTGACATTTCACAAGCTGTATCTCTAGAGATGCGCAGAGTTCTTTGCCAGAATAAAGCAAACATGGATGACCTTTGGTTGTCTGTTGGTTGCGATCAGGAAGAGAAGCTTCTGCAAATCGACCCATTCATCTCTGCTGAGAAGTATGGTCGCGCAATCATTCCTGAGGGTGTTCTCGGAAAACTTTATGGCATGATGGTTTTAGTTTCTAACAACCTGGCTGCTCAACAGTATTTCGCACACAGTTCTGAGGGATTTGGTTTTGCTCTTCAGCGCGCTCCAGCGTTTGACGAAGCTCCAAAGCCTGAGTTTGGTGTTGGTGCTAAGTTGCAAGTTCTTGCTCAAAAGTACGGGCAAAAATCTTTGCAAGTTGGTGTACCTAACGCTTTCTTGGCTGATGGAACTACTGCGATCACCACTCAGAGTGCATTGATCGTTAAGGATGCTAACTAATAGTGGCAATGGGTATAATGTCTCCCCGTTTGGGGATTGACACTATTCCAAATTTTATCTCGGCGCGGACTCCTGCGGGTCTGCGTCGGGCTATGTTAAGAAACAACACAAAGCAAAAGGGCTATGTTTTTTACCATCACATTCAGTGGGTTGAGTCTGAAAAAAGATGGTATGCCTGGTTTGACGTAAAAGAAGAAATACAGTCGCTTGAATCGCTAGCAGGTGGTGGTAATGGCGATAGATGATAGATATAAAAGCACGATAGATCGTGAATATAATAAATTTGTAGAATCACCTACAAGACCTGGTGAGCCAGCTATTGAAATTGTTGGATCACTAGACGCACAAAGCGGATCAATCTTATCTGGACTTGATTACGATGACATAGAGTTAACAGCATCAACATCCACTACGGAAACATATACAATTAGAAACAACGCAACTGATATTGCTACGTTATTAGTTACTTATCAGAATGCTTCAAAGAGTAAAGTTACAAGAGCGCAAAGGACTGACATCTAATGGGTATTACTTTAAATCCATTTACAGGACAGTTTGATTTTATCGGTGAGTGGATAAAAATAAAAGATCCGATCTCTGCAAGTGCGTCTTCGACTTTTGACACAATACCGCTAACTGACTTCGTACATGCAGAGTACTTAATTAACTATAGAAGTCAGACAACAGACGAGGCAAAGAGTTTTAAGTTTAGTGTTTTAAATGATAACTCTGTTCTAAAAGATTCAGTGTATGTTAAAATGGGCACAAACATACGCGTCGATGTTAGTGCAGATGTTAACGCCGGAAATTTTGAACTAAACTTTACTAACAATGAAATTTTCGATGTTGATATTTCAGTAGCGAGACTCGTCTTAGAATAAGGGGGAACCAAGGATGGCAAGACAATTTTTCGGGGTAGAAAAGGGCCTAGACATTTTTCAGGAGAATGGGGATATACAGGTAAGAATCTTATCTGGTTCTGCAGTTCCTGATGGATTGCTAGATCAATCAAGTGCTCCAATAGGATCACTATACTTAAGAAACACTACTGGTGAGTTATACCAGAAGATTGCAAACGCAGGAAACTCTGCTGACTGGGAGCTTAACGGTTCATCTAGCGCGGGGCTTGGAAACTGGAGACCAGAACGGGTTGACGCTCATACTGGCCAGGTTTTAAGTGCTGGTGTTACTGATCCTACGGGCTGGTCAGACAACGATGGTGGCTTTGACGGTACTGATGCAACAGTTGGGCATTATGTACTAGATGGCAACTGTGACTTGTTTGAGATTACTGTAGTAGGTGGTGCGAGTTCTATAACTCTTGCTGCTGCCGCTAGTGCTCCAGTTGCGGATGACATGTTTGCAGTTAAGTTTAATTTACCTGATCCTGCAGGACAGGAAAACCAAGCGATCATAGTTTATGATGGCGCTGCATGTATTAAAGTTGCGGACGTTGATTTTGCTAACGCTTCAGGGATTACAGTAGATGCGGGTTACACTGCAGGTACTGGAGACCCGGTTGCTGGCGATTCAGTTCTAGAGGCTTTGCAAAAGATTGATGGCAATGTTGATGAATTAACATCTGCTGTTGGTGTTGCTCAAGGCGATAACGACATGGGTACCTATACGGGATCTTTGTTGAACGATAACGAGTCGGCTAAGCAAAATATTCAGCAACTTGAAACAGAGGCAGAGGCTTTAAGATCTTCTATTGGTGGATCTGCTGGCGATACTGACATGGGTACTTACACTGGTGAGATCCTGACAGATAATACCGACCAGCGCACTATCAATCAGGAGCTTGAGGATGCTATCGAGACTGGTGGAGTTACTAAAGAAGAAACTGGCGTTTCAACTCCTACTGTTTTGGATGCGGTTTTAGTTGATGAAGCAAGATCATGTGTTTGGTTAGTAAGTGCATTTGATGAATCAAATCTAGACGATGTGCAATCAGTAATGATTCACGGACTTAATGATGGAACTGCTTCTGCGGATGCTTCTTCTGTTACTGATGATGTGTTTTCAAAAGAAAGACTTAACAGTAACTTTAACTTTCAGGTTTCGGTTGTTTTAAACGGCGCTGGTGCAGCTCAAGAGATGCGCTTGCAGGTTGATACATCAGAAACTGGATTGACTTACACTGCTGTAAGGTTGGGATGTTCACCTAGTGGCTATTAATATTCAAAACGCTTTTGATACTGAAGAGGATGGTTTTGCTGTAACTGATCAAGACGGCAATACCGAACTCTATGTAACAAGTGGAACGGGAGACCCTAGCGGGTCTTCTGCTCCGATTAATACTTGGTATTTAAGGCAGGACTCACAGCTTTTATATTACAAGTTCGGCTCTGGCAACAGTGATTGGCGCCAAATTCGAGCTGGTGATATAACATTTGATCCATCGTCGAATAGTTTAACTGCTACAGATTTACAGGCGGCATTAGCAGAAGCGTCTGGTCTTATAGATACAAACATTGCAGATATTGCTACTAATGCTAGTGATATATCTACTAATGCAGGTAATATAGCTACTAATGCTTCAAATATATCATCAAATGATTCAGATATTGCAGACTTGCAATCGCAAATTGACGGCTTAGTTTATGGTTTAGACTTTGATGAAACGACTAGAACCTCGTCACTAACGGTAACAGGTAGTTCGTTTACCACTTATGACACTTTAAACTTTAATGTTTCAGATGTTAGTGGAACTAATAAGTATAGGGTTAATTGTAACTTTCTATACAGACATAATGCCGCATCAAATGATATTAGAGTGCAGCTTTCAATAGATGGTAGCACTATAGAAATGAGAGAAGAGCCAAAGGATCAAGGTAGTGACCAGAGATACACTAGGTCAATTACTGCTTTTGTTTCTAACTTATCATCAGGTGCTCATACTGCTTTAATACAATTTAGACCAGCTACTGCAAGTAGACAGTCAACCTTGCATAGATCAATTATTGAAGTTTGGAGGGTTGAGTAATGCCATCAACTGTTTATAGCTATTCTGTTTCAAGTGATACCGCAAACGCTTCTGTTGCTACAGATGCTTTATGGCAGGAAATACTAGATAGCTCAATTATTATAGCGCCTGAATCGATTGTAAACGATGCTGATGATTTAGATATCACAATGAAGGATGCTATTACAAAAGCAGACCTTGATGCTGTTGTTTTAGCACATCAGGGTGTGCCGATTGATGATACCAATGTTGCGCAACTTGTACACATTGATTCAGAAACTCCTAGTGGCACTCCACTTTTTGCATCTAAAAAGGCTGACGGGTCTTCTTTTACTGCTGTCACTCATGACTTTACTGATAAAACAACCTGGTACAAACAGTCTATACAGTCAGTTGATGAAACCCTTACTGGTAGCGGTGTTGGGCCATATTCGAGCGCAAATCCAAACTGGATAGATGTGATAAACGGTAAAGTTTATCAACAACACACCAAGCAAGACTATGCGGTTATTGTTAAGGTTGATGATGTTGTACAAACAATTGGCTATACGATAGATCATGCATCAGGTGAGGTTACTTTTGATAGCTCTCAAAGCGGAGTTATAAAAGCTACCTATCATTATCAAAGCGGATCGACTTGGATACTAGAGCCTGATTCGGGTAAAGAAATAGGACTAGAGCATAGTGAGATACAGTTTACAAAAGACTGTACTGTTACAACTCCCGTTGCTTTTGAAGTGTGGGCATATAACCCACTTTTTAATCCAGGCCTTGCAATTGATCCAGATGATAAAACGTTTATACCTGGAGTTAGTTCAGGCAATCCTTTAAGGTTTATGTTTAAGTATGAAAAATATCATAACATTAAAGACATCATAAACACTGCAAACTTAGGGCAGGGTTCAATACCTGCTCTTAGTGGATTAACAAATGATATTTTAGTTTTTCCTTTTAACTACGTGACAGAGATTAAGCTTAAGAGTTCAGAGGGAGCGCAGCTTAGAATCACACTCTACGAAAATACAGCTTTTACAGGCGAGTGGGCAACAGCTACGTTTTATTGCACCAGCGAGGATGAAGGCTAATGAGTTGGCAAATAAAGCTTTTACAATTCATTAAGCCCGTGCTTCGATACTTAGGTAAACTGTATCTACCTTACACGGTAAAAAAAGTGACTGGACGCGAATACTTTGAAATTAGAGACATCATAGAGCCAGGTGACATTATCTTAAGCTCTACTCATGGACAGATTAGCAACTTGTTAAATCCTGCTGAATGGAGTCATGCTGCTATTTATTGCGGGTTACAAAAAAACAGTGTTGGTTATGTTTTAGAGGCTGTCGGTCGCGGTGTTGTAAAAACAGATATTATCACTCACATATTAAGCAAAGATGAAATTGCAGTTATAAAAGCAAAGCAGCTATCTAAATACAAAAGAGCAAAAATAAGAAGTGAAGCAATCGACCTATACGAAGGTACAGACTACGATTTTTTATTTCTCCCCGGCGCAAAGGCACTTTATTGTTATGAACTTTGTGTTGAGATATTAAGGCAATACTGCCCTGCATTAGACATGAAAATGGAAGATAAGTTTTTAGGTCACGAATACTATGGCTACAAAACTTTTATTAATAATACTGATGATTTTGAGTTAGTATTTAATACTAGAGGTAAATAGTATGGCTATTTTTCCAAATTTAGAACTAGAGCGAGAAGTCCAGACCGACGACAAAATTCGTCTCGATGCCACAAAATCATTTGTTTCTAAAGAAGAAGCTAGCATTACGCTAGTCGAAATAGAACCTGAAAGTGGCTCAGGTTTTATTGATGTAACTGGCTCTAGTTCAAGCGATTACTTTCTCGACTGGAGCTACTCAGGGTCGAGTAGGACAGTAACTGTTAGTTGCCGTATAACCACGGATGGCTCTCCAGTCACTTTTACAAAAGATATCGAAGTACTAACACCAGCCGACGATCTATTATTTAGTGACGACCAGGATCTTGTAGCATTAGAGCAAGACATACTCAAGTGGGTTAAGAACGGTCGCAACTCTTTTTTAAACATGCATCGCAAGGCGCAATACTTAATACTTGAGCGCTTTAATGACTTAGGTGTCAGAACTACTGACGGTGATCGTGTTTCAAAGAGTATTGTTTTAGATGTTGAGGACGTAAAGAAATGGTCTCAGTATTTAACTTTAGAGTTAATCTACGGTGACTTATCCAATTCTGTTGATGATATTTTTGCACAGAAGAGACAATTTTATGGTGGTAAGGCTGCAGAGTCACAAGACGTTAGTTTTAAAAAGTTTTTAGATTTGAATGAAAACGGAAGTCTTGAAAACGATGACATCATAAACATGAAGACGATGGACTTAGTTAGAACATGAGTTTAGCAGCAGTTAGACCTTACTTTAGAACTAGATTAGATGCTTTAGGTTATAAAGAGTGGTCAGATGGATTTAACTTTGCAAACATACCTCAGACTATTTTGGATGGCAGTTATCATTTAGAAGTTGGCACTGCTGGCGGAACTAAGGTTGGTCAGCTTGTTACTGAGATAGACTTTCCGATAACTGTTCGGGTATTTTTTCAGGGTTATTCAGATCCGCGTGGCAGAATAGATGATGCTATGGCTGCTGCGGATGCTATATTGGCTGAAGTTTTAATAGAATCAAACTCACAGGGAGCCACAATAAAAGCAGTGCTTTTTGACAGTGTCACGGTAAACCCTTACGATGGTTCTGATGATAACGATATTATTTTAGAATTAGTTTTTACTGCAGTATTAGATT